>VAOW01026524.1_pt1 | contig 16628 bp, 18 predicted proteins | sample 3393921 | NCBI WGS metagenome assembly VAOW01 (sample SAMN08290428, study PRJNA428436) | hydrothermal vent metagenome | isolation source: Deep-sea hydrothermal vent chimney | place: Indian Ocean: Southwest Indian Ridge | depth 2742 m m | reverse complement strand
TGGGAAATGATAGAAATTTTATTGGTATAGATATATCACCCGAATATTGTAAAATGGCAGAAGAACGGATTGAAAGAAATAAAATTAAATCAGAAGTTAAATAAATGAAAGCACAATTAAGGTTATTTTAATATGGATATTTACACAAAAGAAAAATTAATAGAAAAATTCAAAGAAATTGCAAAATTAGGTTGGATTGAAAATGGTAGATTTGGAAATCATGGAGGAATAGGAAATACTCTTGAAGATCTTTTAGGAATTGAAGAAAACAATTTACCAATTCCAAATGCAGCAGAATGGGAATTGAAAGCTCAAAAGAAAAATATATCGTCTTTAACTACTCTTTTTCATAGTGAACCTTCCCCAAGAGCGATAAAATTTGTACCTTCAATTTTACTGCCTAAATACGGCTGGAAACATCAAAATGCAGGAAAAAAATATCCTGAAACAGAAATGAGTTTTAGACAAACAATACATGGTAAAGCATATATTAATAGAGGATTTACAGTAATTATAGATAGAAAAAATGAAAAAGTTTTAATTTCATTCAATAGTAAAAAAGTTGATGGCAGACATTCTGATTGGTTAAAAAGTGTAAAAAAGAATATAGGTTTAAATGAATTAAGCCCACAACCTTATTGGGGTTTTGATGACTTAAAGCATAAAGCAGGAACAAAGCTATTAAATACTTTTTATGTTCAAGCTGATGTGAAAAAAGATAGAAAAACAAAAGTAGAATACTATCATTACAATAGAGTTTTGATGTTACAAAAATTCAACTTTGAAGGTTTTTTAAAATGTTTGGAAGAAGGAAATATTTTAGTCGATTTTGATGCAAGAACGGGGCACAATCATGGCACAAAATTTAGATTAAGACAAAATCATTTTTCTGATTTATATGAAAAAATTACTGAGATAATATGATAACTGGCTACAACAAAAGCTATACGTAATGCGGGTAAAATATTAAATATGAAGATTGTAGCATTAAATAAAATTAGTGATAAATTGAAAGTTAATCGTTTCAAAATCCCGCACTACGCATACACAAACCGTTATTTGCAATATGAACAAAAGAAATAATAATGAATGAAATCTTTATTTCCCATTCAAAAAGGGATGAACAATCAATAAAATTCTTTAACAGATTGTTCTCATCGACAAAAGTAAAAGCAATCTATGAGGAGATTGATGGTTTACAAGGATTAGAAGTCAATTCAAATAAGATAAAAATAGATATTCAAAATTCATCAGCACTATTTCTATTACACGATAATTTAATTGAATCCATGAGCCATACACGTGACTGGATAACTTGGGAATGTGGCATAGCAAATAGTTTAAATAAAGAAATTTGGATGTTTGAGAAATCAACTCAAACGCGTATTAATAAAATGGTCATCCCTCATGTTGACAATCTTATTGTGTATGAACCTAATAATGAAGATTGGATAAGATACTTATTACCTATCATTAACAAATTCGAGGAGTTTTCAACAATTGCAACTCCAGTGATTGGAGCAGCAATTGTTGCATTAATATCAGAAGATAAAGTTATGGGAGGTTTGCTTGGTTTAAGTATTGGAGCATTGCTGAACAAACAAAATCCTGTTCCAAATGGTGAATGGTTCATGTGCTCCAAAAAGTGTAAATCAAACTTTAAAATCCACATACCTCCAAATCAGTTATTTAGATGCCCAATTTGCAATGAATTGTATCAAACGAATAAATAAAAGACAAATACTGCAAGTAACGATGACCGATTCCCCTCCGTTACCGCGAAGCCTCTTCTCTTTCGTCACTGCGAGGCTTTTGCCGCGGCAGTCTCATCCTATTCAGTGTATCATAAGGGCATCCTGCTTGTGCCGAAGAGAGATTGCTTCGCTATCGCGTGCAATGACGAATGGTGCTAAGAGTGGGAATCGAACCCGCACGGGGTTGCCCTCGAGGGACTGTAAGTCCCTTTTTTAGCCTATTTCCACAGTTTACCGTTTTTTACTTGACATAGATAAATGACGCCATTACCATGTTTATATACATTACTAATGTTTGCTTATGGAAATTAAAACTGCGCTTACCATGCATGCGCTTACCATGTAGCGGTCTCATTAAATAAAATATCACCCTTTGATATTGAAAAGATAAAAATTACCGATAATGGCAAGAATGTTATTGTTCCAAGGGAGCTTTGGGATGAGATGCTTGAAAGATTTGAGGATTACGGCCTTCTGAAGACTATGGAAGAAGCGGGAAAACGCCTTTGCTTGATAAGGAACAAGCGCTTAGTTATTTGGAAAAACTTGAGGATTGAAACTGCTTTACAAGGCAGAAAATAATATTTATTTTAAGGAGGTTAAATATGCCGCAGATAGAGCAAATAATTTCTTCAATTGAAGCATTGCCCGAGAAGGAATTTGAGAGATTGCGCAATTGGGTTATAGAAAGAGATTGGGAAAAATGGGACAAACAGATTGAAAGTGATAGCATCAACGGCAAATTGGATTTTCTAATCGCAGAAGCTGTAAACGGAAAGCAAAAAGGCAGGTTAAAAAGCTTATAATGCATAAAACCGCTGAAAGATTTTGGCAATACTTTAATGAATTGCAAGAAAATATTCAAAGTTTGGCAAAAGAAAAGTTTAGCCTGCTAAAGATAAATCCCTTACATCCGTCTTTACATTTCAAAAAAGTTGGAAAGTTTTGGTCTATAAGAATAGGGCTTCACTATAGAGCACTTGCCATCAGAAATGATAACGATTTTATATGGGTTTGGATAGGAAATCATAAAGAATATGACAAAATGCTTAAAAGAAAAGAGTAGATTGCCGCGCACCCTTCGGGTGCTCGCAATTGCCAATTCCTCCGGTCACTGCGAAGCCTCTTCTCTTTCGTCACTGCGAGGGAGTGAAACGACCGCGGCAGTCTCAACTTCTTCAGTGTATCATAGGCATCTTGCCTGTGCCGAAGAGGGATTGCTTCGTCGTACCTCCTCGTAATGACGCTCTTATTCCGTCACTGCGAGGCTCTTACCGCGGCAGTCTCAAAACATAAGATAATGAACAGTTTAAAACTGAAAAACCTTTTATTCCTATATACAATACAATGACCTTGAAGGGTTTTATTAAAAGGGGTTAGACTGGGGTCGGATCTTGCATTATAATATTTCACATGATATACTGGTTTTTATGACTCGACCTTTACGAATAGAATTTCCGGGAGCGGTTTATCATGTTACATCAAGAGGCAATGCAAAGCAGATAATTTTTCTTGACGATAAAGACAGAAGGAATTTTCTTATAATCCTGAGTCTAACTGTTAAACGATTTAATTTGATTTGCCACGCTTACTGTCTTATGGACAATCATTATCATCTGCTTATTGAAACCCCTGAAGGGAATCTATCTAAAGGGATGAAGCAGCTTAATAGTGTTTATGCTCAAAAGTTTAACTGGAAAAATGATATTGCAGGGCATCTGTTTCAGGGAAGATATAAAGCAATATTGATAGAGAAGGAGAATTATCTTTTGACCTTGTGTCGATATATTGTTCTAAATCCGGTTAAAGCGGGTTTGGTGAAACAGCCTCAAGAGTGGCGATGGAGTAGTTATTGCTCTACTGCGGGAGAAATTGAAAAACCTTCCTTTTTAACTATTGACTGGATACTGTCACAGTTTGAAATCACAAAAAATAAAGCGATGGCGATGGAGAAATATGTTCAATTTATACTGAATGGAATCGGAACAGAGTTTCAATGGAATGCGTTAAAGGGTCAAATATTACTTGGAAACGATGACTTTGTTCAAAAGCTTAGCGTATTTTTAAAAGATAAGGACAAGATTAAAGAAGTGTCAAGAATGAAGAGATATGCCACACGTCCAAAACTCACTGAGATCTTTGCGGGTAATAAGATAAGAGATAAAAAGACGAGGAATCAGGCAACTTATTTGGCATCTATGCATTATGGATACAGTTTTAAAGAGATAGCGGAATGCCTGAACCTGCATTATACAACTATTAGCCGTGTGGTGAGAGAAATTGAGAAGAAATATGATAAAATGTGATAATGCAAGATCCGACCCCAGTGACCCTTCTACTTCACCCATCAAGTGCGTGGGGCAACTTCCTGAACCCAAAACGACACAAATGAGAACCAGGCTCCGGGCGTCGGCTGCATACGCTGGTTAGCCCGCCTCTTTTGCAAAACCTTTTCAGAATTCAAGTTCTGCGCCATCTTCAGGAATACGTAACTGCTCATCTCTAATCCCATATTTACGGCCATATTTTCTTAAGTCTGCCCGCGAAACGAGACAATGGTCAAGCGCCTCCAAGTGGGTCGCTACCACTGTGCTTTCAGGTGCATATTTGCAAACTGCAACTGTTTGCTTGGCATCCATCACTATCAGTTCATTCTCTCCCCAAACTGCCCCACCGGAATGGGTGATAATAATATCCGGTCGCCACAAGCTTATGGTTTTCCTGATTTCATCATACCAAATAGTGTCACCTGTCCAATAAACTGTCGGCTCATTCTCTGCTTCAAAAATAAATCCGGAGACCTTGCCCATATCCCTCAACACCGCTTCACTTGAACCATGTCGCCCTGGGGTACGCCTGATCGTGATCGTATTCCAGCACACTTCCGTTGTCACCGGGAGAACCTCACGAAAACCTTTCTCCCTAATCTTGACTTCATTCCCAGGTTGACACAAAATCGGTGTATCTTTCGGCAAAAATTCTTGCGCCGGTTGGTCAAAATGGTCGGTGTGCAAATGTGACACAACTACCATCTCAATCCCTTCAATTACTGCTTGGGGAGAAATCGGAAGCTCTACCAGAGGATTGGAAGAGTTCCCTGCATACGAAGGGAGGGAATGTTTGGGGGATAGATACGGATCAATCATAAACATGTGTCCGGCATATGTCATACGTAAGGTTGCATTGCGAATAAGTTGTATCTTCATCTATAAATCTCTCCGTTAAAATAGTATTGTTGGTTGCCTTTGGTTCTGTAACAAATTTTTATGAGCAGGGCCGGATAATAAGCACAAATATCTGAAATATTCTAAGCCATTATTCCAAAATGGCACGGCTCTATGCATCTGCTCCATCATTTTGTTAGCCATTGCTTGATCATGTTAATATTCCGGTTGCATGTTCCAATCTTGTCAAAGCTTCTTTTAACATTGATTGTGGACATGCAATTGTCATTCTTGCGTATCCGGCACCTTGTCGTCCGAACCAATAACCTGAATTCAGTGCTAATCGCGCTTTTTCCGCTAAAAACACTTCAAGTTCTTTGACTTCCATACCCAATTCTCTAAAATCCAGCCATACAAGAAAAGTTCCTTCAGGCTCAACCAAGCGTATCTTTGGAATGCGATCTATGAGATAATCATTAAGATAACTCATGTTCCCCTGCAAATAGTCCAAAACTTGATCAAGCCACCTCCCACCGGTTTGATAAGCAGTCTCCATTGCTACGACAGAAAACGCATTTGTTTTGTTTATCAACAATTGCTCAGAAAACCGGTCATATTGTTTTCGAAATCCTTCATTCCGAATTATGACGATTCCATCGGTTACCGCCGCGATATTGAATGTCTTAGCAGGTGACAGGCAGGTAAATGAATTTTGCGCGATTTCATCTGAAATTGAAGCAAAAGGAATATACTTATGCCCCTTGAAAACAAAATCACCATGAATTTCATCCGAAACAACTAAGACATGATGTTTTTGACAAATCTCTCCAACACGTTGCAGTTCATCTCTCTCCCAAACTCGACCAACCGGATTATGCGGATTACATAATATCAACATTTTTGTTCGAGGGTCGGCGGCCTTTTCTTCCAGGTCATCAAAATCCATTTGATAACGTTCATCAATTCTCTTTAGAGGATTGCGAATAACATTTCTCTTATTGTCTCTAACGGTAAGTCGGAACTCGAAAAACACGGGTGGTTGAACGATAATGCCGTCACCTTCCTCCGTGTGAAGATTGATTAACATAGAAATAGCATTCAATATACCACGGCTAAAACGCAAGTCTGATTTGTCGATTTTCCAATGGTGGCGCGTAAAATACCACCGGATTATTGCGTTGTATAGACTGCCCTGCTTGTATTCATATCCAAAAATTCCATTTTCAGCACGCTCGATAAGGCTATTGCAAACAGTGGGAGGCGCTTTGAATTCCATATCCGCCACCCAAAAGGGCAGAAGATCGTCACGACCGAAATGCTTTAACAAAGCCGGTTTATTCCATATTTTCGACCGGTGTCCCGCTTCTGTCTAAAACAAGATCAAAGTCTGTCATTTGTTATTTCCTTCGCATAATTTTAAAGATACCCAAAGTAATCTATAGAGAACATAACGACTGTGATAAGTTGCCCGCCTACTATCTACCAATTAACTTTACAGATGGCTATTAACTTAAGTTTGCACCAAAATTCGCCAACGAGTTGCGGGTCAACTTAATTGATTTGTTAGCCCTCGGGAATGATTCCTTTATCCGCTTGGATATGGTTCCAGTGCCGCACCCAAGATCGATCACATTAATAGCGCTTGATCTTTGAAGAGGTATAGCAGAAACCATTCCATCTATCATCTCTGAATAGTATGGAATGAGTCGCAGGATAATCTTATCGAACTCCTTCGCTTCTTCTTCAAAATGTTTCTTTATCACTTCCACTGGATTCCCTTTGTTCGCCTAACATAAGATTAGGTGTACTAATAGAAAAAGCAAATGTTGCTTTCCAAGGCTGCCTAAACTATGTTGCTTGTTTATTGTTAACGGTTTGTTATTATTCATATTATACATAATTTTTCCCCTTTTGCAAATACTTTACGTTGCTCTCAAAGCAACCTAAACTAAAAATCAGCAGGGCTTCTTACGTCCTTTCCTCCTTAGTTAATCATATGTGTATAAATCATTGTCGTCTCCAAGTTTTTGGAGAGGAAAAGGGGTCACACCTATTTTTTTCTTTTCATTTATCTCTGATTAATATCTTATTACTTCTTCCCTAAGATTTGTCTCAGCGCTTGAATAGGGATATTCTTTGGAAATATTCTTTGTTTTTGGATTCGGGAAAAATATCTTGACGATTATTCCAGCGTTGAAGTGCATGGTGGGGTGAGTAAGGTATGATGTGGCATATTTTTCTTGGCATGTTACATATTATACTTTATTTCAAGAATCTTGTCTATTAATGTCTATTAAAAATAGGTGTGACCCCTTTTACCTTACACGTCCAAGCCGTGCAAAAGGAGGATGTCCTCCGTTTCTGAGTGAATCGATGGTTCGTGTTCTAATTGTACAGCAGATGTTTAATTTGAGTGATGAGCAGATGGAGTATCAGCTTCTTGATCGTTTAAGCTTTCAGCGTTTTGTAGGTCTGCGTCAGAGTAGTTAGATTCCAGATCGCACTACGATATGGATGTCCAAGGAGCGTCTGATTAAGGCAGATGCCGGCGACTGCATATTTGAGGCGGTAAATCAGCACCGGCCAATGCGGGTTATGTTGCTCGAGGCGGACAGATGATTGATGCGATGTGCCTACACCGATCCAACATGTCAGCAGAGATGAGAAGGCGCAGATCAAAGAGCAGACGATTCCGTCAGACTGGTCACCGGAAAAACGGCTGAAAGGATCGGGTTGGCGGCCTCAGATTCAACGCAACAAACGGATATCTAAAACTCGCATCAGGGTTGAACACCCATTTGCCTCATTGATGCAAATGGGTGGCAAGCTTATACGTAGTATTGGCCTTAGGCGAGCGACATTGCATCTAAATTGGAAAGTTGCCACCTACAATATGCGTCGTATGTGTTACCTAAAAACAGCAGCAGTTGCACTGCTTTACAGTCGAGTTGTCTCTTAAAAATGGGAGATGCATCCTTTTATCCTCGAGAACAGCTTCAATTGGGGCCGTTCTCGAGGATAAATTACTGATGATTTGCCTATGTTTTTGCAATCGGAGACTCAACGCTGTTTTCTGGTTGTGGAATGGTAGTTTTTCGAGGTACCCAGCATTGAAAAAACATATATTTTATATATAATTCAAGTATGGTGTTTGAGTCTGATTCAAATAAGAGCAATAAAAATAAAGAAAAACATGGAATAGATTTTTATGAAGCTCAAAAGATATGGAATGATGAGAACTCTATTATAATACCTGCTAAAAATGTGGAAAGCGATAAAAGATATGCGCTTATAGGAAAAATGAACAATAAATACTGGATATGTATATTCGCTATAAGGAATTTGGCTTACAGAATAATCAGTGCCTGTAGATGCAGAAGAAATGAGGAGGTAATTTATGAAGCAAATATCAGCAAAAGCATTTGACGAAATGTTTGATAAGGGTAAAGATATATCAGACTATTTAGATATATCAAAAATAACTTCTTCTAAGGAATTTCAAGAAAACTTAAAGATCAAAAGAGTTAATGTAGATTTCCCTATATATCGTTAATAATTTGGATATAGAGGCTAGAAAAATAGGTGTTACACGACAATCTTTGATAAAAATGTGGATATCTGAAAAGCTGTCGGAGAAACGGGCATGAATTACACCTAACATTCAGCCCTACAAAATAAACCCGATGATAGCGTCATCTTTGTCTGGCGTGTCTGTAACAATAGTGCAGGATATACTCGGGCATTCTGCAACATATAAATTATTTTCTTTATGCACTACGACAGCAAATACTTTATTCATATCTCACCTCTTAAAAGATATTTTATATGATACACCATAAGGATTACCGTTTGCATCAACCATACCTACCATTGGTGTGCCATCTACATTGGCCATAGGTCTCATATCGCTTGAATCCTCCGTATTACATGGATGATTTTTCAGAAATTCCTTTTCCTTCTCCGGAGACATACGTTTGGCAAAGATCAGAATAGGTGATATTAGAAATGTCATTACCGCCGTAGTCTCGAAAACTCCGCCAAATACTTCACTATGAAAATATACTTTAAATAATTGAGCAAGAAATATCAATCCAACTATCGTCAATACTGTTTTTAACAATTGCCTGGCCGCTCTCGACAAATGAGTTTCTTGACCCTTTATTGCTTTTTCTTGTGTTCTGAATCCGCAGATACCGGCATAATGCTTGTTGTTTGTATCCATTGCGTTCTCTTTGTCTCTTTTAGAGAGATGTTATTATATATAGGTTATTCGTCACTATAATGATAAATGCAGGGGTCGCAAATAGCAGCAGTAAGCCAATTATATTCAAAATAATAATTGTCTTACTTCGACTTATCTTTGCCTGTTCTTCTTTTACTGCATGCGGTTCGATACCCTTTCTCTCCAGTAATAATCTCCTCCTGTTCTTGATGTCTATATCCATAAAACCTCCTCTTGCTTTGCATATCATTTCTTAATAATCCTATAACTTTTTTAATATCCCTTTCGGGGATGGTTGAAATCCATCGCCTTTAGGCGAAGAAAAGGTTATAATTGTCGCTTGCGACTTTATAGACTTGGAGCTCACAGGAAAACAGATTTAAAGGTTCATCTGATTTGGATTCCGAAATATAGAAAGATGGTTTTATTAGGTCAGGTAGCAATACGCACCAGGGATCTGTTGCGGCAGATAGCAACAGAATATGAAATTGACATTATAACCGGGAAAATGTCCAGCGATCATGTTCATGTGTTCATCTCCTATCGTCTGACTCAGAACATTAGCAAGATTATGCAATGACTCAAAGATATAAACTCAAGAATCTTGCTTCAGAGTTTCATCATTTGCATAAACAATTTTGGGGTGGACATCTGTGGGCCAGGGGATATCTGGCTGTAAGCTCAGGTAATATTACCGATGAGATGATTCAGCAATATATCGAGGAGCAAGAAGGCGAACCGGTCGAAGATGAGAGTCGATTTCAAATCGACTCTTCCTAAACCCCTCGTCTTATAGACGAGGTCTGTTTAGTCATCACATAACAAATCCCGCTGATATTGTAGATTATTTTCAGGTTTCAATGTAAACTACCGAAATAAGGATTTCAGAAATTGTTGGTACTGGGTATAAATAGGGTATAAAAAACGGCGCTTTGTTGAAAATCATCTACTTGATTTTTATAGTCAGATATTAAAAATCACTGCTATATCTTGAGTTTTTGATGGTGCCGAGGGCGGGAATCGAACCCGCATGAGGTTACCCTCGAGGGATTTTAAGTCCCTTGCGTCTACCTATTCCGCCACCTCGGCATTACTCCTGCACTTTACATTATTTTTTTTAATTGTCAATTAATCTAATTGTCTTATATTTGTAAATACAAGAATAAAAGGCTAATAACCTTAAAGGAGGGATATATGATTTTCAGCTCTTTAAAAATAAAGAATGTTGAACTTAAAAACAGAATGGTGATGAGCCCAATGTGCACTTATATGGCGGGTAATGACGGGGAGGTTACCAACCGGCATATTGTTCATTACGGAACCAGGGCCATCGGAGGGATTGGACTAATTATACCGGAAGCAACCGCCGTTAGCTCCGAAGGCAGAATCTCCAACAATGATTTAGGGCTTTGGAACGACAGCCAAATTGAAGGATTTAAAAAGCTTGTTGACACAGCCCATGAACTCGGTTCGAAGATAGCTGTCCAGCTTGCCCACGCCGGAAGAAAATCTGAAGCCGATGGAAGACTGATTGCACCAACATCAATTGCTTTCAGCAACGATTTTGAAACACCGGAAGAGGCAACTGCAGAAGATATTAAGCAAATTGCAGACCAATTCTACTTTGCAGCAAAACGGGCAATAGCTGCAGGAGTCGATGTTATTGAGATACATGCTGCACATGGCTATTTTATTAATCAAATGCTTTCACCGTTAACCAATAAACGGACCGACCTATATGGCGGAAGTTTTGAAAATAGAAACCGTTTTTTGATTGAGGTTATTAAACGGATAAGAAAGATATGGGACGGGCCTCTATTTATCCGTGTATCGGCTGACGAGTATGTTAAAGGCGGAAACCATATCGAACAAACAATTCAAACAGTAAAACTAATTGCCGATAACGCAGATCTAATAGACGTAAGTTCAGGAGGGGTTACACCTGATATGCCTAAAACATATCCCGGCTATCAGGCAGTGTTTTCAAAAAAGATAAAAGACGCTCACAATATTTTGACCGGAGCAGTGGGATTGATAACAACGGATGAATATGCCGAAGCACTGCTTAACGACGGCTCGGCTGATTTGATTTTTATGGGAAGAGAATTGCTTAGAAATCCATATTGGGCAATATATGCCGCGGCTAAACGAGGAATTGCACTTTATCCGAAGCCGTACGAAAGGGCGTTTTAGAAATAGAACCGGTGAATCATAGCTAATTAACACAAGAAAAGAGAGATTGCTTCGTCGCTCTGCTCCTCGCAATGACCAATTCCCCTATGCCACTGCGTGGTTTCTCTTTTTCCGGTCACTGCGAGGCCCTTGCCGCGGCAGTCTCATCTTCTATCACATAGCAGTCTATCAACTGAGATTGCTTCGCTTGCGCTCGCGATGACAAGTTCCTTCCGTCACTGCGAGGCCGAAGGCCGTGGCAGTCTCAGCTTTATCCATACAAAATTCTAGATCCAACGCCGGGTTTGCAAATCAAACCGGCATATGCAATAATTACATAGAGGTTTTTTTAAACTTAAATCCTATTAAAGATAGCAGGAAAATAGCATTAATAAATGTAGCGATAGGTGAAACTGCAAAGGTCGAACTCGCTTAGCTCAACTTACGGGGGGTTTACCCTAAAGCTATAAAGGAGGTTGCATGAGATTTGGCATACCCAAAGAATCTAAGAGCAAAGGTTATTTGACTGAAGGGAGAGTTGGGCTTACGCCGGCAGGGGTAAAAGAATTAGCCGAACAAAGCATACCTATTTTTGTAGAAAGCGGTGCAGGAAGCAATGCAGGCTACAGAGATGATGAATACGCAAAGGAAGGCGCAAAGATCGTATATAGCGCTGAAGAAGTGTACGGACGCTCTAATGTGATTCTCAAAATAGAACGACCTACGGAAAAAGAGCTTGATTATGCGCCTCAAAATTGCACTATATGCGCATTCTGGCACCTCGTAACAGCAGACAGGGGTTATGTTGCAAAACTTATGCAGAAAGATATAACGGCTTTCGGCTATGAGCTTTATGAAAGTGCGCCCAACTATCGCCCTATCCTCGCTTCTCAGAGCAAGATTGCAGGCAGGCTTACGCCTCAAATTGCAGGCAGACTGCTTGAATCGGGCCCTTACTCTTTTGGAAAACTGCTCAGCGGGATACCAGGCATTCCACCTGCTAATGTTGTGGTTATAGGAGCGGGAACACTCGGAAGTTATGCAGCAGAAAGCCTATCGGGAGCAGGCGCTATGGTGCATTTGCTTGATAAGAATGCCGACAAACTGGAACTCGCAACTCATTTTATGAATGGACGAGTCATTACCTCAATTGCAACAAAACATACAATTGAAAGATACGTTAGATTTGCCGATATCGTGGTTCTCGCTGTTCTTGTACCGGGCGATCTTGCCCCTATTATTATTGATAGTCAGACAGCAAAACAGATGCGTAAAGGAACCGCTGTGATAGACTTTGCCATCGATCAAGGCGGAGCAACAACTGCCACAAGGATGAAAGGCGCTCATATTGAACCTTTTGTTAAAGATGGTATCATATATCTTGCCATACCCAACGCCCCTGCACTGGTGGCAAGAACAACATCGAAAGCATTAACACTTGCCATTCTTCCTATTTTAAGATCTACATCAACACTAAAAAACAGACTCTACCATGCATGTTGCAAACATAACGAGAAAAAATTATGAATTGGCAGTCAATCTATAAAAACAGAATAGTCGGTGCTGATGAAGCTGTGCACTCTATAAAATCCGATGATCTGGTATATGTGAGTGGAAATGCAGCTACTCCGGGCGTTTTACTTGACGCTCTCACGAGACATATTATCTCCGATAAACTTAAAAATATTATGCTCTCACATGTTGTTCTTGCGGGCAGCGACAGGCTGAAAGAAGCGGAAAATTGCGGCGGAATATTTCATAGATCATTCTTTATCGGTCCCGCCGACAGGGATGCGGTTAACAGAGACTCAGGCTATATCCCTATTCATCTTCATAAAATACCTGCCGCAATAATGGCCAATCCCCCGGATGCAGCGCTGCTTCACACATCAATGCCCGACGAATACGGTTTTGTTAGTCTTGGCGTTGAAGTGCTGGCATCAAAAGCTGCTGCCGAATGTTCAAAACAGGTAATATGCCAAGTGAACAAAAGAATGCCGAGGGTGCAAGGCGATTCATTTATACATATAACAAGTATTGACAAATTTGTTGAAGTAGATGAGCCCATTTTGACACTTAATTCAAAAGCTGCAGGTGATGTTGAAAAAAAGATTGGTCATACCATCGCCGATCTCGTAAATGATGGTTCAACGCTTCAGCTTGGAATCGGCGCAATACCCGACGCAGTGCTTTCTTCGTTGGTCGGCAAGAAAGACATTGGCGTTCATACCGAGATGGTTACAGAAGGAATAGTGCAAGCTGCCGAATCCGGCATAATAACCGGATATAGGAAAAAACTGCACAGAGGCAAGATCATCTGCACTTTTGTTATGGGAAGTAAGGATCTATACGATTATGTTAACGATAATCCTGTTTTTGAAATACACCCTGTGGATTATGTAAACGATCCGTTCGTAATAGCTCAAAATCCAAATATGGTTGCAATCAATTCGGCAATATCTGTAGATCTTACAGGTCAGGTATGTTCAGATTCAATAGGAAGTTATATTTACAGCGGATTTGGAGGTCAGCTTGATTTTATAAGAGGAGCCACTGAAAGTGAGGGCGGAATACCGATAATAGCATTTCCCAGTCTGGCAAAACATGGAACTATCAGTCGCATTGTTCCTGATCTTGCGTTCGGTTCAGGAATTGTTACTACGCGGGCAGATGTATGCTGGATAGTAACTGAATACGGAGCTGTTAATCTTTTTGGAAAGACTCTGCGGGAACGAACAGAAGCGTTGATACATATTGCCCACCCTAATTTTAGAGATAAACTAAAGTTCGAGGCTAAGAAAAAAGGACTTTTATGAAAAGAGGTACAAAACTCTTTTTGTATATAGCAGTCATCATTATTCTGCTGCTATCAGCCGTTTATGCTATGTTATTTACTCCTCCCGGAAACAATTTAATGAGACCTATTATAGAGAGCAGGCTTTCGGGCAAGATTTCAGGCTTGACTATTCCCAAATTCAGACTCACTCCAAACAAAATTGAACTATTAATCGATATTGGCAAAAATTCCGTCATTAGTCTAAAAGGCGCTATAAATATATTGCATAGATCTGTAAACCTAAAATATAATGTGAATATCAAAGACCTGTCAAAATTAAGTAATTTGACAAGCGTTAAACTATTAGGCAGCTTGGAAACAACAGGTGAGCTATCAGGTGGCATAGATAAGCTTTTGGTAAACGGCAGTTCGGACATATTCGGCAGTAAAACGAAATACAAAGCTGTATTCTCCAAGTTCGAACTTAAAACAGCCAATATTAGCTTAAAATCTGCTCATATTGGGAAAATTCTTTATCTTAAGGGTAATCCTTCATATATAAAAGGACTCATAGATATAGATGCAACTCTGTCGACCAAAGGCGATAATTTATTCGGAGTGATAACATCAAGAACACGCAACGCAAGATTTAATCATATAGCTATAAATAAAAGTTGGAATATGAAGATGGATAAAGATTATAGGCTGACTATGCAAACCCGTTCAATAGTTAAAAACGACTTAATAACCTCTAAAATAAATTTTAAGAGCAGCCTTTTAAACTTTAAAGCCGATAAAAACCGATTCAACTTAAAAAATAAAACCGTAAGAACAGATTATTTAGTCAACATACCTGATTTGCAAAAACTTAAGTTTGCCACAGGCCAAGATTTGAGAGGTCATTTCAGCGCTGCCGGCACTATCTTAAAAACAGATAAACTGTTGGCGGGAACATCAAAACTTCCTTTCGGATTTCTCAGCTTCAAACTCAGAAATTCTATACTCAAGGCGAATATTCGTAAAGTAAATGTATCAAAACTGCTATATACACTTGGGTTTTTTCGGATTTTTAGATCTATGGGTAATATCAATCTTACTTATGATTTATCAAGAAAGAGTGGCAGGTTTGGTGGGAAGTTCATAAACGGCAGAATTTATGCAGATAGGTTGGCAAAACTAGTAAAACAGTTTACGCATTTTGATATCACAAAAGAGCTTTATAAAACAGCTCAAGTAAATGGAACTATTTTAAAAAATATTATTACAGCCAACCTCAATATGCGAAGCTCCAATACTAAAATTAGTTCCAGCGGCACAAAAATTGATCTTAATAATAACCGTATAAATTCAAAATTGCAGTTTGCAGTTAGGAAAATTAAGTTTGGTGTTCATGTCTATGGATATATTCGTAAGCCGAAAATCAATATTGACGTATCAAAATTTATTAAATCAAAGATAGAATCCAAAATAAAAAAACGATTGAATAAGATTATTAAAAGTAAAAAGCTCAAAAATATTTTAAACGGGTTTTTTAAATAGAGGAGCTCGGACCTCGATGTTGAACGATACCTCTAAAGCTGCGCTTATTGTGCAGTGGTCTCATTATATTTTTAGGACAACACATGCTAAAACTTAGTCTCTTCTATTTTGAAAAAATGTACAATTTTTCAGCAGTACTTTTATGTGTTGCCTCGTCTAAATTACAGCAGCCTTGCTCTTCTTTGAAGATTAAGAGACATAAAATTGCCTTCTGCCAAAGGATCTACTCTTCCCACCATATCCCGAGCTTCACTAATTTTACTGTATTTCGTATATTTTTTCAAATAAGACGATTTGAAGGGTTGACAAATGAAGAATGACGTCTATATTGTTATTCAGTTAAGAGAAATTAAACATTTTGGGAAGGTGTCTCAACGATGCCTTCCCAACCCCCTATTTTTTTCTGCAGAATCCGCAGCATTACTTTGTTGTATTCAGCTAATGATTTTATTTATTGTGCAGTGGTCTCATTATTTTTAATGCCAATAAACTTGTATATCTGTCGCTTTTTTTCAATGATATTAGAAGATATGGCAACTTTACCTCCGTGATATATTAGCCCTAATGGTTTATCGTCATCATCTTCTCTCCTTAAGATGTTCTATAATCTGTTTATTCAAACCCTTAAACTCTTTCAGGTAATTAATTCTTTCATTGTGCAGCTGCTGCGTCATTTTATCATAAGCCTCGCCGTATATTTTATGCGGGTCAAATTCCGATACATCAAGCGATTTGCAAGATGATGCCGTTAGATAGCCAAAAGCATCGTCAAACTTCCAATCTATATTTCCGCTTACAGCATCTCTTATTACACGCATAGTTGCGTCAGGCGTTATTTTTTTATCCCCCGTGCTTCCGGTATTAACAATAAAAACCTCTGTATCAGGGTTTTTTTCGAGTATAGCAAGCATCTTGTTGCCTTCCTTTGCCGGATTAGTGAGAATAAATGGATTAAATCCCACAACCCGCTTGAATTTACCAACCATGGTTGGATCGGAAGC
>VAOW01001442.1_pt1 | contig 16706 bp, 10 predicted proteins | sample 3393921 | NCBI WGS metagenome assembly VAOW01 (sample SAMN08290428, study PRJNA428436) | hydrothermal vent metagenome | isolation source: Deep-sea hydrothermal vent chimney | place: Indian Ocean: Southwest Indian Ridge | depth 2742 m m | reverse complement strand
TTGTTTTTAATTGGTTGATGTGCTGGAGTTACCAGCACAGGTTGAAAAGCATACCATTTGCGTGAGAGTCTATCGTAGGCTATTTCCAATCTTCCCTGTTTACCATACCATTTATTTCTGCCTCTCCATTTTATTTCTAATTTAAAGGGTAGTTCTAATATATCACTTCCTAATTTATAACAATCATTTCTGATTAAAATCCTTAAATTTTGCTCTCCTGTCTTTCTGTCTTTCCAATAGCCTGGTACTCCTACCTTTTTGATATTATCTGATAGCTTACCCTGTTTCTTACGCTTTAACAGAAAGAAAAAGGACTTCCAGGCTTCATTGTTCTTAATTATTATCTGCTCTACTGTTGCAGAACCCACTATCCTGGTGTATTTTTTATATAATTCATCAGTATTCCAGTCTATTTCTCCACCAAAAAAACTCTGTCTCCTCTTATAGTTGACTTCATTATACATTCTGGAGCAGTTGTCAGCTAACTCAAATAGTCTTTTCTCCTGCTCCTTTGTGGGATTTAGTTTAAATGTATTATTCTTTCTCATTTTTATTCTCATTCTCATAGCCATTACTTATATCTAGTTAATATTATATAAACATTTGTATAACATGGTTCGCTTTCATCCCACGACTTCAGTCGTGGGCTTTCCCACTCACAGTATCGTAAGTTACAAAATTTAATATACTCTGACCAATAGTATAGACATGAGGTAAATTATGGAAATCACAAATGCTCATGGTGCTGGCGGAAAGATAATGGAGGACTTTATAAAGAAGTTTATTCTTGGAAGTTTTAGCAATTCCTCCCTTGGTAGTGTGAATCTCGAGGACCTTGATGATGGCGCAAGTATTACACTTGAGAACTACGAGGTGGTTATTACCAGTGACAGCCATACTATAAAACCTCTCTTTTTCCCAGGTGGAGACATAGGAAAGCTTGCAGCCTGCGGTACAATTAATGATCTTGCCGTAATGGGAGCAAAGCCTCTCGCTCTGAGTTGTAATCTTGTGATTGAAGAGGGTTTCAGCAGTAATAAGCTCGAAAAAATCCTTGATTCAATGAATAAAGTTGTTAGACAGAACAATGCCTTTGTTATATGTGGTGACACAAAGGTAATTGAGAAAGGAAGAGTTGACAAGCTTATTGTTACTACCACAGGAATAGGAATAGCACCGAAGAATAAGGTTTTGGGTGATTCCTGCGTAAAGCCAGGTGATAAGATAATTGTATCCGGCACTGTGGGTGACCATGGAATAGCGCTTTTAAGCTACAGAGAAGGCTTTACCACAGACCTCATATCAGATGTTGAAAGTGTCCTGCCTGTAATCAGTAAAGCAGTCGAAGTAGGCGGTGTGCATGCTGCCAAAGATCCTACAAGAGGTGGTCTTGCCAATGCTCTGAATGAATGGGCTGAAAAAGCTGGGGTGGGTATAGTTATAGAAGAAGACAAAATACCAATCAGAGAAGAGGTTAAGGCCCTTTCAGCGCTTCTCGGTATTGATGCATTAACCGTTGCCTGTGAAGGCAGAGCTATTCTTTCTGTTTCTCAGGAAAAGGCTAAAGATGTGCTATCTGAGATAAGAAAACTTCCCCAGGGAAAGGATGCTGAGATTATTGGCGAGGCTACTGAGGAAAATTTAAAAAGAGTTATAATGAAAACAGAGATAGGTGGAAAGAGAATTCTTGAGCGCCCTCTGGCTGACCCAATCCCAAGGATATGTTGAATCACCTCAGCCCTTTAAGGGCATACCTCAGGTCAAACTTACCCTGAGGCGTTATTGGAGGTTCGACAATCTGCTGGGGTGGTTCTTCCGGCTTCTGCTTCATCACAACCTTGCTATCTTTATTCATAAACACATCGTCAACTCTCACTATTAAACTTGCAACCTCTGTTGCAGAAATTATAGCATTTCTCTTAACCGCATAGGAGTCAAATATGTGATGCTCAACAGTATCGCCAACCTTTCTGGTTACAGCATTGAAACCGATATTTGTGAAACCCGCATAATGCCCCCGCTTTATACCTGCAAGTATATCAATAGGATTGATTCCAGCATTTTTTGCTAAGATTTTTGGGATTTCTTCAAGAGCTTCTGCAAAGGCTTTAATTGCAAGCTGCTCCTTACCTGGGACTCTTCTTGAAAATATCCTGAGCCTTTCAGCAAGCTCCAATTCCGTAGCACCACCACCGGGGAGTATTTTTTTATCATATGCTACTCTGCAGAGAACTTCCACAAGCTCTTTCATCTTTCTCATAAGCTCAATGCTAAGGGTTTTATTTCCAGCTCTTATGAGTATAGAAGCTACCATGTTGGGATATTTGGGTTTCTTTATGTACATTATCTCTTCATTGCCAATTTTGCTCTCTTCAACATAGCCAGCATAGCCGAGAACATCTGGTGAGACCTCATTTACATTGATAAGAACTTTTGCACCTGTTGCCTCTGCAATATGCTGCATTACCTTCTTCTCAACATCTCTCACACCAAGAATTCCAGCCTTTGCCATGAAGAACATGGCCTCTTCAGCTATATTCTTAGAACATAGCACCACATTTACACTGGACCTTGCTATAACCCCTACAGCAGCCCTCATAACTTTCTTCTTGTATTCAACTACTTCATTCAAACTCTGGACTGAGTTTATATCTAATTTGGTGTGTTTGGGTTTAATCAGGTCAAACTCTCTATCTATAAGCAGAATTCTGGCATTTTTTACATTTCTGGGCATTGAGGGGTGAACTCTTTTTCCCAGGTCAATATAAACTCCATCAAAAACAGTACTATCTTTAATGCCACCACCTGGGCGGTAGTTTATATAAATCCTATCTTTATCACCTCTAACAAGATTTACAGCAGCATTTACCAGAGTTGAAACAAATCTAATATCTGCTTCAGTTATCTTACCTCTGAGCATGGTGAGAGCTATGCTATCAATATCCTTCAGTTCAAGCTCCATAGTTATACTATCAAGAAACTCAAGTGACTTGCTGAGAGCTGTTTTATATCCAGAAGAGATAATACCCTGATGTATACCCATATCAACAAGCTCAAGAGCTTTCTTCAGGAGTTCTCCCGCTATTATAACACTTGCTGTTGTGCCATCACCAAACTCTTTTCCCTGAGTTTTTCCCAGCTCAGCCATCATTTTTGCAGCAGGATGTACAAGCTCCATAAGCTCTAATATTGTGCTTCCGCTGTTAGTTATTACTGTCTCGTCATCAGTTACAAGCATTTTGTCCATGCCTTGGGGGCCAAAGGTTGATTTAAGACTCTCCGAAACTGCAAGGGCGGCAGTAATATTTGTTTTCAGAGCATTCCTACCTATTTCCCTCTTATTCTTTGTTATTTCTTCAATATCTCTCGACATCATAAATATAACCTCCTATGTTGTCAACTTCCTGTATATCTCAGGAAGCTTTCTGGGAAGCTTACTTACATCATCAATGATAATATAGCCAATATCACCAAACATCCTCTGTAGGTAATCTCTTGCTGTATTATCGATAGTTATACAGAATGGTCTTATGTGTTTTCGCTTGGCTTCCATAAGAGCTTTTTTTGTATCTTCAATACCATGTTCACCTTTGTATTCGTCAAAATCCTCGGGCTTGCCATCGCTTAGAACTATGAGAAGTTTAATTTTAGCGGGAGTATCTTCGAGAATCTTTGTTAAATGCCTTATTGGTGGACCCATCCTTGTGTAGTCAAAAGCATCCATTCCTGCTATCCTCTTTTTTACTTCCTCATTATAATCATCCTTAAATCTCTTGATAATATAGAAGTCACACTTCTTTCTTGTCTTGCCAGTGAAACCAAAAATAGCATATTTATCATCGAGAATCTCAAGGGCTTCACACATCAGTACGAGAGCTTCCTTTTCAGTTTCTATAACCCAGCCTGTTGTCGAACCGCTTAAATCCACAAGAAAAGCAACTGCAATATCCCTATCCTTTTTGTCTATTCTCATATAGAGCTTCTCACTTGGCGTAACCCCTGCTTTCATATCTGCATAGGCTTCTATAAAGGCGTCAAGATCAATTTCCTCACCATAAGTCTGCCTGAATAGTCGTTTATACTCAGGTCTCAGCATTTCAAACTGCTTTTTAATCATATTAACAAGAGATGAATTCTTTTCAATAGTTTTCTCAACAAACTTGTCGCTACCCTTTCTCATCGTCTTTTCTTTGAGAGCACACCAAGAAGCTCTATAGCTGGCTATTTTATAATCCCATTCGTCGTATAGTATTGCTCCGGCAATATCTTCATCGGTAAGTTCAACCTGAAATTCGGTTATCTTTGCCTGAAGATTTGCTCTTAACTTCTTTCCAGCATTGTCAAGAACCTTCATGAGCATACTTGCATCTATTTCACCCAGCTCACCAAGTTTTTTCTCAATCTCCTTTAAAAGTTCATCTTCAAGCTCTTCCGGAACTTCAATACCCATCTTGAAGAGAAAATCAAGAGGTGCACCATAAGATAAAGGATCGAGAACTTCATTCATATTATGCTGCAGTTCAGAATCTATATCTGGAGGTTTCTCTAACTTCAGGTCTTTTATAAGTTTTTTGATATTTTCAGCTATTTCTTTTTTTGTCTGTTTTATTGCTCTTGTCACCTGTTCAGGCTTTATTACTCCCCTATACTTCAATATATCTATACCTAAGTAGGGTATTCCAAAGAACTTCTCCTCTATTACCTCATAGATTTCTGCTGTAGCCCTTGCAGAATCCTCAACGTGAGACTTTCTATTTTCAAGAGTGTTTTTTACTATATCATAACTTTTATCAACAACTGGCTTGAGATATTCTTTAATCTCGCCTTTGACCTTACCGAAAGTTAAAAGCTGATTGAAAGCTTCAACAACAGCCTCTTTATCAGGGAGTTTATCAATAATGACGCGCATCTCCCATTCTTCCTTCAGGATTATATCCATATCTCTGGCCAAACCCCTGAATTCTTTTCTTAGGTTTCTTTCAACTCTGGCATTTTCAATTATGTTGAATATATCCAGAGCCAGCCTGCTCTCTGGAAATAGATTGATAAAATTCTCAAGACCTTCCCTTTCATAACTGGTTGCTCTTGAGTATCTGGATTCCATATCTTCTACAAGGTCTTTCATTCTGCTTAGTTTCAGGTCAAGACTTCTGTATCGCATCTGACCATATTTATGGGCAGCTATAACTTTGTAGAACTTGAAGTTAAGGTCATTGTCATTAAAATTACTAATCTCAAAGGGCAGAAAAAGAGTTCTTGTGTCTGTGTAGGAAATACTCTCAGGCTGAATTTTTAGAGTATCTCCGCTGAGCGCTGTGATATAGGTTTCAAGTATTCTCGAAACACTTTCATATTCAAGACCATGAGAATGAATCTTATCAATTGTTTCTCTGGTTATACCTTTGAAAAAGTTTTTCGCTGGGATAATCCCATAATTGTCAGCTACTTCTAAACCCATATCTACCCATTTATTTAGGTCTTCAAGACTGAAGTTTTTTACTGCATCTGAAGCTGTCTTGAAAAAGTGAAAAGCCATTTCTTTATCTCTTCTGGCAAGATTCTCACCCTGTCTATAGATTACTGAGAGAATTTCATTATCCATCTCCATTAATCCAGGAACTGCCTCATCTATGCTCTCTACACCTCTTGCATAGTGAAAGCCTGAAAATCTCACCTCCAGAACATCTTCTCCAAAAGATGTCTGACCAAGAATTCTAAAGAGGTTAGAACGTACATCTTCAAAGCTTACCAACCTTTCTCACCCTTAGAAAACTGTAGTTATTAACTCTTTGATTGCTCTAAGCATATCACTGTCATCAGTTATTGGATTTGCCATTGCAACTTCAGCTGCCTGCTGCTCGGAAATCCCACTCTGAATAAGAGTGCCAGCATATATCAGTGCTCTTGTACCGGTGCCTTCATCTAACCCTTTATCTTTAAGGTTCCTTATCTTCTCTGCAAGAGTAACAAGATATCCTGCAGTCTCCTTATTTATACCACTCTCTTTCATAACTATCTCTATTTCAAGCTCTCTGGGAGGATACTCAAAGTTGAGGCTTATAAACCTCTGTCTTGTAGAGTGCTTCAAATCCTTGAGCACACTCTGATAACCAGGATTGTAGCTTATGGATAAAAGAAACTCATCAGGTGCTTTGAGAATCTCACCTCTCTTCTCAATGGGTAAAACTCTTCTGTCGTCAGTCAAAGGATGAATAACAACAGTTGTGTCTTTTCTTGCCTCGACAATCTCATCAAGATAGCATATTGCCCCAACCTTTACGGCCTTTGTTAATGGGCCGTCAATCCATATCGTTTCTCCACCTTTAACGAGATATCTCCCCACGAGGTCACTTGATGTAAGGTCATCGTGGCATGATACAGTTATTAGAGGCCTTTTCAATTTCCATGCCATATACTGCATGAATCTTGTCTTTCCGCAACCGGTTGGACCCTTGAGCATTACCGGCAGCTTGTTCTTAAAAGCAGCTTCAAAAACTTCTATTTCATTACTAACGGGCATATAATAAGGCTCTTCTGTAATAAAATACTCCTCAATCTTAATAGCCTCTGTACCTTTTCCAGTCATTCCATAACCTCCATTCAAATTTTTTTATAAGTTCAACATCAACAAAATATTTAAGTTTAACTATGACATCACCAGTTATCTCAATTATAAGGAAGTAGTATGGTATAACTGGTATGTTATCAAAAGGTAGCTAACCCTCATCAACCGAGGATAAATAAAGAAATCAGACTCATCTTGCCATCTTCATCAGCAATAATATTATTATCAACATTATAGTAAAAACTCCGCAATAGTCTGATTAATCTAACGCCTAAACTAGCGCCCTTTCAGCTAGGTTACCTCGGGCAATTAGTAGCAGCGGGCTGAACTGCTCGCCCGAAGGCTTGCAGCTTACACCCCTGCCCTATCAAACGGGTCTTCTACCCGTGCCCTTGTTCTCAGCAGCCGTTGTCCTCGCGAACCCCGGTTTTTCATCCAGTGCCAACCCGAAGCACCTTTTATAACACTTCGGGCTTACTGGACGTGCTGAGAAATGGCCGTCTCTTTTCGAGGTGGGTTTCGAACTTAGATGCCTTCAGTTCTTATCCCTTGTGGCGTAGCTGCCCTGCGTGCCCTGTCGGACAACAGGTAGACCAGAGGCCACGCAGCGCCGTTCCTCTCGTACTAAACGCTGCTTCCCCTCAGACGACCAACACCCCCAACAGTTAAAAACTAACCTGTCTCACGACGGTCTAAACCCAGCTCACGATCCCTTTTAATGGGCGAACAACCCCACCCTTGGAGGCTGCTGCACTTCCAGGGTAGGAAGAGCCGACATCGAAGTAGCAAGCCGCGGGGTCGATGTGGACTCTTGCCCGCGACAACTCAGTTATCCCTGAGGTACCTTTTCTGTTATCACCGGGCCCCATCGAGGAGCACTCGGTGGTTCGTTAGGTCACGCTTTCGCGGCTGGATCCCTTGCTGTGCGGAATCCAGTCAAGCTGGCTTTTGCCCTTACACTCTACACCGGATTTCTGACCCGGTTGAGCCAACCATAGAGCCCCCCTGATATCTTTTCAGGGGGGTGCCGCCCCAGCCAAACTGCCCACCAACCGATGTCCTGCCGAAGCAGTTAGTGATATAGTCATAGATGGGCAGTGTTCCATTGGCGCCTCCACCTGCCCTAGCGAGCAGGTTTCGATGGCTCCTGCCTACACTCTACATCTACAACCATAACACAACGACAGGCTGCAGTAAAGGTCCACAGGGTCTTCTTTACCCGTTGGGGGTCGCTGGTCTGTGCACCAGCATAACAGGTTCACCGGACCGCAGTCGGGGACAGTAGGGCTCTCGTTCATCCATTCATGCAAGCCGCCAATTAAGCGGCAAGGTATTACGCTACCTTAAGAGGGTCATAGTTACCCCCGCCGTTTACCGGTGCTTCACCCCGTTGAACCGGGGGTTCACATACCAGCACTGGGCAGGAGTTAGCAACCGTACTCACCCTTACGGGCTTGCGATTACCTATGTTTTTATTAAACAGTCGGAGCCCCCTAGTCACTGCGACCAGCTCTTACGCAGAGCTGGCACCCCTTCTACCGAAGATACGGGGCCATTTTGCCGAATTCCCTCGACTGCGTTTCTCCGACGCGCCTTAGGCTTCTCACCCAGAGACACCTGCGTCAGTTCTAGGTACGGACTCTCAGGATCCTTCCTCTTTCCATTTTCACGGGCTCCAGGCATGAGCCGAAGCCTCTTACAGAGGCCTGTTCACGCTTTCGCCTGGTTCTCACCATTACGGTACTCCCCACGTTTATACGCTTAAACAGGGTGACAGCCCTGCTCGGCTTAGCCCAAAGCGTCTGGAAAAAGGCTCGCGTTGCCGCATGTACCTGAGAGGTACAGGAATATTAACCTGTTTCCCTTTCGAACATATCAAATTGTGTATGTCCTTAGGACCGACTAACCCTCAGCCTACGATAGTTGCCGAGGAAGCCTCGCCCCTACGGCGGTGGGGATTCTCACCCCACTTTGCTGCTACTACTGGCGGGATTCTCATTCCTGCAAGGTCCACTGGAACTTACGCCCCAGCTTCTACCCTAGCAGGACGCCTTCCTACGAGATAAGCTTGTGCTTCTCTGAGGTATCGGTGGCATGCTTAACCCTGTCGATTTTCAGGGCCCTTGACCTCGGCGGGTGAGCTATTACGCACTCTTTAAAGGATGGCTGCTTCTAAGCCTACCTCCTCGCTGTCTTAGGCCAAGGACTCCCTTCCTATTTAATACTTAGCATGCACTTAGGGACCTTAACCTCAGGCTGGGTTATTCCCCTTTCGGACATGGAGCTTACCCCCACGCCCTCACTCTAACCTTCTACAGCGTTAGCAGCTTCGGAGTTTGACAGGATGCCGAGAGCTTTCGCTCCCTAAACACCCAATCAGTATCTCTACGTCGCTAACTACCTCCAGTCAGGCTGTGCTGCGACACATTTCGGAAGGAACCAGCCGACACCGGCCTTGATTGGCCTTTCACCCCTAGCCCAAAGTCAACCGAGCGATTTGAATATCAGCACCGGTTCGAGCCTCCACGTGGCTTTCGCCACGCTTCACCCTGCCCTGGGCTAGATCGACCGGTTTCGGGTCCTACAGCCATGACTCCGAGCACTTTCGCACTCCGCCCCTTGCTCATAAAGAGTTGCGGGCATGTTGGTTTCCCTGTGGCTCCGGAGTTATACTCCTTAACCTCGCCATGACCATAGAGTCCCCGCCCCGTTTTTCAAAACGTATGTAGTGACGCTGGTCCTCTCTCTTCGTACAGGTACCTCACGATACTTTCCTTCAGAGAGACTCTACCCTTTCACGCCACTACGGGCTATAACCACCTGGTTTCAGGCTCTTTTCACCCCCTGTCGGGGGTACTTTTCAGCTTTCCCTCACGGTACTAGTTCACTATCGGTCTCAAAAAGTATTTAGGGTTAGGAGTCGATGCCTCCCATCTTCACACGAGATATCCGACCCGTGCTACTCTCGATATGTCCAGAACCCTTAAACATACGCCTACGGGGCTCTCACCCTCTCAGACGGAGCATTCCATCTCACTTCGGCTTTAGTTTACTAGGGTTCAGCGGACATATCAACACCACATCTCCTACATGTTTCCATGCAGGATTCAGTTTGCCCTGTGCCGCTTTCGATCGCCTTTAATAACGGCATCGCTATTGCTTTCTTTTCCTGCGGGTACTCAGATGCTTCATTCCCCCGCGTTCCCGCTCGTTACCGAGCGCATAGGGTTTGCCTATACAGGAGTCCTATTCGGGGATCTCGGGTTCAATGGCTACATGCACCTCGCCCGAGCTTTTCGCAGCTTGTCACGCCCTTCATCGGCTTTTGAGCCGAGCCATCCCCCAGATGGTTTAATGTAATCTAGCCTAATTAGACACTAGTTCAGATTACGCTTAATCAGACCTATGCGGAGCCTCAATGAGCTTGTAGCTCTCGGCTTTTCGACCCATAACCTTTCAGATCATGGGCCTCAAAGTATGTATTTGTTAATTGATAACTTTAAATGGACCCACCGGGATTTGAACCCGGGGCCTTCCGGCTGCAAACCGGACGCTCTTCCAACTGAGCTACGGGCCCTTTCTGTGGAGGTACCCATAGCTTTAACATCAAGAATATTTTGAATGAGACTCGATAGATTTGGTGCCTGATTAACAAAGCACAGGTTTCAAAGGAGGTGATCCAACTGCAGCTTCCGCTACGGTTACCTTGTTACGACTTAACCCTCCTCGCGTAACCTAGATTCGAACTGAGCCAATGACTCAGACCTCACCCAAACTACACTCGGGTGGCTTGACGGGCGGTGTGTGCAAGGAGCAGGGACATATTCACCGCGCGATAATGACACGCGATTACTAGGGATTCCGGCTTCACGAGGGCGAGTTACAGCCCTCGATCCGAACTAAGACCGGGTTTGGGGATTACCTTCTCCTTTCGGAGTCGGAACCATTTGTCCCGGCCATTGCAGTCCGCGTGTGGCCCAGGGAATTCGGGGCATACTGACCTACCGTCGCCCGCACCTTCCTCTGACTTAACGCCAGCGGTCCCCCTAGAGTGCCCACCTTTCCCGTAGGAAAGTGCTGGCAACTAAGGGCACGGGTCTCGCTCGTTGCCTGACTTAACAGGACGCCTCACGGTACGAGCTGACGACGGCCATGCACCTCCTCTCGGCTCGTCCAGCAAAGTCATCAGCTTGGCCTTCATCCTGCCGTCGCCCCTGGTGAGATGTCCGGCGTTGAATCCAATTGAACCGCAGACTTCACCCCTTGTGGTGCTCCCCCGCCAATTCCTTTAAGTTTCACTCTTGCGAGCGTACTTCCCAGGCGGCAGGCTTATCGCCTTCGCTTCGGCACTGCACGCCCCCGTAGAGCGTGCAACACCAAGCCTGCAGCGTTTACGGCCAGGACTACCGGGGTATCTAATCCCGTTCGCGCCCCTGGCTTTCGTCCCTCACCGTCGGGCCCGTCCTCGTGGAGAGCCTTCGCCACTGGTGGTCCCCCGAGGATTACAGCATTTCACCGCTACCCCCGGAGTACCCTCCACGTCTTCCGGCCCCAAGTCAAGCAGTATCTCCGCAATTCTTCAAGTTAAGCCTGAAGATTTACACAGAGACTTACCTGGCCGGCTACGGACGCTTTAGGCCCAATAAAAGCGGCCACCACTCGAGCTGCCGGTGTTACCGCGGCGGCTGGCACCGGTCTTACCCAGCTCTTATTCGTGGAGCTGGTTAGACTCCACAAAAGCTCCTGCAGTACAGGAGCACTTGGGATCCCCCCGTCGCTCTTGCGAGCATTGCGAAGTTTTCGCGCCTGCTGCGCCCCGTAGGGCCTGGGGCCGTGTCTCAGCCCCCATCTCCGGGCTACAGCTCTCACTGCCCGTACCGATCGCTGGCTTAGTGGTCTGTTACACCACTAACAACCTAATCGGACGCAGGCTCATCCTCAGGCGCCGGAGCTTTAGGCGATGTATCCTTCCAGACCACATCACCTATCAGTTATTAGCCCCAGTTTCCCGGGGTTATCTCTGACCTGAGGGTAGATTACCCACGTGTTACTGAGCCGTCCGCCCCTCGCTCAAGCTCCGAAAAGCTCGAGCTCGGTCGACTCGCATGGCTTAGGCGAATCCCAATAGCAGTGGCCTCCGGCAGGATCAACCGGTATTGAGCAGGCACGTGCCTGCTTAGGTTAGGAATTGACAATAGCATTATTAACCAGGTTTCACCACTATCGAGCCTCAGTCAGACTCAAACTGTCAATTTGAGCCTCCATGATTATCATCGGCCATACGGCCTCCAAATATTTCACTACTCGGAATCAACCCTCACACTTCAGGGCAGTCTCCCATGTAGTACGTTTCCATATACTATGAAAACATTAACTTCTTACACCAAATTCTATAAAAATCCGGTGTTTTACTGTGCTGGTATTGCCATGTGCAACCAATCTTGTAAGCTACACAGGTTAGCGTTTTATGGATGTAGAATCGCAAGTATAAAAGATACTGAATCGGTCACGAGAGTCATCCATACCATCATCTTTTTATCTTATCTATCCAAGATAATACAATGCATATAGAAACAATTAACCACTTTTGTTTAGGAAGATTGGGAAAGCTCAACTTTGATAATAAGAAGCTCCTGAGCCCCTGTTACCTCTCATTCCTTGACCACCTCCCCTTTCCAAATCAGATTTACATAACAGAGAGAAAAAAACAGAAGAATGCAATAATTAACTATGGTTCAGCCTTTAGAAAATTCGAAATAGATGAATTTGGTATTCTTCCTGATTATAACTTTGGCTTTAATGCACCTTCTGGTCTAATAAAAGAAGCAATGAAGAAAAACATTGAGATTGCCAAAAGTTATCCCGAATACGGGACAACAGCAAGAGGCGGAAACTCTCTTGCCTTATGGAATGAATATGCTGATAAGCTTAAGGAAAGACGCCTTGTTAAAATAGGAGGAGCGCACAGGCTTATCTCAAGACCCAGACTTTTCGTAGAAGTTCTGAGCTATATGAGAGAAAAACTTAATCCAAACTCCATCCTTTATATTCCTGGAGCAAAACCATGGCACATGCCTCTTATGAGCTTTCTTGGCATTGACCTCTTTGATAACCTGTATGCTTACATTGCTGCCTCAAAAAGAGAATACCTCACACTGAGAGAAGCTATGCCCCTTAATAAAATGAGAGAACTTCCATGCTCATGTAAAGTATGCTCAGACAAAACACCTGAAGACATGACCATTGAGGAACTGCTCAGGCACAACCAGAGTGTGATAAATCTGAGCCTTATCGAGATTAGAGAGAGTATGCGTTCAGGCAGCTTCTTTAACCTACTGGAAGAGCGTTCAGCATCCTCACAGGAAGCTTCCTCCGCCCTGAGAATAGCATATATAGAAAAGCAGGGAATTTTTGACAGGTATCTGCCAGTTTATTGAAATTCAGGAAGCTTCCTTACTATGTCCTGAGTTCAACCATGTCTCTCTCTTTGCTTCCGGGCTTGAAAAAGGGCTCTCTTCTCATAACTGCCTGAATAAAAAGCTTTTCCAGTTCTAGATTATCTACACCTGAACGAAGAATCTTAAGAAAGTCAACATGATTATCACTTCTCATCAGGCAGGGCTTGAACTTGCCATCACTTGTTACTCTGAGCCTTGTGCAGTGGGCACAGAAGTAAGAGTTATGCATAGGTTTTATAACTTCAACCGTTGCACCATTCAGCAGGTACTGGCGTCTGCCATGCATAAACTTGCGCTCGTGAACCTCCAGAGCACGTTTCCTGAATTCCTCCTCTATATCATCAAGGTCAAAGTAGTAATCCCTGAACATACTGCTATCGCTCTTCACAAGCTCGATCAACTGTACAATAACTTCCCTACCAGAGTAAGATTTAAGCATGGAATTTATCTCATCATCATTCAGTCCCTTCATTACAACGACATTAATCTTCAACGGCATTAACCCTGCTTCAATGGCAGCATCTATACCTTCTATCACCTTTTCATGAGTATCCGAACCAGTTATCCACTTAAATAAATCAGGACGTAGAGTATCAAGGCTAACATTCACCCTGTTAAGACCAGCCTTCTTAAGGTCACTTGCATAATCCTTAAGATAATAGCCATTGGTGGTAATAGATAAATCTGTTATCCCCTCTATCGATGACACCCTACCAATCACATCGACAACATCTTTTCTGATAAGAGGCTCTCCGCCCGTAATTTTAACATTCTTTACACCAAATCTGACTCCCAGAGCAACAATCTCCCTTATCTCCTCTGGAGTCATTTCATTCTCTGAGCCAGCATCCATACCCTCATGATGACAGTATCGGCAGGAGAAATTACACCTTGAAGTTATACTTACCCTCATACTTGTTATAGGCCTTCCAAAGCCATCCTTAATCATCTTTAAGCCTCACTTTTATTACTATTTCATCCCCCTGTTTAACTTCTGTCTTTTTCAGAGTATCTACCATGCCGAGTACAATGTTCTTAACAAAACCCTGCACAAAACTTCCAAGAGGAACCTCATTGCCACCTACAAAGACCTCAACTTCCTTACCGGCTCTGAGAACAACACAATCCTTAAAATCTGCTTCTTTTCTGAAAATTTTCTCTGCCATCTCTGCACAGCTCTTACTTCCGCATTTCGTGCAGTTTATGCCAGGTAATCTTGAAAGAATAGTTTTGACTTTGAATTCAGGAGTATCAAGGATGTCAGCAAGCTTTTCAGGGTTTTTTAATACATCCACCACAGGAAGGTCAAGCTCAGGGTTTCTGGAAGCCACAATACCAGAAACAGCTATTGTATTGTCATCCCTCATCTCTGCAATATCGTCAATACTCTCTGCAACTATAATCTTTGGGTAATTCCCTTTCTTAAAACCCTCTACAATTACAAAGTCATAATTTCCAAGTTTTTCAATAATCTCAAAAGTTTTCTTAAGACCTTTACCTTCCTTCAGAATAAAGGCCGCCTCACTATCGCTAAGCCCCACAACAAGCTCAGCACCTGCCCTGGCATGCCTCCATGTATCGCTTCCAACCTTATCAACTGTGAAGTTATCCTTAGCTATGTGCTTAACTGTAGCAATGCTATAACCTCTTTTCTTCAACTCTTCCACAAGCTTCTCAACAACTGTAGTTTTCCCAGAGTTACTTGTCCTTGAAGTTACTCCTATAACTTTCATCTCTATTGGGCAATGAGCCCCCGTCCATGAGGGCGAGAAAGAATTGCCCTTTTCACCTCCGTTAAATTCAAATATTTTAATATAGTATAATCTATCAGACTCTGACGCGGGAATTATCTCAAGGTCTCACCAACCTTAAATTTTTCTCCCTGTTTACCAGAGCTGGAGTTGCTGTAAACCAGCTTTTCCGTCCAGATGACAGGGTTTTGAGTGGTACAGTGCAATATATTCAACCTCCGATGGAAAGCCCCGCTCTAAATAGCGTGGTAGTTTACACTATTCCCTCACATGCTTCACTAAATGTGATGCCTCTCTGGCTATAATCTCCATGCCAAGCTTACAGGCATTGGGTGAGCCAGGTAAAGAAAATATCAGGCAGCCATTATAAACACCTGCCCCTGCCCTTGATAACAGTGCTGCAGAGCCTATATCATCAAAACTTCTAGCTCTGAAATACTCACCAAAACCCTCGAGATTTTTATCATATAGCTCAATCATAGCTTCGATTGTGACATCTCTGGGTGATATACCAGTGCCACCGGTGGTAACAATAAAATCTGGAGAATAACGCTCTACAATAAAGTCTACAAGAGCTTTTATAAGTTCTTTATGGTCGGGGATTATAGAATAGAATACCACCTCATTGCCTGCCTTCTCAATACCATCAATCAAAAGTCTGCCTGAAGTATCGTCTGTCTCATCCTTTATCTCACCACTGTAGCTCTCATCAAGCTTTCTCTTCCAGATATAATCAAACTTTGAGTCTGACACAGTTACGACTGCAGCATTAAGTTTTTCAGGTGCAAGAGCCCTGTGCTTTTTTGTGGTTTCGCCTTCAGCCATTCAATCACCTTTAATCTTTTTCTCAACAACAATATCAGTTATCTTTGTGCTGGGATACTGCCCTTCTCTGTCTTTCTCAATGGCCTTAACCATATCCCATATTGTTAAAAGAGCAGTGCTTACTCCAGTTATAGCCTCCATCTCAATGCCAGTCTTTGCAACAGTCGAGACCTCTACAACAACATCAATATAATTCTTACCATTCTCGAAATTCACCGTTATACCGGTTATAGGTAGAGGATGGCACATGGGAATCAGTTCAGGAGTTTTCTTGACAGAAAGAGTGGCAGCAACCTGAGAAGTCGTCAGAACATTGCCTTTTTCAACACTGCCTTTAAGCACCTTTTCCACTGTGGAAGGTTTTAAATAAATTCGCCCTCTTGCTCTTGCAACTCTCTTCACCTCTTTTTTCTCAGAAACATCAACCATGCGTACACCATCTTTTGTTACATGTGTTAGTTCCATTTCCATGCCTCAGATTATCTACAAAAACACGGCTATTTAAATTTTGTCAGTGAGGTAAACGTATGTATTTAACAAGATAACCCGATGAATTTATATTATTCCCGATAAAAGAAAATACATGGTATATGAATCAAATATTTTATTTATAAAACTTGTACTTATAGCTGCCTTTGCAGGTGGACTTCTTGGCATTGAGAGAGAGATGGTGCACAAAGCTGTGGCAGGTACAGACATTCATGCTTACATCAATCCTTGGCGTACTCAGCGTTTACGATATCGTGAGCGGGAAAGCCCACGAACTTTAGTCGTGGGAGTATGTCAGCGTTGCAATGATATATTCTGTCACTTTCATTGAAAGTGTGGCAGTTCCTGCGATGGATGGCGATAGATTGCCGGAAACTGCCAGATTTGTGAGGCCTGCCACTGCAGCTCCACTGGATACAAGGCCGGCTATGGCTGAAGTTACGATATTTTAGGCAGAAAGCCCATGACTTATTCCCACCAGCGTTATACTCAGAAATATCTGGCTTGTCTGTGAAGCTATCTGACATACTCCCACGACTAAAGAGGCTGTCCGACAATTACTCTCAGTAATATAAAGACTGCTTATTTTAGACAACAAAGGCTAAATTTAGCTTATTT
>VAOW01018808.1_pt1 | contig 16740 bp, 10 predicted proteins | sample 3393921 | NCBI WGS metagenome assembly VAOW01 (sample SAMN08290428, study PRJNA428436) | hydrothermal vent metagenome | isolation source: Deep-sea hydrothermal vent chimney | place: Indian Ocean: Southwest Indian Ridge | depth 2742 m m | reverse complement strand
GATCTCCTCCACCGGTATGCAACCCTCGAAGAACTCCAGTTGCTCGAAATTGTGCGGAGTATGGCTGCGGGCCTCGCTCAGCGCTTGGTATAGCCGTTCATAAGCTACTTCGTCCATCGGGCAATTTAAGTAGTCCGCCGACTGACTATAGCGCCCGGCTAGATAGCAGATTTCTCGATCAATGCTCTCCCCCAGAACAATCGGGGCAGCCGCGTCATAAAAGCTCAGGAAGCGCTCTCCGGTATATTTCGTAAGCGTCCGGGACAGAGCCTCTGAGGTCAACGGTCCACTGGCCAGCACGCTCACACCATCCTCAGGCAACTCAAATATCTCTTCACGCACCAGCTCAATATCTGGGTGTATCGCCACCTGCCTTGTCACATAGCGTGAAAAGGCCGCCCGGTCCACAGCTAATGCTCCACCGGCCGCCAAGCGGGTAGCTTCAGCACCACGCATGATCACCGAATCGGCAACCCGCATCTCGGCCTGCAGCAAGCCCTTGGCGTTGGTTTTTGCCTCTCCGCCCAGAGAATTAGAGCAGACCAGCTCTGCCAGCCCATCCGTGAGGTGCGCAGGCGTCATCCGCTTCGGTCTCATTTCGTACAATCGCACCCGCGCACCCATCCGCGCAGCGGAAAGCGCAGCCTCACTGCCCGAGAGCCCCGCGCCAATGATGTGAATCCAACCTTTCATATCTGAAGTCTAAAGGGGCTGCTTGTGTTCGGCTCCGACGACTGCTCCCGGGAAGGCAGTCCTAAGGTTTGCGTGTTTTCGTGAGGTATACCCCATGTGGTTGAAGGCGGCAATTCATTTATGGCCCATACGCATCCTCAAGCTATGGTCGAAACCGGGCGGGCAGAGACACCCCCACAGACGTATATCTATAGATTCTGGAAGGGGATATTTTGTTATACAATTCTAGGAAGGGTTCTTTGGGAATTAACCAGCGAACCAGTAGAATACTCGGGAATTAGCACAGACACCACCATAACGCTGCACAGCAATAAGAGCATTTGGTAGCGGCATATGCATCCCGATTCATATGAGGTACAACCACCTTAGCAACATGAGCGTCATGAATGGCGGGTGTCAGAAATGGACGTAGGAAAACTACTGCGCATCCAGATACAAAGGCTTGACAGTATCGGCTAATTCCGTCTATAGTTCTATTCGGCCGTCGTCCTGCTGGGCCCTTAGCTCAATCGGTAGAGCAACCGACTCTTAATCGGTAGGTTACAGGTTCGAGACCTGTAGGGCCCACCAAAAAAATGTCCGGCTCGGTGAGACTATGTTTGATCGCATCTCAATAAACCTTCGAGGTGTTAATTTGCGCTCTATTTAGGATCTTACTTGCAAGTCCGGGCAATCTAATCTATTAGAATTATACAATACATCCCGAAGACGTCGATAAAAATTTATGAAGGATTAAGCCCACGAACGATGATCGGCACAGGTGGAAAACACCCGAGCAGAGCTATCGGTATTTTCATAATGAACGTCTTTGGACCTGGAGTAAGTGGGATCTGGAGATGTATGTGGGAACCTAGTTTAGTAGCGAATATGCATAACCGGATCCCCCACTCAGCCAGAACCAAATACACCGGACGGGTACTCTCAAGTCATGGTTGGAAAGGGCCCATTTAGGAGGTATAATGAGCTGGGAGCTGCTCACCCTAATACCCAACCTCCCCCACCCAAGCATGGTTTGCAATCTCTAATCCAACGTCGGAGGGCCTGCCATACAGCCTGTTGCCATCGTTCTAGTAGTAGGCCCCTGTCTGACGGCTGAACGACGACACAATAAGAAGTACGGCTGGTGTACATCTCCGGATGAACCAGATATGCTTTTACAATGGCTGGTGACGCAGTGAGATCGTAGCAGGCACAGAAGCGGGGAGCATGTATTATGAGCGATAAAGTTAGACCTTTGATTCTGGTACACGGAGGTGCGGGCAACATTGCCACAGAATATGAAGCTGACGCGCGGGAGGGCTGTTTGAAAGCAGCCGAAGCGGGCTATATGGTGCTGCGTAAAACCGGCGACGCTACCCGGGCAGTGGTCGAAGCAGTGCGCGTGCTGGAGGACAACGAGAGGTTCAACGCTGGCCGAGGCGCAGCTTTGACCGTCGAAGGACAGGTCGAGCTGGACACCGCAGTAATGCGCGGTTCGGACCTAGCCTTTGGAGCAGCTTGCATGCTCGAGCGAACCAAGAATCCCATCCTGCTGGCCCAAGCTCTCCTGGACAGTGAATTCGCCTTACTTGCCGGTAACGGGGCCGATGCCTATGCAGCGAAATTAGGACTGATGCAGGTTGAACCCGAGTACTTCGTAACCGCCCGTGCTCGCGAACGGTTAGCGAAGTTCCTTAACAACCCCGAGGGCTTGCACACCGGAACGGTAGGTGCAGTAGCTGTGGACGCTTTAGGCCAGTGCGCCGCGGCCACCTCCACCGGCGGGCGGCTCGGACAGATTCACGGACGTATCGGCGATACGCCTGTTCCCGGCGCTGGCACCTATGCAAGTTCCTGGGGCGCAGCTTCGGGTACGGGTGAGGGTGAGTACTTCATGCGTACGCTGGCAGCGTACGAGGCTGTCCAGCAGGCACGGAACGCTTCCGCTCAGGCGGGCGCGGAACATGCTGTGCAGCTAGTGAAATTGCTGGGCGGCTCCGGGGGCATAATTGTGGTAGGCGCAGATGGTAGTTTCGGCCTCCACACCAACACCCCACAGATGGCCTGGGCACACATTGGTGAGGATGGTGAGGAAGCAGGCGTCCAGGTGCCTTCACCATACGGTGGTTAAAGAGTCTTCTAGGCATGCTTTTATTCACTCTCACTTTTCCTCATACTTAGCGGTTCATCATAGCATCAGAGGTGTTAGAGATATGGTGCGGGGTGATGAGGTATGAAACGAAGTGGAATCCTGGCCGTAGTTCTTATTCTTCTGGGCCTGACTTTCGCCGAGACCGTTGGTATGGTGCCCCAACAGCAGCTCAAACAACTAAATTCATCGGTGGTCAAGGCCTACGAAGCGTTCTCCACTAACTTTCCCGACCAGCCTCTCTGGCAACAGGCGATTCAGAAAGCCAGCAAGCTGACCGAGGAGTATCCTCAAGATCCACAGACTTGGAGGATGTTAGCGCATATTTATACTATTACGCATTGGTGGTACCGTGCCGAACAGGCCTGGAAAGCCTACTTGAAACTGGCCAAAGGCCGGGCCACTTCCGCCACCAACAAAGATATCGAGACAGTGCAAATCCAGATGGGCTATGCTGCTTACCGGCTGGGTAATATCCAATCCGCGATCAAGCACTTCACCGATGCCTCGCTGAATAATCCTAAGGATCCCACACCGTCGGAATGGCTCGGTCGAATCTACCTAGAGAAAGATAAACCCAAAATTGCACTCAGCTATTGGCAACAGGCCCACAGCATAAAGCCCACCCCTATCAATACCTACTTTATGCAGCAAGCAAAAGCCATGATGGCGCATGGCCCGCAAGCAGTGCGCCTCTTTACCAGGGGGTATTTTGCCTTTCAGGTCGGAGATCTTACTCGAGCACTACATAGCTTCCAGAAAGTAGTAGTGCTGGATCCAGGCTGGCTCGAGCCTCTACGTTGGGTGGGAAGAATTCAGCTCAAGTTGAATCAATCACAAACCGCTCTACTCGCTTGGCAAATGGTGGTCAATAGCCCAAAAAGCACCACCGGTGACCGCTACTTTCTTCAACTGGCTCGGATCGGTGTCAAGAATGGCTTGCCGGCTGCACATGCCTATCTGGATGGTATAAGTAGTTTTCAGGATGGCAATTACACCAAGGCCCGTATCGACTTTGCAACAGCCGCCAAGTTGAACCCCAGCTTTGCCCTTGCATGGTATTGGCTGGGGCGAATGGCATTCGATCAGCAGGATTATGCTACTGCTGCGAAAGCATATGGCACTGTTCTCAAGCTTGAGCCACGAAATAAAGGGGCGACTTATTTTCTGCGCCTGGCCAAACAAGCGGAGGTTGGCAACTCAACATCGAGCACCACTAACCATCCCACTCCTAAGAACCCTTGAACCCATAGGAGCGGGCGAGGGAAAGCCCGCCCGCTCCCCATACACTATCCAGAACCTAGACGGCTGTTCCAAGTACATCCCGCGCGACCGCTACGAAGGCGCGCACTCCGATCCACAGCGCATCTTCGTCGATATCGAAGCGGGGGTGATGGTGCGGATAGGTAATCCCCTTGCGCGTGTTGCCGGCACCCACTAAGAGGAAACTACCCGGCGCCTTCTGCTGGAAGGCGGAGAAATCCTCGCCCCCCATCGTGAGCTTGGCCTCCATTACCGTTCCATCATCGAACTCGCTCACCAGGGCTCTTCGCACAACCTCGGTCACCCTAGCGTCGTTGATCACCGGACGATACCCCCGCTCGTATTCAAAAGTGTAGCTCGCGCCGTGAGCCTCACAGACACCACGAATAATTCGTTCCATAGTTACGGGTATCTCGCTGCGTAACTCGGGTTCGAAGGTACGCACCGTACCAGCAAGCTCGGCCGCCCCCGGAATTACGTTGAAGGCGGTACCGGCCTGAATCCGCGTCACCGAAACCACCGCCGGATCCAGGGGGTCAACGTTCCTAGACACTATATGTTGTAGGTTAGTCACCACCTGTGCGGCCACCGCCACGGTGTCCACGGTTATGTTGGGTTGAGCCGCATGGCCACCCTTGCCATGAATATGGATGGTGAACTGGTCGGGAGCAGCCAGCAACGCTCCGGCGCGTACTGCAACCTTACCCACCGGCATAAGCACCCAGAGGTGAGCGCCGATTACGCTATCTACACCATCCATTACTCCGGCTTCCACCATCTCCTCTGCGCCCCCTGGCGAAAGCTCCTCAGCATGCTGAAACAAAAAGCGTACCTCTCCCTGCAGAACGTCACGCTCTGCCAGCAGCATACCCGCGGTAGCCAGCAACATAGCAGTATGGCCGTCATGTCCGCAGGCATGCATCACACCAGGGTTTTGCGATACATACTCGGTATGGTTCTCTTCGAGAATCGGCAGCGCATCCATATCGGCGCGAATAGCCAGTATCGGTCCTGGTCGTCCGGTCAGTAGTCGTGCCACCACCGAGGTCGATGTGGGACGAGAGAGCTTCAGTCCGCCAAAAGAATTCAGGGTGTCGTAGATGAACTGCGAAGTGTGTTGCTCCTGGAAGGAAAGCTCGGGGTTAGCGTGCAAGTGTCTGCGCCACTCAATTACCCGGGTCTTCAAGTCCATTGGGATAACTTGCTCCTCGGTTTTCATTATTCCCCTCTCTACCGCGTAAAAACGTATCTACGCAGTACCGGTTTAGATAGCTGATCATAACATCCAATAAGGACACCACGAGCACGGTCCGAGGGTCTCCTAATGTATAGTCTAAAAATAGCGCATGAATCAGGGGTACCTTAAATTTCCTAAATATGCCCGCCATCAAGATAATCATTAACCCGACTCTTCAGGTAATGCAGGGTATCCCAAGAACGAGGGATGGTGAAATGGAGTCTTAGGTGACAACCCTCGCTCACTTTGAGCTGGACAAAATCGGCGTTTAAAGGGCCGTCGCTACCACGATATAATTGCAGCCGATCCTGAAGATCATAGAGAGGTTCATAGTATGTGGGGGCAGCTTCTAGAATCCGTCAAAGGTGCTGCCAAGCCGGGCCCACGCAAGTAGGTCACCTGCCCTATTCAGTGGAAGGATAGGCTCAGTAATAGCGCTCCGGGATATCACCCATTATGTTGGAAAGCACCAGCCGCGCGGTGTCTACGCTAGTTCGCGCCACCGGCAGACAGCGCACCGACCTATACTTAGGATAATCCCACAACACTCAGCCCTGGCTGTAGCCATAAAGTCTCTGGGGCCTTGAGCAAGGCGTGCCAACGGTACCGGATATTAGGTAGGAAACATCGTTCCTGTATCCTCGGTGCTTCATTCGGCTCTTGGACTGGACCTCACTATCACCTTTAGTGAGTCTGATAATTAAGTATACACTCTGCCCGGACAAACCCCTACGCGTCTGCTCGCTTGTAGTAGATATCAACTCCTAATGTTCAGATTTCTCGCGGAGCTTGAGCAGCATCTCCCTAGGAGAGTTGCATCATGTTTAGCATAGGTGTATAATTATAGCGGATTTACACTGCGCAGCCCGCAGCAATGAGTAAGTGCTATCTTAAAAAGATAAAGGCGAGATCAATATATAGTACGGGTTACCTAATCCAAAAGAATGTAAGGAGGTAGGACATAAGGACGCCGGAGTTCGATAAGCATCCGTAGGAGCTAGATTTATAGGGTCGCCAAATAAAGTCTTTATGGAGGGACGTATGCAAGGTCACAGGTTTTTACCCATACTCTCAGCCACTCTACTGGTCTTGGGTGGTTTAGCGGCCGCCCAGGCCCCTACCCGGGGCGGTACCGTAGTAGATTCACTCTACGAGGAACCTAACTCCATTCTGCCCAACGCCGGGGCCCCCATGGTATTCTCGGAAATGGTGCAGGCCACGCTGTTCTCCCCGCTTTTCTACACCGGCCCAAGCGGCGCGTTGAAGCCAGCACTGGCCACCACAATCCCTACCTTGCAAAACGGGGGTATATCAAAGGATGGCCTGACCTATACCGTTCACCTGAAACCCAATCTCAAGTGGTCGGATGGGCAGCCGCTGACCAGCGCTGATATCAAATTCACCGCCTACCTGTGGAAGAACCCTAAGTATGCCGCAATGTCCAAGGTTGGATATACGGATATTGCCAGTGTAGGTACACCCAATGCCACTACAGTAATTTTCCACCTTAAGAAGGTATTCCCGCCTTTCCTCAATGCCTGGGCAAACTACTATGCGCCGGTCCCAGAGCATATACTGAAAAGTATTAGCCCCTCTAGGATCGGCGTGGGCATTTTCCTACACAACCCCAAAGCGTATAGTGGCCCCTTTATGCTGAAGGAATGGGCCTCGGGCGATCATATTACTGTAGTCAAGAACCCCCATTACTTCCGCACCGGCTATCCCTATCTGAAGGCCATAATCTTCAAGGTCGTCCCTGACCAGAATACACAGATTCTGGCTCTTCAGGCTCATGAGGCGGACATCGGCTACTTCCTGCCTATCACCCAGTACAAACTTCTAAAAAAGATGTCTGGCTACAAGCTCACCCTGGGCAGCGTGCCGCCAGGCTGGGAAGCTGTGTGGCTCAATGAGAGCAATCCCATCCTAAAAAGCGTGAAGGTACGCCAGGCGCTAACCTATGGACTGAATCGCGAGCAGATGATTAAAAACGTTTGGCACGGTATGGCCAAGCTTATCGCAAACGCGCAGCCGCCGGGTGACGTGAGCTACGATCCCTCTATAAAGCCCTTCCCTTACGACCCCACCTTGGCCGCAAAGCTATTGACTGAAGCAGGCTGGATTAAGGGCGCAGACGGCTACCTTCATAAGGACGGTAAGCTTTTCGAGCTCACTTACTCAACCACCGCCAACAATCCTTGGCGCGCCCAGGATGAGCAGATCGTCCAGTCTGACTGGGGTAAACTGGGTGTTAAGGTGAAGATCGTCAACTATCCCGCTTCTACCTTCTTCGGAGATATTGTACCCAACGGCAAGGCTGATGCAATGGAGTTTGAAGAGCTTAATTTACCCGCACCAGGTCTTTACCTACCCAATTTCTTCGAGTGTAACAAGACGCCGCCCAATGGTCAGAACTACACCCACTATTGCAATCCCAAGGTTGACGCGCTCCTAAAGCAAGCCCTGAGCACTGTGAACACCACAAAGCGCATCGAGCTGTACAAGCAAGTCGGTAAAATTATCGCTGAAGATGTGCCCATGGCCTTCCTTTACCAGCCACCCAACCTGGCCCTGAACAGCAATCGCCTGCACAACTATGACCAGAACAACTTCGCTTACGACGCTTGGAATGCCTGGGAATGGTGGGTCAGTAAGTGACAGCAGGATTTCTTCACTTCTCTTCATGCAGATCTAATCTTGGGGCCGCCTATGCGGCCCCATATACCCACCTAAGGACGCATGCGTAGTTACTTGGTAAGCCGGCTATTGCAAGCCGCCCTCCTTGTATGGCTCAGTACTCTAGGGGTCTTCACTTTAGTTCATCTCATGCCTGGGGGTGCACTAGCCGCTTTCGCCAATAATCCCACGCTGACTCCGGAAACTAGAGAAGCCATTATTCATGCCCTTGGGTTAGATAAACCCTTACCCGCGCAATATTTTACCTGGCTAGGCGCGGTACTGCATGGTAATCTAGGAAGCTCCTTCAACACCGGCCAGCCTGTTCTAGCTTTAATCGGTGCGCACCTCCCACCTACCCTGGAGCTAATGGGGGCAGGCTTTGCCATGTCGCTAGCCTTTTCTCTACTGGTAGGTGTCATGAGTGCAATCCGCCATTACACCTGGATCGACTACCTGCTCACCTTCTTCGCTTACACTGGCATTGCCATGCCCGTCTTCTGGCTGGCGGTTATGCTGATACTAGCTTTCTCGGTCCATTGGCGTTGGTTCCCGGTACAGGGCTTCAATAGCCTTATCCAACCTAGCTTGGGTAGCAACCTCCACCACTTGGTGTTGCCTGCCATTACGCTGGCTACATTCTTCGTAGCACGTTGGAGTCGCTATATTCGCTCAAGTATCCTCGAAGTCATGACTCAAGACTTCGTCAGAACCGCCAAGGCCAAAGGACAGGGGGGCTACAGGATACTCACCCATCACATTCTGCGTAACGCCCTCATCCCCTTTGTTACAGTCTTCGGCATGGACCTTGGTGCGGTGGTCGGGGGTGCGGTGATCACCGAAACCATCTTCGCCTGGCCAGGTATGGGTAGACTTTTTTTTGATTCCCTTACTTATCGCGACTACCCAGTGATCATGGGGGTCCTTTTGATATCCGCTACAGTAGTAATCTTCGCCAATCTACTCGCCGACTTAGCCTATGGCCTACTCGATCCACGCATCAAACTTAGGTGAAATAGCAATGACAAGCATGTCGGCCATTACCAAGCAATCTAGGGTTGATACACAATGGAGCCTATTGTGGCGAAAGTTCCGCCATCACCGGCTGGCGGTGGTGGGCGCTATCGTCCTGGGAATTATTATCCTGGCGGCAGTACTTGCCCCAGTGTTAGCCCCCTATCCTCCCAACGCCATCAATTCGGCCAATGCAGTCAGTCCACCTTCTTGGGAGCACCTGCTCGGCACCGATATGAGCGGCCGCGATGTACTCTCGCGACTCTTATTTGGTGCCCGCATATCGCTGACCATAGGTTTTACTTCAATGCTCTCAGCTGTAGTCATCGGTAGCCTAGTAGGGTCCTTAGCCGGGTATTTTGGAGGTTGGCTGGACCATGTGCTGATGCGCATTACCGACTTAGTGCTTTCCTTCCCTCTCTACCTTATCCTTTTTGCACTCTCGGTTATTTTGGGGGGTGGTATAGGGAATATCATCGTACTCATTGCAGCTCTTTCCTGGATGTATACGGCACGCATCGTGCGCGCCGAGTTCCTCCATCTTAAGGAAGAAGTCTATGTAGAGGCCGCCAAGGCGCTAGGTGCCGCAGACGGCCGCGTCATCCTGAGACATGTGCTGCCCAATGCCTTAGCACCACTCATCGCTAACGCGACGCTGCTGGTAGGCAACAATATTATCGTGGCCGCGGTACTCTCGTTCTTTGGCTTCGGAGTTCAGCCTCCAACACCATCTTGGGGTGCCATGATGCAAAATGCACAAGCCTTCATCATCAGCGCACCCTGGCTAGCTGCCTTCCCAGGAATTGCCATCCTCATCACCGTATTAGCAGTCAATTTTCTAGGTGATGGCCTACGCGACGCGCTCGACCCACGGATGCGCTGATATCTAATACGAATCTTTCACTCTTCCTGGGGCATACACAAGGTATCAGCGTGGCGTTCGAGCAAATTAGAGAATGCATCGAACTTAACAGTACTGGAAAGATCGAGGGTCACGTGCATCTCTCTACAATAGGGATTATGACGAATAGTTTATATAGATTGGATCTATGTGTTAGGCCCCAGTCCAACGGGTAAATTATTGTCATCCCGAATGTCGTCACTAAACACCTCATACCCGCCCACTCATCACCTGAGCTCGCCAATGGACGATCCCGTTCGCGGAGCATCAGGTGTCTATAGACCCTTCAATTATCACTAGGCTGGCCCGGCCGGCAGAAACACTGGAATCCCGCAGGCACGATACAATGTCAGAACTGAACCTCCGGTGTCATCCCTTCCAACATGCCCGTGGATATGCTAATAGTAGGGCGAATCAGATCAGAGCTCACCTCGATTCTCCCGTTTATCAGCTCCTCTTCAACATCACGAGTTTACTCACTCGTCGATTCAGCATCGTTAGCCGAGTCAGGAAGGAGCCGGATAGTGCGTGCGATATTGTTCATAAGGAGGTGCGGAAAAGTATGTATACATAAAGCCAACTAGTTAGGAATCAACAAATAAATCTCACGGCTACCTAAATCGCGGCCGATAGCATTAAGGTGACAAGCGAGGCCTTGGGAGAAATGGCATACAATTATATGCCATTTCAGAGGCTGGGGCCCCAGGAGGCAATCGCAATGCCGCCGCTTCAATCGATAGTCCGACCGGCCGCTACGCGAACCTCTACTACGTCCTCACCAGCCGCTTTGAGCCGCTCTGCCAATCCAGCCGCATCTTCACCCGATACCCGGAATACCAAGCGTCGCTTACCTTCATGGCGCCCAGCAGTAATGAGCGATAAGATGTTACTTGGCTTTGCCGCATTGGCAGCCCGCACGAGCGCCCCTGGCTGATCATCCACATCTACGGTAATCCGGACACCACCCTCATTAAGACCCATCGCTTCTACGAACGCGCGTAGCACGTCTGTAATTGTAATAATACCAACGAGGACATTATCCCTCATCACCGGAAGGCCGCCCACCTTGTATTCCTCTAGAAGCAGAGCCGCTTCCTCCAGGCCAGCATTCTCACTAATAGTTACCACCGGCTTAGCCATAACCTCAGTTACAGTCAGCTTAGCCAAGAGGTAATTGAGTTCCCAAATCGATAAGGTGGTGACTTTGGAAGGCATTGCATCTTTCAGATCCTTATCAGTGACAATTCCAACTAACTTACCACGATCCACCACTGGCAGACGACGAAACCCTCGCTCCTTGAGTAAGCGTATTGCATCTAAGACTGGAGTCTCTGGACTTATTGTCAACAACTCAGGCGTCATCCATTTGCGAACAAGCATTCTATTCCTCCTTCGCGCCGGCATCCTGACACGTCACCAGCATACCCCCTAGCTCCAGAACCAATTGAGGCGTAGGCCAGTAGATTCAGAGTCCTTGCAATACGCCCAGTACTTGGGCAATATCGGACCTAAGCACCAGTCCCGGATCGACCGGCCCAGGTCTCATAGCTATACGAGGCCAATACAAGTGAGAATATGTCTCGAGCCCTAAGCTCAGTAGTCTTGGAAAGTGCACAAGGATACTCTGGCTGCGGCCAATATTGGCGAAAGGCCATACGGACCCAAAAGGGCAGTGACCAATGGTCCCTGCCACAAAGAAGCACACACAATTAACTAAAGTAGGCTCAGGAAGGGTGAATTTATAGCTTCGGTATTCTCATATACGATTAACGCCAAGCTGCTAGATTAACCACTATGAGAAGAAGTGCACCGTTGGCTATCGTGGCCGTTCTTTTTGGTATTTTGCTCCTCAGCGGCTCCTTGGCGCAGAACAAGAACCTTCCGGCTCGGGTAGGATTCGTTGATCCCGAGATTCTATTCGCAGCCTATCCAGGCTCACAGGTAGGAGAGTTGCAGAAGCAGGCTGCGACCGAACTGCAGCCACTTAAACAGGCCCTATCGGATCTACAGAACAAGATTAGCAACGGTACGGCTACTGCAAAAAACAAACAAGACCTTCTAGTAGCGCAACAGGCCTACGAGCAGGCCTCGCGGAAATGGTCGGGTAAAATCGATGCTGAGCAAAAGAAGATCGCGCCTACCCTGGATAGGCTTATTCAGCAGGTGGCCAAGCAACAAGGGTTCTCGGTAATCATGGATCGCCGGGTTGCCGCCGCTTCCAGATTGGTGATCTACGCCGCTCCCGACACCGACATCACCCAAGCGGTCATCGCGGCTATGAAGAAGCAGTAGGGTTCGGCCACGGATGCGGCTTACTGGGGGATAACTATCCCCCAGCTCTCTCATGTGTATATCGGTGAGCAGGGGCGGCCGGTTGTGCACAGAGTACGTATAATGCAATGGTGAGTAAGAGGCAGAACAAACGCCGTACCAAAGCCAGTTCCGGCGACCGCGAAGCCGCCGCTTTAGTCTGGTTGGGTATCGCGGTATTATTGGCCCTGTCTTTGTATCCCGAGTCGCCCATATCGGGTCAGGTCGGGCTTGCGATCAAGAATCTGCTTTTCGGAACTATCGGTGCCGTGGCTTGGCTCTTACCATGGCCATTCTTATTGACCTCCATCTTCCTATTGCTGCGTCGGCCGTTGGGCCCAATCTATCGCGTAAGTGGGCTGATCCTGCTGGCTGGGCTTATCTCCTTGCCGCTATTGGCATTTTTTAATACCGGCCTGGGCGGAGAAGCGGGGATCCTGGCGACGGCTTGGCTCGAGCGAACCCTGGGTACGGTGGGTTTGCTGCTGCCCGTTCTAGCGCTTACCCTCCCACTCGACCTAATGCTCAGACGTATTCCCGGCAGTTTATTATTAGCTGCCCTAAAACGTAGCGTGCTGGCTGGAGCGCGATTACTGCGCGAATTATTGGCGCTTATACGTACGCGTAGGGCCCGTGCGCGGCAACTCCGCCTATTACGGGAGTTTTCTGCTGAGCTCGCTCCTTTGCTCACGCGCTATCCAGATCATCGGGTCTTGTTGGAGCTAGACAAAGAACTCACTGCCTTCTCCCGCAATCCCGACGTCGATCCCGGGACACCTGACCATTGGGCGACACTACTCGACTCCTTCTCCGAGGCTCGAGCCACAGAGCTGCTCGAACGCATTAAAACAGAACCGCAGCAGCTCTCAGGTCAGTTGCACACTTGGCAAGGTGCGTTGGCTGCAGCTCCTGATAAGCCTGGTACGGAAGCCGATCCATTGGTTGTGACACTGGAAGAGCGGCGCAACGCACTATTACTCGAGCTGAAAGCGCTCGAGGACAAGCAGCTTCGTTTGAATAAGCAGGCTCAGGCCTCGCAGCGGACGATCCAGGAGCGCCCCCGGCCACTCGAACCACATTGGCAGGCCCATGAGAGACGTAGAGAAGCTTGGGCCCAAACCATGATGATCTATGCAGATTTTAAGACCCGCGCCGAGCGGTGGATAGTATGGGCAATGTGGTATCAGGACACACCCATCTCCGAACACACCCACGGACTTAAGGTTTTGTTGGCTCAGGGGTTAGACGCCGAACCACCGGCGACTAGCGCAGTTGATGAACAGTCTGCAAGCGGGCCCGAATCTATGGAAATCGACTTGGCCTCGCTCGAGCCCGACCATATTACCGTTGAAGACCTGCAGCCAGACAAACTCCGCGAGACTAAGCAGGCGGTTGATCAACCGCCTTCGGCCCAGCCCATCCTTATTGCTCCCCCTAGCAAGCTCACCCTGCCACCTAGAGACCTGCTCGATGCTTTACCCGGACCGTCCAAAAAGGCGCCGCACCAACACGCCGACAGCGAGAAGCGTGCCGCAGTGATCAATCAAACCCTGGCGCATTTCGGCCTCTCGGCCAAGGTGATGGACTGGGCACGTGGACCAACTGTCACTCGTTTCGAAGTAGAACCGGCACCGGGCGAGAAGATCAGCCGTATTGCCAGCCTAGCCACCGATCTAGCCCGTACTCTGGCTGTGGGCAGTCTGCGGGTCGAAGCACCCATACCCGGCAAGAGCGTTATCGGCCTTGAGGTCCCCAATGCCGAGCGAGACCCGGTCCGCTTCGCTGAGGCCATAAGCCATCCATCCTACCAACGCTCTACTGGGCTGCTGCCTATCGTACTCGGAAAAAGTATTGACGGAGAGATGTGGATAGGTGATTTAGCTCGCATGCCCCACCTGCTTATCGCTGGTTCAACCGGCGCGGGCAAGTCGGTCTGCATTAATACCCTGCTGGTCAGCCTACTTTATCGCTATCTGCCTACAGAGCTGCGCTTTTTGATGGTAGACCCTAAGATGGTGGAACTCACACCTTACAACGGTATTCCTCACCTAGTTCGCGAAGTGGTCACGAATCCGGCTGGCGCTGCCGACGTATTGCTTGGAGCGGTCACGCATATGGAAAGCCGCTACAAGCTGATGAGCCAGATGGGCACCCGGAATCTCGAGCAGTTCAATGAGAAAAGAAAAGCTGCGGGCGAGCCCACGCTCCCATACCTGGTCATAGTTATCGATGAGTTAGCTGATCTGATGATCACCAGTCCCAAGGAGGTCGAACAGGCCATATTGCGGCTGGCCCAAATGTCTAGGGCTACCGGCATGCACTTGCTGCTGGCGACCCAGCGGCCCTCAGTAGATATCCTGACCAGCCTGATCAAGATCAACGTGCCTGCCCGCATAGCTTTTGCGGTCTCTAGCAGCCACGATTCACGTACCATTCTCGATACTACCGGTGCTGAACGCCTGATCGGCCAAGGTGACATGCTCTTTCACCAACCTGGATTGGCTAAGCCCGTCCGGCTGCAGGGTCCTTTTCTCTCAGACCGCGAGATCCACGCCATCACCGATTTTCTACGCAGCCAGACCTTCGACGATGATTTTGTGGAAACCTACGGCGCAGACTTCGATGGCCCTCCCCTATCTCACGAAGGCGGAGGATCCAACCTAGGTAACCTGGACTTTTCCGACCCCCTGCTGAAGCGAGCCGCTGAAATCGCGCTGGACGAGGGCCAGGGTTCAGTCAGCCGCCTGCAGCGGCGCCTATCAGTAGGGCACGCCCGCGCCGGGAAACTGATGGACTTACTCGAGGCTATGCAGATTGTAGGCCCGCATCAGGGCTCCAAACCACGCGAGATACTCATTCAGAAAGATGAGCTTCCTGAGTACTTTGGTGATCCCGCACGTTGAGTTGATTTTCTATCCCCCTGGGCTACCATGATCTTGCTCCGAATAAGTAGCATATCGAGCAATGATCCCTGTCTCAGCATTCTTCCCAAGTCCGTTGATACTTACACCAGCTAGCCCGGCGAATATTCGATGAATTGTATTGGCGGAATATGGTACTCGGGCCGGGCTTTCGGCCCGAGTACCATGGTAAATGGAGTAACCCCCCTCGGCTCAGGGCGCTTCTTGGTATCTGACCTGAGGATGGGCCTGACCGCTGATCAGCTTGCTGGCAGCGTCCAGGTAGGCCCGCGCGCTGGCCTCGATGATATCCGGTGAGATTCCACGTCCATGCGCCATGGTTCCACCCAAGCGCAGGCGAACCACCACTTCTCCCAAAGCCTCAGTACTCCCGGTCACCGACTCCACGCGGTACAAATCGAGCTCCGGGGCTATTTCAATGGCTTCCGCCAGAGCCTTGTAGACCGCATCTACAGGGCCGTCGCCGATAGCCGTGGCAGTCCTCTCTCCCGCAGGTGTCTGTACTCTCACGGTAGCGGTAGGCAGCATTCCCGAGCCGGAAAGAAACTGCAGCGCGGCCAAGCCAAACCGCGGCGTAGTCTCAACGACCTTGCTCTCCACTAGGGCGCGTAACTCGTCGCCCTCAATCACGCCCTTACGCTCGGCTATCTCCTTAAAGCGAGTAAACAGCGACTTAACTTCCTCCTCGCCGAATTGATAGCCTAAAGTATCCAAGGCTTGCTTGAAGGCGTGGCGGCCACTGTGTTTGCCCAGCACCAGCACCGCCGCCTCGCGGCCCACCAGCTCAGCATCTATAATCTCGTAGGTCTCCCGCGCCTTGAGTACACCGTCTTGGTGGATGCCGGCCTCATGCGCGAAAGCATTGGCCCCTACTATGGCCTTATTTGGCGGTACTACCATACCGGTGAACTGCGCCACCATTCGACTAGTGCGCGCGATCTCCCGGGTGCGTATCGCAGTCTGGACTCCATAGAAATCACTACGGGTATATAGGGCCATGACGATTTCTTCCAGGCTGGCGTTGCCAGCCCGCTCGCCGATACCATTGACAGTGCACTCGACCTGCGTGACTCCAGCTCCCACGGCAGCCAGAGTATTAGCCACAGCCAGACCGAGGTCATCATGACAGTGTGCCGACCAATCCGCCTTGTCTCCGCCCTCAGTATGCTCGAGCACATAACGGACCAGCCCGGCGAACTGCTCGGGTATCTGGTAGCCCACGGTATCCGGGATATTGATCACCGTCGCTCCTTGGGCGATGGCGGCGGAGAAGACCTCCACTAAGAAATCAGGGTCGCTGCGCCCAGCATCCTCGGCGCTGAACTCAATATCATAGATCTGGGACTTAGCATAGGCTATCGCGGAAGAGATTCTCTCCAACACTTCCCGGGGCGATAGACCCAGCTTCTTCTCCATATGTAGTGGGCTAGTAGCCATAAAGATATGAATTCGGGCTGTCGTTGCATCCCGCAATGCCTCAGTAGCGCGGTCAATATCAGCCCGACCGGCCCTGGCCATCGCAGCAATGGTAGAGCCTTGGACCTCGCGGGCAATCCGCACCACAGATTCGAAATCCGCCGGCCCGGAGATGGGGAAT
>VAOW01029057.1_pt1 | contig 16797 bp, 14 predicted proteins | sample 3393921 | NCBI WGS metagenome assembly VAOW01 (sample SAMN08290428, study PRJNA428436) | hydrothermal vent metagenome | isolation source: Deep-sea hydrothermal vent chimney | place: Indian Ocean: Southwest Indian Ridge | depth 2742 m m | reverse complement strand
TAAAACTCCTTATTTTTTTATGTATCAATTATAGTGTGAATTCAGGTAATAACAAAATTGAATTTTTAAATTATTTTATTTTAATATTCAAATAAGCATAAGATTTATAATCTTGTATTTAGACTAACTAATCCTAAAAATAGACATGGAGTTAATATTCATCTATTTTTAATGGCACGATTAACAAACATGTTGCGTTCTGGCGGTGTACCACAAAAAAATATTCACATGGTTGGTGTTATTTTTGGACCAGATACTACAATAGCGTTAAATAACAAAGCTTACAATAAAAGATTTTTAACAAATAATCCAAATTTAGGCGTTATGAAAAAATTAACCGAGCATGGTGTAAAATTCTTTGTTTGTGATCAAGCATTAAATGAACATAAAATAAAACAGCATGGCGAAGTAAATAAATATGTTACTAAAACACTCGCGGGTTATGTTGCTATAATTAATTATGAACAAAAAGGTTATATATTGATTCAATAATATCTTGTGGTCTCTTTATATTTAATGATACATATCATTGATAGATACTAAAATAATCAATGATATGTATAAAACTTTACAACTTCTTTTAGTATCTGAGAAAAGCTCTAGTTTCTCCTGAAACAAGCTAGAGTTTTTCTCAGATACTAATCTCAAAATGAAAAAGGAATGAAAAAAATGAAAAAATTAAACACTGTAGCTATGTCTATACTCTTGGCACCAGCCTTATTTGCTACATCAAATTTAAGTTCAGCATTACATAGTGGGAAAGTAACTGGACAAGTTCGTTATTACTACATGAGAGTAGATAATGCACCTGGATTAAAAGATTATTTTGGTTCTGCAATTGGTGGACATTTAAAATATGAAACAGGATCATTTTATAACTTTAAAGCAGGTGTTGCTTTTTATACAACTAATTCAATCAATACTAACGTGAACGCTACTAGTACTCAACCAGGTACATTTAATGGGCATGGAGGTTATAGAAATTCACGTTATGTAATTAGAATGATTGATAGTACAGACCCTACAAACCATGCGGTAAATGGCGTAGGACAACTATATCTTAATTATCATCACTCTAAAACATCAGTAACCATTGGTAGAATGGTGTTAAAAACTCCTCTTTTAAATCCAGAAGATGGTTGGATGATTCCAACATTTTTTCAAGGTGCATGGGTAAAAACTAAAGCTTTAAAACATTTCATCCTACAAGCTGGATTTATTAATGGTATTTGGGTAAGAAACGTGCCAAGATGGAGAAATGTAGGCGATTCACTAGGGTATGGATATGGAAATGGCGCTTCTCCTGCTGGTGGTCCTGGCAATTATTATGGCAATACAAAAAGCGATGGTATTTTTGTAGCAGGTGCTAGATATACAGGAATTAGAGGTTTAAAACTTCAAGCTTGGGACTATTATGTTCAAAATATATATAATGCTACATACCTTGAGAGTAAATATGATAAGAAAATGGGTGGCTCTAAATTAGTGGCGGGTGTGCAATATTTAGGTGAAAGAGCAGTCGGTAATGGCGGTAATAGTAATCCAAAATTATCATATATGAAGCATGGCGAAATTAGCAATACTTATGGTGCAATGGTTGGTGCTGGATATCATGGTTCATTTTTATCTCTAGCTGTAAAAACCACAACTAAACAAGGACGCCTTATAATGCCAAGAGAGTGGGCTAAGCCACCTTTATATACATTTCAATTTCCTGAAACAGATGATGGAATGGGTGGTGCTGATGCTTGGGTTGTAAACTACAAACAAAACTATAAATTTCTTGGACTTAAGGGATTAAGAACCAATATTAGCTATGGTCGCCATTTTCATCAAAGTATTACAAACAATGCTCTTAACAAATACGGCTTTCCAAGTTATACACAGTTTGTTTTTGGTCTCTATTATAAATTTAGCGGAACATTTAAAGATTTACATGTTAGATATATGTTTGCTAGAAAAAATGCAATAGCTAGTACTAAAACAAATCAGCCTGCAAAATTTTTCAAAAATCAATATGTCTTTGGTAAAAATGGCCAGATAATTCAAGAAGTCGTTTTAAATTATAATTTTTAATTTTCATAATATAACAAGGTAATACATGAAATATTTTTTATTTTGTATCATAATTATCACAGCCTCTTTCGGGCTTGTGATACCAAGCAATCATATTGTATCTGATAAATGGTTAAATGGGCATTTGGATAATAAGAATATTGTTATTATTGATGCTAGACCAGCAAAAGCGTATAATAAAAATCATATTTTACATGCAATCAATATTCCGTTTGAACAATGGTTTAAAGGCAAAGTAGGCAATGTATCACACATGTATGATACACCTAGGCAAGTTGAGAAACTCTTAGATAAAACAGGTGTAACATCACGCAGTACAGTAGTTTTTTATAGTGCAGGACATAAAAAGAGAGATTATTGTGACGCTATTGCTGGTTTATACAATATCTGGCTTTATGGATTTAAACGCAGTGTTATATTAAATGGTGGATATGCAAAATGGAAATTTGGCAATAATAAAACAACATCTCACACAAGCATACAAATAAAAAGTAACTATGAGGTTAATGCATTTAATAATAAAATTATTGCGTCATTAAATGATGTTATTAATGCTATATATCATAAAAATATTCAACTCTTAGATGTTAGAAATTATACATATTTTGTAGGTAAAGATACCGATAAACTCTTAGTAAGACATGGTAGGATTCCAACCGCAAAATTAAGTTCATCTGCCTTAGAAGTTAAAAAAGTAAATAATTATTATCAATTCATATCCGCAAAGCAATCAAAAATATTAATTTCAAATGGTGGCTATGGGGTAAATATTACAAAACCAATTGTTATATATTGTAATACAGGACATAACGCAAGAGGCGTGTGGTTCGTGTTAAAATTTATTGATAATCTTAAATCTATAAAAGTATATGATGGTTCAATGTTAGAATATTCAAAAACGCCATTACCTGTGCTAAGAGGCGAACCAATGTCCTTTTAATAGTACTTTTATGATATAATATTTATAAGGGGATACGAGGGATGTCATTTAAAGAATTGGAATTGTTTTATTATTTATGTGATAATCCACATATATCTCAATTATCTAAAAAAATTTCTATGAGTCAATCGGCTATATCACTAGCCTTGAAATCGTTAGAGTCAGGTCTTGGAGAACCATTATTTGATAGAATTGGAAAAAAGCTTGTTTTAAATGAAAGAGGTCGAAATTTTAAAGATCAAACATTTAAATATTTTATATCTCTTATTGAAGCTGAACGTATATTTAAAACATCTCAAGTTGCTGGTACATTACGCATAGGATCAAGTAAAACAATTGGCAATTTTGTAACTCCTCAAATTGTTTATGATTTTGTTAAAAAATATAAAGACAGCATCCTCGAAAAAACTATTAAAAATTCATTTGATATTATAAATATGATTTTAAATGGTGAGATAGATATTGGATTTATAGAGATGAATTGTAGTGAACCTGAAATAATCAAAGAAAACTTAATAGAAGATGAATTAATAATAGTCTCAAGTAATAAAAAATTAGCACAACAGGCTTATTTTATAGATCAATTATATCAGTATGAGTGGTTAATGCGCGAAAAAGGCTCTGGCATTAGAAAACTTTTTTTTGAAACTTTTGGACCAATTTATAAAGACATGAATATTGTGATGGAGTTTTCGGAATTAGATGAAGCAAAGACATTACTGCAAAATAATCCTAAACTTATTTCATGTTTATCAAAATTTGCGGTTAAAAAAGAGTTGTTAGAAAAAACATTATTTCAAATACCACTAAAAAATATAAAGATGCCTAGGATTTTATATCTTATTTACCATAAAAATAAACATCATAGCATGTTTTTCAAAACTTTCAAGACATATGCAAAGCAATATTTTAGTAATTATTGGTAAAGCTTTAGATGCTCTTTAATGTATAAAACTTTTAAAAATGTTTTATAACAGATGTCCCATCTCGTCACGCTTTACATGTAAATAACTTTCATTATATCTGTTTGGTTCAATTATTATTGGAATACGCTCAACTATTTCGATATTTTCAATAGAATTTATTTTTGTTGGATTATTTGTAAGAAGTTTTATCTGTTGAATATTAAAATAATTTAATATAAATGTAACAATTTCATAAGTTCTCTCATCAGCACCAAATCCTAGTTGATGATTGGCTTCAACTGTGTTTAATCCACCATCTTGCAAGGCATAAGCATTTATTTTATTTAAAAGACCAATATTACGTCCCTCCTGACGTAAATATATCACCATTCCATTATGTTCTTGTGCCATTTTTAAGCCAATCTCAAGTTGATCACGACAATCACACTTCAAGCTTCCAATCGCATCACCTGTTAGACATTCGGAATGAACGCGTACAATTGGGATATCATTAAGATGCTCTTTATATATTACAAGATGCTCTTTATAGCCCTCTTTAAAAGCTTTTATTTTAAAATTACCAAAACGAGAGGGTAGGTTTGCTACTTCAGATATGATTATTTTCATTTGTTTAAACTTTAAATAGATAAAATTGTAATATTATATCAAATTAGAATAAAGGCACTATTATGTTTCATCGATTTCGTAGAACAAGATTTAATCCAAACCTTCGTAAATTAATTAGACAAACACATGTAAGCATAGATGATTTTATCTATCCTCTTTTTGTTCGCTTTGGTACAGGCATTAAAACAGAAATAACTTCAATGCCTGGAGTTTTTCAGATGAGTATAGATGAGATTATAAAAGAGTGTGCCGTTTTGCAAGCTTTAAATATAAATAGCATAATACTTTTTGGTATCCCTGAGGTTAAAGATTCTATCGGCTCTGATGCACTTAGTGAAAATGGTATAATTGCACAAGCAGTAAGAGCAATAAAAAAAACTTATCCAGATATGTTTGTAGTAACTGATCTTTGTTTTTGTGAATACACAGATCATGGACATTGCGGTATCATAAATCATGAACATCAAACAGTTGATAATGACGCTACATTAAAGATCTCCGCATCTCAAGCACTCATTCATGCAGATGCTGGAGCTGATATGATAGCACCATCTGGCATGATGGATGGTATAATTACAACTTTACGTAAAACATTAGATGAGCATGGATATAAAAATTTACCAATTATGAGCTATTCTACAAAATTTGCAAGTGGGTATTATGGACCATTTCGTGATGTTGCTGATTCTACTCCATCATTTGGAGACCGTTCTAGCTATCAGATGGATCCAGCAAATAGACGCGAAGCAATAGCTGAAAGTATTGCAGATGAAGCACAAGGTGCAGATATTTTAATGGTAAAACCAGCACTTGCTTATCTTGATATTGTGCGAGACGTAAAAGAAAGTATATCTTTACCCTTGGCTGTTTATAATGTTAGTGGAGAGTATGCCATGCTAAAATTAGCAGGTATAAATAATCTAATAGACTATAAGCGTGTTGTTATGGAAACTATGATAGCTTTTAAGCGTGCTGGGGCTGATATTATCATCTCATATCATGCAAAAGAGGTAGCAAAATTTTTAACAAATCCGTAAAAAAAGGGATATATAAATGAGACATTTTTTATCGCTAAAAGATTTCACAAAAGATGAGATTTTAGAGATTATAAATTTAGGTTTAAAAATAAAAAAAGATTTAAAAAATGGTATTTTAAAAGATTTAATGCCAAAAAAAACATTAGCTATGATTTTTGAAAAAAGTTCAACTAGAACACGTGTTAGTTTTGAAACAGGTATATATCAGCTTGGCGGTCATGGTTTATTTTTATCTAATCGTGATATCCATTTAGGGCGTGGGGAACCTGTAAAAGATACTTCACGTGTGATATCTGGAATGTGTGATATGGTTATGATTAGAACTTTTGAGCACGCAAAACTTGAAGAGTTTGCCAGATATTCAACAATTCCAGTCATTAATGGATTAACCGATTCATATCATCCAGTTCAACTTTTAGCGGACTACATGACCATGACAGAATATAACGTAGCAAATAATGCTGTTGTGGCCTATGTTGGTGATGGAAACAATATGGCACACTCTTGGCTAATGCTAGCTAGCAAATTAGGTTTTGAACTTAGAATTGCAACACCAAAAGGTTACGAGATAGATGACAAAGTGTTAAAAGATGCTTATATGTATGCAAAAATTAGTAATGCTCACATCGTAATAACAAACGATCCAAAAGAAGCGGTAAAAGGTGCTAACGTGGTAACCACTGATACTTGGGCATCAATGGGTCAAGAAGATGAAAAAGAGCAAAGAATTTGTGATTTTAAGGGCTATATGATTGATAAACCAATGATGTCTTTAGCGGCTAAAGATGCACAATTTCTACACTGCTTACCAGCATATCGAGGACAGGAAGTAAGTGAAGAGATATTAGAAGCATACAATGAAATAGTTTTCAATGAAGCACATAATCGTTTGCATGTACAAAAAGGCTTAATGGTTTGGTTGGCAAATATAAACTCATAAATTTTTCAAATAAAAATGAAAAAAAATGAAAATACTGTTTTCTCCAGCAGAGAGTAAAAAAAGTGGTGGCATAGTTAGAGAAATTACTAAAAATAATTTTTTATTTTCTGAACTATTTGATTACAGAAAAGAAATTTTAAGCCGATATCGCGATTATATTTACAACGCATCAAATAAACAGCTTAGCAAACTATTTGGAATAAAAGATTATACAAAATTTGAACAATACAAAACAGATATCTATAATCAACCCTTAATGAAAGTGATAAAAAGATATGATGGGGTTGCATTTGATTATCTAGATTATAATTCATTAGATAAAAATGCTCAAAGTTACATCGATAAAAATACAATAATTTTTTCAAACTTATTTGGTCCATTACTCGCAGGAGATATCGGAATTCCAAATTATAAACTAAAGCAGAGCGAAAAAATTGGCGATTTTGCTCCTGAAATATTTTATAAAAAATATTTCTCTAAAGCATTAGATAAATTTTTAATAAATGAGACATTTTTAGATTTAAGAGCTGGATTTTATAATAAATTCTATAAGCCTTCATCTGCATATACAACTTTAAAATTTATCAAAAACGGTAAAGTTATAAGTCATTGGGCTAAAGCATATCGCGGTATAATATTGCGTGAATTGGCAATCAATAATATTAAAACTATGCAAGATTTTTACAAAATGGATATAAAAAACTTAAATATTAAAGAGATTGTGACAAAAGGTATCTGCACAGAGATTATATTTGTTATAACGTAAATTAAGATTTATTATGGTCTGACACTTAAGTAGTTTAAAAAATAAAGATATTATTCTACCCCTAAATCTACCCCTAAAAATCAAAGTCACACATCATAGAAAGTATCAACAAACTCCACCACTTTTTGTAATACTCTTGGCACTATCTTTTTTCTCTCAAGAAGTTTTGGCTTGAAAAGCAGTGTTTTTGCTATGTTATCTTTGAGTGGCTTTCTCTCTTCATAGACATAAGTATCGACAACTTTTTTGACTTTTTCGCGGTCGAGTTTTTCGTCTAAACATAACTTATTGTAAGCATTCTCTTTTTCCTTCTCCCAAAACTTCTCAAACTCATTTTCAATATCGTCTGAGTCGCTGATGTGAAGCATATTTTCATTTATAAACTTCTCTATAAGCTCTTTTTTACTTCTTAAATGCGTTTGAGAGTTTATAATGTTCATAATGTTATTCTTTTGTGCTTCTTTGTCTTCTTTCTCGGTATCTTTATACCTGCCGAGAAGTTGCAGGATGTAGGCAACATTTATCTCATCTTTATGTATCAACTCTAACTCAAAATCGACATCATCAAGTATGGAAACTTTTTCACTGCCCTCACCTTTTTGGGCTTTGATTTTTTCATACATATCGAGATATTTGGACTTATAATCCTCAAACTCCTGCTCACTCATAGACAAGTCAGCCCACTGAAAGTCACTAAAGCTCTCAAGGATATTTTTAAGCCGTAAAATATTACGAAAAGCCCGTATAAACTCTAATGCTTTTTCTTCACTCTCGTCTTTTAAACCATCTACACTCTCTAGCATTGGAGCTATTTTCATGAACGTTTCATGCGCTTCGTTAAAATACTTCACATACTCCTCATACGGTTGCATGATGATTAACTCTTTGGCATTTTTGTTTGAAAAAAGGGCTATGGCATCATCAGTGTTTTGCTTTAGGTTTCTAAAGCAGACAATATTACCCTGAGATTTTTTCTCGTTTAAAATTCTGTTGGTTCTTGAAAAAGCTTGTATAAGTCCGTGATACTTAAGATTTTTATCAACATAAAGGGTGTTAAGTGATGGCGAGTCAAAGCCTGTGAGAAACATATTGACCACTAAAAGTATGTCTATTTCTCTCTTTTTTACTCTTTTTGAGATGTCATTGTAATAATTATAGTAGCTTTGCGAATCTCGTGTAGTAAATTTCGTGCCAAACATAGCGTTATAATCACCAATGTAACGCTCAAGTTTATCACGAGAGTGTTGATTTATATGTGCTTCATCTACACTTGCTCCATCGCTTTCATCAAGCTCGTACATGCCGTCGGCATCTTTGTCTTCTTCATTGGCACTGTATGAAAAAATGGTAGCAATTTTAAGATTATGCTCTTTACATGTAAAGAGTTCATAGTATTTTGTGAGCATATCGATACTGCCTACGCTAAGCATCGCCGTAAACTCTTTGGCATGTGTTTTTCTCGGGTGGTTGGCTATGATGTAGTCTGTGATTTTTTCCAGTCTCTCATCACTCTCTAAAAGCTCTTTGGTGTCAATGTTTTCTACATCTATGTCAATGCTCGAAGTGCTGTTTTTTTTCTCTTTGTATTTGCCGACATACTCTACGGAAAACTTCAGTACATTATCATCAGCTATGGCATCGGTAATGACATACTTATGCAGTGCCTTGTCAAAAAGCTGTGTGGTCGTTCTCTTGCCAAGTTTGTTGCCAACGGCATTTTGTTCAAATATCGGTGTACCGGTAAAGCCTATCATCTGATTTTTATGAAAAAACTTTGTAATATTACGGTGTGTTTCGCCAAACTGACTGCGGTGACACTCATCAAAAATGAAAACTATATGCTCATTTTGTAGCTTTTGCATCTTTGAGAGGTACTGCGTTTTACTGATGGCGGTATTTAACTTCTGAATGGTAGTCACTATAAGCTTTGTATCATCACTAAACTGTTTGACAAGTGCCTGCGTGTTATCCGTTCCATCGACAGAGCCGTCACTAAAGCTGTTAAACTCTTTGGTAGTCTGATAATCCAAATCTTTTCTATCAACCACAAACACAACTTTCTTTACATGGGGCAATTGTGTAAGAATTTGTGCCGTTTTAAAACTTGTGAGTGTTTTCCCGCTTCCTGTCGTGTGCCAGATATAGCCGTTCTTATCACTATTTTGCACTCTGTCAATGATGGCTTCGGTTGCATAAAACTGATACGGTCGCAGAATCATCAGTATCTTTGGTACCTGTGCCAAAACGATGTACTTGCATATCATTTTTGAGATGTGGCATCGCTCCAAAAACACCTCACTAAACTCTTCAAGATTTGTAATGTTTTTATTCTCTACATCAGCCCAGAAAAAAGTCTGCTTAAAAGACTGTTTACGGTTATTTGCAAAATACTTAGTATTGACACCGTTAGAGATGACAAAAATCTGTATGTAATTAAAAAGTTTGAAGCGTAAGAGTGTCTTTGGTAGCGGTTTATCTGATTAAAAGCCTCTTTTATCTCCAAGCCTCTGCGTTTGAGTTCTATCTGTACCAGAGGCAAGCCGTTTATAAGCAGTGTCACATCATAACGGTTTTTATACACACCATCAACGGTGATTTGGCTACTCACTTGAAAGAGGTTTTGGCACCAGTGTTCACTGTCTAAAAACTCTATGTATTTTGTCTCTCCATCATCAAGAGGAAGGGCAAACTTATCACGAAGAATCATCGCTTTTTCAAAGACTGAGCCTTTGTTAAGGTGGTTAAGCACTCGTTTAAATTCACTCTCACTCATAGAAAAATCATTATGTTTTTCGAGTTGTGTTTTTAAGTTCGCTTCAAGCCATTTATCATCTTTGATGCTAACTTTTTCATAGCCCAAATCTACAAGTTGATTGATGAGGTTTTCTTCTAAGAGTGCTTCGCTTTGTTTGCTCATATACTTTTTTCCTTTTATATCTTTCTAAGTGCACAAAAGTTATACTTCCCTCAAAGGTTCCCATCTACTGACAAGTAGCCAAGGGCGACTTCTTCATTTGAAGATAGGTTGATGGGTCATTTTTTATAGTAAAGCTTTTCCCTCAGTTTTGTCATATCATCCATTTTTATAATGTACTTTTTAATTTTTTGGAACGCTTTATCATCATTATGCTCATATTTTCTAAAAATAGCCCAACTAATATAATCAACTATTTGCAAGTTAGTACTCGAAGCACTACAGTGATGAAATATATCATACCTAAGCTCTAAATTGTTTTCTTCTATATATTTTGCTATACCTTGTTTGAGTGCTTTTGCTTGTAACTTTTCATTTTTTTCAAGCGGTAACCTGTCTGTAATAACGATAAAATTTTTATCTATTGCTAAAAGTTTAAGGAGTTGTGTAATAGCAAATGTAAGATTATCAATATAAAATTTATCTATCTCTTCTCTTTTTGTCGGATCAACTTTTGGTTTTTCAAGTATATACGAGTAAATTTGTACACTCTCTTTATCAAATGTTGTTATGAGGTTAAGCATATTCTCTCTTATATGTCTATTGTCTTTAGAAGCATGAAAGTACTCAATATTTAACCTTCTGTCATTCCCTTTGAAGGGATCTAAATTTTTTTCTAAAAGTGTATAACGATAATTTGCAATAGTATTATGGAGATTAAAAGGTCTTTTTTTCATTAAAAAGTTAAACATAAAGTATTTTGAACCTTTTTGTGTAAAATCTCTGTTACCTGATTCATCTACAAAAATATAAAGAGTATCGCTATAATTTTCTATTGAAATATTTGTATCTATTTTATAAGAGAGAGAAACAATTTCATCAAACTGATGTTTTAAACCATTAAACAAAGATAGCAACAATTCTTTGTCTATATCATTAATGGAATTTAATGTAAAAAAATGGTTTGAATTAACATAAATATCTACTCCTCCAAAATTATTAAAGCCAGAATAACTATTGCTTTCATTATAATATTCAAAATAAGCACCCTCTAACTTTAGAGCTAAATCATATCGATTTTGGGTTTTTAAAATATTTTGAATATATTTTATCTCTTGTTTACTCATTTATCTGTTCCCTTTACTTCCTTTTTTCTTATCCGTTACTTCCATATAAGCACAAAAGTATTACCTATTTTAGCCGTATTGTACTAATGCAAAGCTTATGCTTACTTCCATTTTTATCCGTGCGTTACTTCCATCTTTTACACAAACATCTGTTGCAAGAGTGCTTTTTTAAATGCTTTTGTGGCATCGAGTTGTTTTTGCGTAAGTGTTATCTTTTCATCTGCAGCAGAGAGAAAGGAGGCTATTTTTGTTTGTTCTTTTAGGGATGGGAGTTGTAAAAAAATATTTTTTAATATACTAAAATGTCTTTTATATCCTTCTGCATTAATATTATTATAGACTAAATTGTAAAACAAATATTTTAAATGATGATTATTTGATGATATTAAAAGTTTTGTTCCATCTGCACCAATGATAAAGTCAAAATCTACAAACTTTACTATTGTTGTATGGTCGCCATAAATAATAACACCATTATTTTTAAACACTTTATCTTCATTATTCGAAAATCCTGCAATAGCTTTTTGTCCTTGGTCAACAACTTTAAATTTACCAATTTTTACAATATTTGCACTAGGAATTTGATAAGGTTTTGTTGAAATAGTTTTTAATACTTCCCCCAACCTCTTCTCAACCCACTCAGGAAAAGCACTTCCATCGTCATCTTTAAAGCAAATCTCTTGTGAGAAGATTTTTTGCATTACCCCTTTTTTATACTCACGCAGGAGTTGCTCTTTTTTTGTGAGTTGTTCTATGCGACTATCCACAGCACTCAAAAATGAGGCTATTTTTTCTTGTTCTGGTTTTGAGGGGAGGTTTATCTTTATAGTTTCTATTGTACTCTTTGACAAACTAGGTACGCCAGAAGCTTCATTGTATTTTTTCCAATTAATTCTTTGAAATAATAAATAAATAAAAAAAGGCACTGATTGCTTAAAAGAATAGGTATAAAAGAGAGTATCAACTGTCCAAAATTTACCACTAATAAATACTGGTTTATCAATTGTACCCTTTCTGCCTATACAAACACTTTCTCCATCATAAAGAAAATTATTAACTGATGTCATATAACCACCAGTTCCAAAAACAGGAATATTCCCTTTTTCTAAATGTTTGTAATCCTTACCACTCCCAATCTTTAGAATTTCCCCCAATTTCTTCTCAACCCACTCCCCACTAAACTCCTTAAACCGAAGCTTTGGCACTTTACATGTTGTAACACGCATCACAACCCCTAAAACGGCTTAGATATACCAAGTTCATCACAAAACTTGCCTATCTCTGCATCTGTTACATGTAACGCACTCTCAAGCTCTTGTAGCTCTTTGCTTACTGCGTTTATGTCTATGGGCTCTTCCTCTTCAAAGGTATCGACATATCTCGGGATGTTTAGGTTGTAGTCATTCTCTTTTATCTCATCAAGTGAGGCTACATGTGAATATTTTTCTATTGTCTTTCTGTTTTTGTAGGTATCTACGATTTTTTGCACATTTTCATCTGTTAAATAATTTTGTGCTTTTACCTTTTCAAACTCATTTGAGGCATCTATGAAAAGGACATTGTCGCTATCTTGGCGGCACTTTTTAAAGACGAGTATGCAAGTGGGTATGCTTGTTCCGTAAAAGATATTTGCCGGCAGACCGATGACGGCATCAAGATAGTTTCTATCTTCTATAAGGTATTTGCGTATATGCCCCTCGGCAGCGCCTCGAAACAAAACTCCGTGAGGAAGAACCACAGCCATTGTACCATTGTCATCAAGCTGGTAAATCATATGCGTTACAAAGGCAAAGTCTGCTTTTGTTTTTGGAGCTAAACGACCATACTGAGAAAATCTGTCATCACTCATAAAAAGAGGGTTTGCCGACCAGTGCGCAGAAAAAGGAGGATTGGCAACGATGGCTTCAAAACGCTTGTCTAAATGTTGCGGATTCTCAAGCGTGTCTTCTTGTTTAATGTCAAATTTTCTGTAATGCACATCATGCATTATCATATTCATTCGAGCTAAGTTATAAGTGGTACGGTTGAGTTCCTGACCATAAAAGTTACTCACATCTTCGACCTCTTTGGCTACACGCAAAAGGAGTGAACCACTTCCACATGTAGGGTCATAAACTGACTTGAGTTTTGTTTTTTTGTTGGTTACAAGTTTGGCAAGAATCTTACTCACCTGTTGCGGTGTGTAAAACTCTCCCGCTTTTTTTCCTGCACTGCTGGCAAATTGGGCTATGAGGTATTCATAGGCATCACCAAGCACGTCTCTGTTATGGTTTTTCAGTTCAAAGTCGATTTTATCAAGATGCGCAAGCACTTTTGAGATGAGTGTATTCTTTGCCTCTTCGCTTCGTCCGAGTTTTGTAGAGCTTAAATCAAGGTCTTCAAAAAGATGCTCAAAATCATCTTCACTCTCATGCCCCATCGTACTTTGCTCTATGCTTCGTAAAATGGCTGTTAAATCTTCAAGTATAAAGTTGTTCTCATTGCCGTTGCCTCTTTTAGCTATGGCAGAAAAAAGCTCCGAGGGTTTTAAAAAATATCCGAGTGATTCGATAGCATCTTCTTTGATGGCTTCAAGCATCTCTTGGTCTTTGTTTTCATCAAGAGTGGTATAAATAACACCGTCTTCAACGAGCAGTTCATCAGCATAATTACGCATCTTTTCAGAGAGGTATTTGTAAAAAATGAACCCAAGTATATAATCACGAAACTCATCCGCATCCATTTTACCTCTGAGTGTGTTGGCAATATTCCAAAGTTGTTGTTCGAGTAGTTTCTTTTCTTCTTCGCTCATGGTTGATTCAAGCCTTTTTGTAGTGAAATCATTTTAGTATAAATTCGTTTGTAAAAGACTTTATGTATATTTGTTTTAAATTGCGTTGTGGTCTCCCCACGAGGACTCGAACCTCGAGCTATCCCTTAGGAGGGGACTGCTTTATCCAGTTAAGCGATGAGGAGTGATAAAAAGTGCAATTTTACCATTTAAAGCTCTAAAAGTACAGTGTCGCGTTTTGTTATATTTATTTTCTTACATGCCAATTCAAATGCCACACTCTCGCCTACTAAGATACATTTATGTCTAGCTCTTGTAATAGCTGTATATATTAACTTTGTATTATGCATGACAAAATGTGAAAAAGTAATTGGAATAACTACAATATCATACTCTTGTCCTTGTACTTTATGAACTGTTAGAGCATATGAGAGTAAAAGATGAGATTTTAACTGCCCGTATTCATACAAAACAACCATATCTTCATTTGGATAATATACAAAAATTTCCTCTTTTTCTTCATCAATACGAAAAAGAAGCCCTATCATGCCATTAAAAACTCTTCTTTGATATGAATCTTCACTCTCTTTAAAATCATCTGAACTCCAAGTATTCATATTTTCATTTTTTATATGTACTACTTTATCCATTAAACGAAATTCTATACCACCCTTTTTCACCATTTTTTTTGCATCTGGATTAAAATATTTTTGTAAAATTTTATTTAAGTTTATAGATCCAAGCACTCCCCCTTTCATAGGAGTTATAACTTGAAAATAGTTAAGATATGAACTAATCTCTTTATTTTTTAGTCTAAGTCTTGCTTTTGGTATCACCTTTACAGCTTCTTGCATTATAACGGCTAATATATCATCTAAATTTTTCTCTTTTAATTCCAAAAATTTAGCTTGTGATAATATTTTTTTTTGGACATAATAATTTGGTATTGAGATATCTATAAATTCAAAATCATCATATTTTTGTTTAAAATTGGGAACTATGGCTTGACGAATATCATTTGCTATGAGTGCGATAGCCTGCTCCTCGTTTTGCCTATATATTTTAGTTAATTTTACGATTGGGATTAAATTTAATGTTAAGATATCGCTTAAAATATTACCAGCACCGATTGGCGGAAGCTGTGCATCATCGCCGACAATAATTAAAACAGCATCTTTTTTTAATTTTTTTATAAGTTTTGCAAATAAAGATGAGTTTATCATAGATGCTTCATCAACTAAAAGAACAGAAAATGGAAATTCATCATTTTGTTCATATTTTACTAGCAAGGATTGGATGGTTGAACTTTTATATCCTGTTGTTTCTGCTATGCGTTGTGAAGCTATACCACTTAATGCGCAAGTCATAATCTCTTTTTCATCATATCTTACATTTAAAAGATTTAAAATAGTTTTTGAAGTTGTACTTTTTCCTGTTCCTGCGTAGCCCACAAGAGATAAAATCCCTATTCCCTCATTTATGAGAGAAACTGCTCTTTTTTGCTCATCTGCAAGCTTTAAATCATCGTTTTTTAAAAATTTGTTCAAAGATGGCACTAAAGTAGCAAATTCTAATTTTGAACGTGCTATAAAATTATCATGTAAAAACTTTTCTGCATTATAAAGCCTAGCTGGTGATATGCGGTTGTTTTTCATAAGTATTATACTTTGTTGGTTTACTCTTTCAATAAGTATCGCTTCATATAAAATCTCTTTATTGTGAAATTTTAAAAGTTCATTTAATAATGAAAAAAGAACTTCTTTCTCAACACAACTATTACCTTGTTGTTCACAATAATTTAAAAGCAAATAATCCATAGCACTGCTAATTCGCTTATCTGCATCTGTATCTATGCCCATTTTTAATGCTAACTCATCGACACGCCTAAAACCTATGCCCTCTATGTTTGTTAAGATATAAGGATTTTCTTTTATGCGACTAGATGGCTCTTTAATATCTTTCATAGCCGTTGCAATAGTTGCTAAAAGCTTGCCACTGACATTGTATGGACTTAAAAATTCTCCGAGCTGACGCATTGAGTGAAATTTTTTCCATGAAGCTTGAATTTTTTTAAGACGTTTCTCTTTTATATCTTTGAATTCTAATAACTGCTCTATATCATTATCTAATATATCAACTAATTTCTTATCTCCAAAAGTTTCAATAAGCTCGGTAACTTGTTTTTTTGTAAAGCCTTTTATAATATGATTTAAAAAGAAAAAAAGTTTATCTTGGTTTACATGTACAGAGGTAAATTTAAAAGTTTTACCATATTTTACATGTTCTTGCCACTCGCCTTTTAGGGTAACGGCACTATTTTTTAAATGGCTCACATCACTTTCAAAATAAGTTCCACTAACTTTTTCACCGCCTTTAAGACAAGCTATAAAAAAGCCATCATCTTCAAAAAGAATTTTATCAATTTGTCCTATTAGGGTTTGCATATAAATTTATTTTACTCTTTTTAATCTATCATCTTCTTGTTCTTTATAAAGTTTTGCACATCCTCTTGAGAGATCTCTTATTTTTAAAATATAATTTTGTCGCTCTGTTTGGCTGATTGCTTTTCTGGCGTCTAGTATATTAAATACATGTGAAGCTGATATACACAAGTCATACGCGGGAAGAGGTAAGCTTGCATCAAGTACTCTTTTACACTCTTTAGCTTTTGCTTCAAATTCTGCAAAAAGCATGT
>VAOW01005797.1_pt1 | contig 16807 bp, 20 predicted proteins | sample 3393921 | NCBI WGS metagenome assembly VAOW01 (sample SAMN08290428, study PRJNA428436) | hydrothermal vent metagenome | isolation source: Deep-sea hydrothermal vent chimney | place: Indian Ocean: Southwest Indian Ridge | depth 2742 m m | reverse complement strand
TGCAGATTCATACGTGATCTCGCTGGTCAAAGAGTTCTTGCAAAGCTTCTCGAGCAACAAACAGAGCATAGCTCCTCGGCACTACGTAATCATAGGGGACCCGACATCTAACCCTGTGTACGCTTCACCTCTCTTATTCGCAGGTGACCACAGATTCACTTCCACAGTTGTCGCTCCGCCAGAGGCGCAACACTCGGTAATGGGGGGTGGTCAACCCTTTCCATGGCGGGACTTTCACCCGATAAGATGCGCTGCGCTTATGTGGCGCGCTGACGAAAGGGTTATCAGTAAACCTACTGTCATTTTTTATGGTCGATTGCTTCCCGTAAGGACTGGAGTAAATCAGCCTCAGTTTTTGACAAACCGCAGGCTGAAACCAGTTGTTCCGTCGTTAACCCTGAATCGAGTAATTTTATAGCCTGTAATGAACGACCATCGGCATGGGGCTTCATTTCCACGGCTTCCAGCCGATTCCGCAAACCCTCCAGGCGCATGGATATTTGCTCAATCGGGATTTCTTGTTGGTTCAGATTGGCATCGAAACACTTCTGAAATTCTGTGAATCGCCGATCCAATGCAGTGATTCGATCAAACTGTTTGGTGACAACCCTGCGTAAGCGCAAAATTTGCCACGTTGCCCAAAGAGCCAGTAAGGGGAAATAAATGAGATCCAGCGCCAATAGGGGACTCAGCCAGCCAAAATGCATGATCGAATAATCCGTCTTTTCAATAAACAAACAGGTTTCAATATAAATCAAACGTATTCATCGACGCCTCCTAGTCTGCCTGACCTATAATCTAATTGGCCCGGGTGAGAATCATCCATTTTAACTCGACCCCTTCCAGGCGCGCGGGAATCTTTTCGGTGGCCATTCTTCTCAGGCACCTTTTTTTGCCGTCCATGAGCGCCCATCGGGAATCCCGGGTGTATCGGTCCGATCTCTTCCGCCATTCCTCACCTCCTGCGTATCCAGTAACCCACCAACCCAAAATTAATCAGGTAGTGCAAAGAAATAGAATTCTCCGATCCCAAGTGACACAGCCCTCAATTGGCATTGAATTTGTGAAAATGGCTTACCTCCCTCTCGACTCAAGCCATTCGCTCAAATCAAACCCGTTGACGGTATTCTCGATGCCTCATCAGCTCATAAACAGGCGGTATAATTCATCCACGTCGATAAGCGCACAACCATAATGCTTCGATGTTCCTACCACCCATCGCCTGGATGTTTTTTCGGTACGCCAGCGCACCTCACTTAAACCGGGTTCAAATTTTTCTCCAATACTATCGCAAGTCAGCCCCAAGTATTTATTATTACTAATAATAATAATGACGTTTTGAATATCTCTACACTGTTGTGCAGCACGGCTACACCAATCTTTCTGACCTAAAAACAAAAATGCAGGGTCAACAAGCCTAATCTGGACCCCTTCCAGATCGAATTGGCTTATAACCCCTTTGGCATCAGATTCAATCCGGGAGGTAACCACTTCATTACAAGCCAAGATCTGCTTGATATGGAAAGTTGGGATGGCCAATTTCAAGCCCTGAATCTGAAAACTCAACCAAGCAGCCGATGAATTATCTATGGGGGAATCCGGTTGCAAACTACTAGCCAATTGATCGGCAGAGGGTACAGCCACCTTTTGCCAATCAACCGGACTCATGAGTGCATCCAGATAGATATTGATGGCCTCATCCTGAGGGAGCAATCCCGGCTCAGCTTCAACGACTCGACTCATGACGCATCTCCATCGGTAAACTTCTGGTTCGGCCATCCAACCAGTCTAACAATTGTCCATACGCCCGACTGCCACGCGCACCGGGCCTGATCGTAGGCAAGGGCGTTCCCAACTGACTGGCTTCCCGAAATTGTGTGTCCACTGGAATGACCCCTTTCCAGACTTGCTCACCGTGAGTCTCTCGCAACTGTCGCAAGGCATCTATTGCAGCGCGTGTACGGCGGTCGAACAAGGTCGGTATGATCAGGTGACGAAAAGCATTGCCACGTGAGCGAGACACCATTGATACGGTACGCATCATGCGATCCAACCCCTTAAGTGCCAGAAATTCTGTTTGTACCGGAATGAGTAATTGTGTGCAAGCTGCCAGAGCGTTGACCATTAATACACCCAACATGGGCGGACAGTCGATCAACACCCGGGAATAATCATTCCGGAGCTGATTCAACGCCTCAACCACGACCCGGCCCATTCCCGCCCTGGCACCCAGCTGGCGGTCCAGAGTGGCCATGGCTGTGTGAGCGCAAATAAGATCGATGTCATCGACGGTGCTACGACAAACCAACGCACTCATATCAAGGTATTGAGACTGAATGCGTCGCTGAAACAAAGTATAAATGCTAGCGGGTTCGGATTCGGGATCATACCGGAAATAACTCGTCAATGATCCGTGAGGATCAAGATCCAGCAACAACACACGCTCTCCCCGGCGAGCCAGCAAGCCAGCCAGACTAATTGCGGTCGTGGTTTTCCCCACACCACCTTTCTGATTTGCAATCGCCCAGATTTGCATTAGCCCCGTCCTCTTTGCGGCTTCACATTTGAATTCAGCCGTTTGAACAAACCAGGCATACCTTCAGTCGAAATATTCGCATTTTCCGGTAAAATTACCAGATCGACCCGCCGATTCAGTGTGCGTCCTCGCAGGGTGGCATTGGAAGCGATAGGATGGTATTTACCAAAACCTACTGCCGCCAGATGTTGGGATGGTATACCATCCTGCACCATAACACTGACCACAGTGGCGGCTCGCGCTGCGGAAAGCTCCCAGTTAGAAGGGAAAATCGGGGAATGTATCGGTATATTATCGGTAAACCCCTGTACTTGGACCTGAATCGGCAAATTACTCAGGCTTTTGGCAACCTTCCGAATGACTGCGTAGGCATGAGGGGAGAGTCGCATGCTTCCACTGGAAAATAGGAAATCCGTGCCCAACCGGATATCGATCCAGTTCTTGTGAATCATGACTTCGAGTTTGTTCTGATTAATCAACGGAGTCAGCTTTTGCTTAATCAAAGTACCAATTTTTGGTAAATTCACTCCGGTTGATGCCCTTGAAGCCTGGGGCTTGGATTGGGTCGTCTGGAGTACACCAGTAATCCGCAAGGGTGAGGGAAAGCTATTGAAGACATTGACCGCAGGCGGGGCGATCGCCTCAATGTGGCCTACCTGAATGGGGGTAGGAGAACGGGGAACTACCTGAAAAGCCGAGGTCAAAGACTTAGACAAAACCCGGAATTTGCCTTCATTGACGGATGAAATTGCGTACATAATTACGAAAAATGCAAACAATAAGGTAATGAAATCTGCATAAGAGATAAGCCAACGCTCTCTGTCGAAAGGCTCCTCTCGGAGCTTTCTGCGTCGGTCACGCGCCATGGTCAGAAATCACTTGAAATCATGATTGTAAAAACCCCTTAAGCTTGGTCTCTATTGCATGGGGATTTTCTCCTTCGGCGATAGCAACCAGCCCCTCTATAGTCATCTCGCGCACATTGGCCTGGAGGTGAATGATTGCCTTCAGTTTCCCGGCTATCGGCAGTAAAATGAGGTTCGCAGAACCGATACCATAGATCGTAGCCACGAAAGCCACTGCAATGCCCTCACCCAGCCTGGCTGGATTGGCGAGGTTCTGCATGACGTGAATCAATCCCATGACTGCTCCCAAAATACCTAAGGTAGGGGCATATCCACCAGCCGATTCGAACACATTGGCTGCATGAATATCCCGCTGTTCCAAAGTATCCAGCTCGACTTCCATAATTTTTCGGATATCATCCGGTTCCCGGCCATCTACAAGCAACTCCAATCCTTTGCGCGCAAAGGATTCCGGGTACGACTCCGATAGAGTTTCAAGACCGAGCAACCCTTCCTTCCTAGCCAATTGACACCACTCGATAATTTGTGTGATTTGCTCCTCAGCATGAATGATCGGTGGGCGGAATACCCAGATGATCATTCTCATAGCCCGCGTAAAAACCTTCAGCGGAGTCTGCAACATGACGGCTCCCAGTGTGCCGCCGATCACGATGATAAAGGCAGTCAACTGGACCAGGGAATCCAGCTTGCCACCCCCGATGAGATTTCCACCCAAAATGGCGCTGAAAGCCACTAAAACGCCAAGCATGGAAAGAATATCGATCACTCATGTTCTCCTCATAAGACACTGATCGACTCGTGATCTGGCCATGCACTCCATCATTAGCTCACCTTAATCCGGCGCCGTGTCAATTCTTTGAATAGAGCTTTCGCTTTCAAAATCCCAGGCTGGATAATAGATCATCCACTTCATCCTGGTCTTGCACGACATCCTGATCGCTCCCATTGGGAACCACGGGCCCATAACCCCCGGTATCCTTGTCATCTTTAAACGACTTTTGCCCGGCCTGCGCCCGCCCGGTACCAACGGTGCGCAACAAATCTACCAACCGACTCTCAACTTCCTGCACAGTGTCAATCACCCGGCGAATAATCTGCCCTGTCAAGTCCTGAAAATCTTGTGCCAGAACGACTTCAGACAGCTGTCTGGAAATCAATCCACCATCCTGTTTGATCACTGCAAAAAATTCTTCAAGCTGATGACTCAATGATCTGAATTCATCGATATCCATATCCCGATTCCGGAAGCGGATCCAGGTATGAGATAGTTCCTCCGCCCGCCCAATCAAATGCTTCAGACGAGGCATACTGTCCTCAATCGCATTCAAAGTTCGATTAGCTGCCTGTTCAGTCATGGTAACGACATAAGCCAGCCTTTCTTTAGCGTCCGGAATTTCTGATTCGGTAATTTCAGTCAGTCTTGAATCTACCTGAAACCCATTCAGGGCATCATGAATCTGGCGAGTCAACTGGCCTAACTCAGAGAATAGTTTCTGTCCTTGCTGCACGCCGATCTGGTTCAATAAATTCTGTATCTGATCTTCTTCCCCCCGTTCAAGTGCAGCAATCAATTCCCGGGCGGGAGGTAATCTAGGATCTATATTTTCATCCACCATAGATTTGGATTCTGTCATGACTCAACCCTCGATACGTTCGAAAATCTTATTAATTTTTTCTTGCAGGGTTTCTGCTGAGAAGGGTTTGACAATATAACCATTGACCCCAGCCTGAGCTGCTTCGATGATTTGCTCGCGCCGAGCTTCGGCCGTGACCAACAAAACTGGTAGGGAAGCCAGTCTTTGGTCCGCCCGAACCGCTCTGAGCAATTCGATCCCTGGCATCTTCGGCATATTCCAATCAGTAATGAGAAAATCGAAGTGTCCCATCTGCAGCATAGGCAAGGCAGTAGAGCCATCATCGGCCTCCGCAATATTGTTGAAGCCCAGCTCACGCAGGAGGTTTTTAATAATCCGCCGCATAGTGGAAAAATCATCTACAACGAGAATTTTCATATCTTTATTCACGTACCTACCTCTTGATCTGTTTTAACTGGATTGATGAAGTATTCAACTTAATAATCTGTAGCTTACTGAATCAGCAAACCTAATTTATCCACAGAAAATACGGCTACGGCCCACTAGCAAACTCCAGGAATTTTATCTATCCCGCCACTCTTGCATATGTGCCCGCAATCTGATCAATGCTGCACCCAGAATCTGGGAAATCCGTGATTCCGAGACCTCCAATACCTCTCCGATCTCACGCAGGTTCAATTCTTCGTCATAATAAAGGGATAATACAAGCTTCTCACGCTCCGGCAAGCCAGCAATCGTATCCACCAATGCAGCACGAAAATCGGTATCGACAAGCGCACTGAAGGGTCCGGCCAAAGCGGCTGCAGATGCCTTTCCCATGTCAATCGCCTCATTATCCTGAGTTTCATCGAGACTGAATACCCGATAGGCTGTAGCATCTGCGACCAGGCGATGATATTCATCCAGACTTATTTTAAGTTCAGCGGCAATCTCGGCATCCCGAGCCGCTCGGCCAAGACGATTTTCCAGCACCCGTATTGCCTCGGAAAGCTCGCGTGCCTTGCGATAAATAGAGCGGGGAATCCAATCATTGCGTCGTACCTCATCCAGCATCGCGCCGCGAATACGGATGCCCGCAAAGGTTTCGAATGTTGCGCCCTGACCGGGTCGATAATTCCTGGCCGCCTCAATCAAACCGATCACTCCTGCCTGAATGAGATCGTCAACCTGCACCGCTTCCGGCAAGCGATGAATGAGATGGTAGGCGATACGTTTCACCAACGAGACATGCTCAACAATCAGCTGTTGCGTATTCTCGGTTTTATCGCCGACATACATGGAATTTAGTCTTCCCATGGGGCACCCGCCCCGGAGCGGGTTTCAAGCAACCGCTCCACAAAAAACTCCAGATGCCCCTGTGGGCCGGATTGCCTTGGCCAGTGATCGACCCGTATAGCCAGATTTCTGAACGCCCTGCCCGCTGGACTACCGGGATACAGTTCAGTTACTGCGGCTTGGCGCTGAACGGCTTGCCGCAAAAGGGGATCCTCCGGTATAGCACCAAAATAATCTAGGATCACGTCGAGAAAACGGTCACAAACTGCAGCCATTTTTCTAAATAAAATACGTCCTTCTCGCTCATCACGCACCCGGTTGGCCAGGATATGAAACCGATCCATACCCTGCTCACGACTGAGCACCTTGATCAATGCATAGGCATCCGTCATCGATGCCGGCTCATCGCATACGACCACGACGACATCTTGAGCCGCCCGGGTAAATTGGATCACGCCCGGTGTGATTCCAGCCGGTGTATCGACAATCAACACATCTACGGGTACCCGTAATTCGCTGAAAGCGCGGATTAGGCCGGCGTGCTCGGCCTGGGAAAGCGTGGTCATCCGAGCTACGCCTGATGCACCGGGTACAACCTGGATGCCACGCGGCCCCTCGAGCAGGATTTCATCCAGGCTATACTCGCCCCGAACGACATGTGACAGATTGGCTTTCGTTTGCAGCCCCAGTACGACATCCACATTCGCCAGACCCAGGTCAGCATCCATAAGCATCACCTGGCGACCGATCCCGGCCAGCGCCGTAGCCAAGTTGACGGATACGTTTGTTTTGCCCACCCCGCCTTTGCCACTGGTGACCGCCAGCACACGCACCGGCGCTGATGTTCCTGCGGCAGAATTTCTTTCAATATCTCCCATCGTGTCAACCCTTTCCGGCGCCGGCATGATTCAAATCCCGTTGCTTTGTCGGCGATGTCACCGTTGTGCGGAATGTATCATATCGACGCTTAGCCAGACGGATGGCTTCAGCCAGCAAAAACTGAATACGTGCGGGCTCAAGATCCTCGGCGATACGTTGCCCCGTCCCCAGATAGCTCAGAGGGAGATGTCTGCTCTGCTGAATCAGCGCTGAAAGAAATTCACCCAGAGATTCCGCCTCATCTAGCTTAGTCAGCACATAACCAGCCAGCGGTATTTTACCAAACCGAACCAATGTCTCGCCCAGCGCCTCACGCGCCATATTCGCGGCCAGAAGCAAATAAGATCGGACCTGACTGGCCTCACCGAATTCTCGCAACTGCACTTCTAAACGGACATCCCGCGGTGGTAACCCCGGTGTATCGATTAACACCAGTCGCTTCTCGCTCAGACTGCGCAACAAGCGCTGCAGATCCTCGCTGGAGTCGGCCTGATAAACTGGAATACCGAGTAATTGACCCAAATTGGTCAGTTGCGCATGCCCGCCGATGCGATACCCGTCGGCACTAATCAGGGCCACATCCCTGCTCCCCTGGTGAATAATATGGCGGGCCGCGAGTTTAGCCAATGTGGTCGTCTTGCCAACACCGGTCGGCCCCAGCAAAGCGATCATCCCACCCTGCTGAATGATCTCATCGGTTCCCATCGGGATACGGGCTGAAAGTTCAGCCAAGGCCGCTCGCCACGCCTGTCGGAATTCCGCTTCCGCTGGTGCGACCTGGGCGAGATCACGAGCCAGATCAGCATCCACACCCAATCGCTCCAGCTGACGAATGACCTGCATCTGCCGAGGATGTTCCAAGGCATAATCTTTCCAGGCCAGCGCAGACAATTGTTGCTCAAGCAAATCCCGCATCCGGGCCAATTCCTCACGTACACCCGCAATACCATGACTTTCCGCTGCCAAAGAGAGATCCGGCGGGGTAACCGGTTCGGGGGTCGATTCCCTATCCGGCATAGATGATTGAGATTCATGGGCCGAATGAATCTCTCGTTCTGCTATAGAACGCTTAGTCTCTAACTGGCGGGACGGCCAAGGCAAATCCTCACGTGGACTGATAGGATCGGGCGTTTCATCTTCGGGCGCATGCTGCCCGGTCTTTGACGATGAGGTATCCGTTTCCAGTTTGGCCACTAGTTCGGCATCGAAATCCATGGCTGCCATCAACTCAATGCCATCCGGGACTGGCCGACTGGAAAGGATGACCGCATCCGGGCCCATGGAATCCCGCACCAGCCGTAATGCCTGACGCATCTCCGGAGCTACGAATCGCTTGATTTTCATGCAAACACTCCATTTTTATGCTGCACGTTCCTGATTATTTCCATCGCTATCACCCCCTACTGTTGCCATAATTTTTAACCGCTTATCTTCCGGTAACTCGGAATAAGCCAACACATGCAAGTCGCGGATAGCGGGCCGTAGCCAACGGGATAACCAGGGCCGCAAATTAGGGGAAACCGCCAATACACTGGGTTCCCCCGCCATTTCCTGGCGCTGAGCCACTGTAGCGATAGCCTGCTGAAGGCGTTCCGCCAATCCCGGTTCCAGTGCCAGACCAGTACCGTTTTGTACAGATTTCTGCAACATCTGTTCCAACCGGGGATCCAGCGTAATCAGCGGCAATTCGGTAGCCAATCCATAAATGTGTTGAATGATCGTCCGACTCAAAGCACCCCGCCCAGCTGCCGTCAAAACGTCAGGATCTTGACTCCTGCTTCCCTCAGCCGCCAGAGTTTCGGTGATGGTGCGTAAATCCCGAATCGGAATCCCTTCCGCCAGCAGATTCTTCAATACTTTGAGCACCACGCCCAGAGAAAGTGGTTTGGGAGTGAGGTTCTCTATCAGTTTGGGTGCCGATTTCGCCAGCATATCCAACAGGTGCTGGACTTCCTCATGACCCAACAGGTCCTGGGCATGGTTTTGCAGGATCTGGCTTAGATGAGTAGCAATCACGGTGGCTGCATCGACAACCGTATAGCTCAGAGATTGGGCCTGATCACGCTGACCTGGCTCGATCCAGATCGCTTCCAGGCCAAAACTGGGATCATGCGTCGGCATACCTTCCAGTGAGCCAAATACCTGTCCCGGATTGATGGCTAGCTCACGATCAGGAAACACTTCAGCTTCCGCCATCGGGACTCCATTGAGACTGATGCGATAGATATTTGGGCCAATTTCGAGATTGTCCCGAATATGTACTGGCTGAATCAGAAAACCCAGTTCCTGGGACAACTTGCGTCGTACACCCTTAATCCGCGATAGCAACATGCCGCCCTGGCTTTTATCAACTAACGGAATCAGACGATAACCCACTTCCAATCCGATGATATCCACTGGCAGAACGTCCCCCCAGGATAATTCTTCCTGCTGCGTAGCTGACTCCGTTTCCGGCGGGGTCCGGGCTGATTCCAGGGCTTGCTTTTGGTGTTGCCGGATTACCCAACCCGCTACCGCCAAAAGTAGTGCCAATCCCAGAAACATCAGATTGGGCATACCTGGCACGATACCCAACAAACCGAGTATTCCGGCGGTAATAAACAGGGCGCGCGGAGAACCAAACAACTGCTGCATAATCTGCTCGCCCATATTCTGCGAGGATGAAACCCGGGTGACGATGATGGCTGTGGCAGTAGCCAGTAATAGCGAGGGTATCTGGGCCACGAGTCCGTCCCCTATAGTCAGCAGCACATAATCACGCACCGCCTGACTCAGGTCCATCCCGTGTTGGGTTATACCGATAACCAACCCGCCAATGATATTGACGAACAAGATAATAATACCGGCAACCGCGTCGCCTCGTACAAATTTACTGGCGCCATCCATAGACCCGTAAAAATCGGCTTCATTACTGATTTCTTCGCGGCGTAACCCAGCCTCTTCCTGGGTAACAATGCCAGCATTGAGATCAGCGTCGATCGCCATCTGCTTGCCGGGCATGGCGTCCAGAGTGAAGCGTGCGCTAACCTCGGATACCCGACTGGCTCCCTTGGTGACGACGACAAAATTGATAACCACAAGAATGATGAATACCACCAGCCCGACAGCATAATCACCACCCACGACAAAATGACCGAAAGCCTCGATGACCTGCCCCACCGACCCGGGTCCGGTATACCCCTTGAGCAAAATGATACGCGTGGATGCGACATTCAGCGCCAGTCGCAGCAAGGTGGCAATCAGCAAGACGGTAGGGAAAACGGCAAAATCCAGCGGCCGCCTAGAATAGACCGTCATCAACACAACCACCATCGATAAGGCGATATTGAAAGTAAATAAAATACTGAGGATAAAAGGTGGCAACGGCAGCATGATCATCGCCAGCATCGCCAGCAGAACGACCGGCACACCCAACCCTAGGCTGCCGAGCCCACGCAAAGCGCCAAAAACCCCCACTACACTTTCCGCGCTCGAATCCGCCATCATTCAACCTCCTTTGGGGGAACCGCATATTCTGCGGGGACAGCTATTTCCAGCCCCGCGCTTTCTTCCGTAGTACCCGCTTTGAGTTGATATACATAAGCCAGCAATTGTGCCACGGCCACATACAACGCTGCGGGAATCTCCTCGCCAAGTCGGGTATGAACATACAAGGCGCGTGCCAACGGTGGTGCTGAATACATCACGACATGATTTTTCTCAGCCAATTCCCGGATTCTCTGCGCCACCTGATCGGCGCCTTTAGCGACCACTCGCGGAGCACCATTCGTGGATTCGTTGTAACGCAGTGCCACGGCATAATGGGTCGGATTAGTTACCACTACATCGGCATGTGGCACTTCTTCCATCATGCGCCGCTGGGCGATTTCGCGTTGTAAACGACGTTGCCTGCCCTTGACTTCCGGTTGACCCTCCGTTTCCTTCAGTTCATCACGAATCTCCTGGCGAGTCATACGCAGATTTTTGGCATACTGCCAGAGCTGAAAAGGCACATCCGCCGCAGCGACCAGAACCAAGGCCGCAGACATAAACAGGAAACCCCACCCCATGAGTGAGCCGGCTTGCATAAGCGCAGGCGCCAGAGATTCACTACCCAACCCAAGAAATACCGGGGCATCGCGCCAGAGCACGATGATTGCTACGGTAGCCACAATCAGAAACTTGGCCAGCGCCTTGACCACCTCCATCAACCCACTTAACGAGAATACCCGCCCCAGGCCCGTGAGTGGATCCAGTCGATCCCAGCGAAAAGCCATGGCCTTGGCGCTAAAAGCCACCCCACCCAGCGCAATAGAGGCCACGATCGCCGCCACGACCATCACCATCAACAAGGGTGCCATCAGCCACAACCCCTGCCGGATGGCTTCCTCGAGGGCAGGATAAAGCATAGCGGAGTCAGTCACCATATTACGGTTTAAGGTCAATCCACCCCGCATAAACTGATAAAAACCCTCAGCCATACGTGGTCCCAGCACCAGCATTCCACCTGCAGCGGCAAGCAGGACTGTCATGGTATTGAGTTCACGCGAACGGGGAACCTGCCCTTTTTCTCGGGCTTCGCGCAGGCGTTTCGGCGTCGCCTGCTCCGTGCGTTCCTGGGAAGCATCACTACGGGCCATGATTCATCTCCTGGCCTAACCGCCGAGAATACTGCGCAGCAGGAAAAAGGATTGGTTCAAAATATCGGAGAACCGGGGCACCATGGTGGGCAGAGAAAACAAAATAAGGACAAAACCCAGCATCAGAGTCAATGGGAAACCCACTGCAAAAATATTGAGTTGTGGAGCCGCCCGAGTAATCACGCCAAAACCGATGTTGACCAGCATTAAGGAGGCGATTGCTGGGAGCGCCACCAGCAAAGCAGTAGCATACATAGTGCCGCCCCAGCTCACGATTTCCCATAAGGCGTTCCGGGACAGCCCGATCGGACCCACGGGCAGCCAACGGAAACTCTGCACTAACATATTGAGAAACAGCAAATGCCCATTCAATGCGAAAAAGAGTAGCGTCGCCAGGATAATGTAGATCTGGCTGACCGCCGGCACCTGAATGCCATTCTGGGGATCAACTAGCGTCGCGAACCCCAAGCCCATACTCAGGGCGATAGCCTGTCCCGCCAGCACCATGGCGCTGAAAACGGTTTGCAAGATGAAACCCATGGCCACCCCGATCAATACTTGCGAGGCGGTCACCAGCAAGCCTTCCACACTAAGCAGATCAATAACCGGCATGGCAGGTAGAAAAGGATAAAGCATCCACGCAAGTGCCAGAGCGAATAACAGCCGCACAACGACGGGAATCGTGCGTGCCCCGAAGATGGGAGCGGCAACCAGCATGGCACCAATGCGGATGAATGGCCAGATGATGCCCTCGGTCCAGGACATCAACTCACTGGCCGAAACTGTCAACATCATCCTACCTGATTAGCCCCGGGATGCTGCTAATTAGCTGCCGGGTATAATCCACCGCCAGATTCATGGTCCAATGACCGGTCAAGACCAGCACCGCCGCCATAGCAAGAAGTTTGGGAATGAAGCTTAAGGTCAATTCCTGGATCTGGGTGGCAGCCTGAATCATGCCGACCAGTACACCGACAACCAGACCGGTCAGTAAAAGAGGGGCGGAAAGCAGTATAGTTACTTTGATCGCTTCCTCACCAATAGTTAGAATAGTATTCGCGGTTAGCATAGCAGTCTCCTCAATGATAAAAACTCGAAGCCAGGGTGCCCATAATCAGGCCCCAACCATCGACCAGTACAAACAGCATCAGTTTAAATGGCAGGGAAATAATCATGGGAGACAACATGACCATACCCATGGACATCAGCACACTGGCTACCACCAGATCAATGATCATGAAGGGAATCAGGATCAGGAAACCGATCTGGAAGGCAGTTTCCAGTTCACTGGTTACAAAAGCCGGTACCAGCAGTGAAAAGGGCACGGACCGAGGATTCTTGAATTTTCCATGTCCTGAAATGCGAGCAAATAGTGCCAGATCCGGTTCTCTGGTTTGCTGTAACATAAAAGTTTTGAAAGGAGTTTCCGCCTTGCCGATGGCCAATTGCTCGGAAATCTTACCAGCGAGATAGGGCTTGACCGCCTGGTTGTAGGCTTGGGTAAAAACTGGCGACATGACAAAAAAAGTCAAAAAGAGCGCCATACCCAGAAGTATCTGATTCGACGGCGTCTGAGTGGTTCCCAATCCTTGGCGAAGAATGGCCAGAACTACAATGATGCGAGTAAAAGAGGTCATCATGATTAATGCGGCTGGCAGAAAACTCAGCAACGTCATCAGGATGAGAACTTGCAGATTGATCGAATAGATTTGTGCGCCGCCCGCTGCCGGGGTAACTGTCAATAATTGGATATTGCCTGGAGCTGCCTGCAAAGTCAGTGGCAGCAAGGCAATTAAAGCCCCAAAAACCCAGCACAAGGTCTTCATTTTGAAGACCCTCGTTGCATGAATTCGCTCAACCTGGCACGAAATACTCCACCGGCTGCGCCGGAAGTAGTGGTTTTTTCCTCCAACGGTTGCTGCAAGACATGCAGGCAGGCTACCCGTCCCGGAGCAACACCTAGAAGAATCTGCTCATCGCCCACCTGAATCAGTACGATCCGCTCGCGCGAGCCCAATGGCAAACCTGCCAGAATGCGCAACTGCCCTTGCACACTCCCCTGAATCCGCTTCATTCGCCGAAGTAGCCAAGCCAAGCCAAAAATTAGCGACACGACAGCAATCAGCCCGAAAGCGAACTGCCCCAGTGATGCCGCACCGAGCAAAGTATCCGCATGCCCGCTGGTGCCGGTAACCAGTGGCACCAGGTGCTGATTCGCAGCCATACTCTGCAGCGGCCAAAGCCCAATCAATATCAGGGCTGTGAATTTGTGTAACATCCCGGCATTCATGGTTCTGCTCACTTCAGCTTACGAACTCGTTCGGCGGGACTAATAACATCGGTCAACCGGATGCCATACTTGTCATTAATGACCACTACTTCGCCATGCGCGATCAGGGTGCCGTTGACAAGCACATCTAAAGGCTCGCCAGCCAATCGATCGAGTTCAACAACCGACCCCTGATTGAGACGTAACAGATTGCGGATAGGTAACCGGGTGCGCCCGATTTCCATGGACACAGTCACCGGAATATCTAAGATGATATCGAGATTGGCTTCATCATCCAGTAGACCATCCGTAGATTGCACGTCATGTTTATCATTCTCATGATTTTCGAGCGCATTGAACCGGGCCTTTTCGACCCCCTGATCGGCATGGTTTTCCGGTGCAGCATTCTTTTGCTTTTTCAAAGTGGAAGCTGTCGGCCTTTCACCTGATTCGGCATGCCCACCCATTTCTACTGAGCCATCTCCCGTCAGCGTCGCAGCCTCCACGACGGATTCATCCACCGCATCTCCTTTAGGGGTAGGGGCGGCGCGCGGATTAGCTTCTGCCTGCTCAGACAAAGCCTCGGCCCAATCCCCTTCAACAGAAGATTGTTCGGATTCCGGTGTTTCGGCGTTCATAATCCAACCTCGCTTGTTTGCATTTTAATAATCGCGTTTGATGTGCTCGGTAACCTGCATTGCGTTCTGACCATTGTGAACACCAAACCGTCCACGCAGAACCGGCAATTCCTCTGCACGTAGTAAGATGGTATCTGGCATCTCGAAAGGGATAATGTCACCGGCTTTGAGGTGCATAACGTCTCTCAGCATTAATTCAGTTTCTGCCAGCGTGCCCACCAATTCGATATTGGCTTCGGATATTTCCACGCGCAGACTCTTCAACCAGCGCTCATCGACTTCGCTGCGATCACTCTGGATACCCGCATCAAGAATATCCCGGATGGGTTCGATCATCGAATAGGGCAAGGTAATATGCAGTCCACCACCACCGCCTTCCAACTCAACCTGGAAACTGGAGACCACCACGACCTCGGTCGGGCCAACAATATTGGCAAACTGTGGATTCACTTCAGAATTGACGAACTCGAAATTCAGGTCCATGACCGGCGCCCAGGCTTGCTGCAAATCCAGAAAAACCTTATCAAGCAACAAAGAGATAACGCGCATTTCAGTGGGAGTGAAATCCCGCCCCTCGATTTTGGCCTGGAACCGCCCGCCACCCCCAAAAAAATTATCCACCAGGATAAAAACTAATTGTGGGTCAAAAACAAATAGTGCTGTACCCCGTAACGGCTTGATACGCACCAGGTTCAGGCTGGTCGGCACAAACAGGCTACGAATATATTCTGAAAACTTTTGAACCTTGATATTTCGGGCACCCACCTCAGGAGTAAAACGGAGCATATTGAATAAGCTGATGCGCAACTGGCGGGCAAATCGTTCGTTGATCATTTCCAGCGTGGGCATGCGGCCACGTACAATGCGTTCCTGGCTTGCAAGATCGTAGGAATAGACTCCCTCCCCCGGCTCCGCCCCGGCGTTGGTATCTATATCTTCAGAATCGACACCATTCAACAAGGCATCGATTTCATCCTGGGAGAGAATATCGGCGTTGGCCATGCGCTTATTGCATTACGAAACTGGTGAAATAGACTTGATCGACCTTGCCGGTTGCCCCATCTTTGTGCAGCTCAGAATTAATAGCCTGCAAAACTTCCTTGCGCAGTTTCTCCTTGCCGACAGGAGTGCTGATTCCCTGATAGTGCTGCCCGCTCAGCAAAATGATGAGACGATTCCTAATCGCCGGCAGGTTAGTCTTTAATTTTTCGATCAGCTTGGGGTCGTGGGTCATGACATCGATACCCACTTGAAGAAACCTAGCTACAGTCGGATTCTGAAAATTCACCACCATAGTTTTAAGTTTGAAATAAACAGGGGCATGTTGGGTCGTGGTTCCCCCGCTCTTTTTGGCTGAATGCTTGGAAAGATACCTCATTCCACCAAAACCGATTACTAACAATAAAAGTCCTCCCACGGCAATCAGTATGATCATCTTCTTTCTCTTCGATCCTTTTTCCTTCGGCTGTTGATCCGCCATCATCAATCTCCTGGTCAATTAAATTCCCACTGATCGGAATTGCTTAAAATATCACTAGCAAATCCCGCGCCATAACATATAGTTATTTGATAACAAAAGAATTCATCGGACCTCACTCGGTACTATAAAGAAACCATATTAGTGCCGACGAAAATCCGACACCATCATTTTGCCATAGCAACGTAAAGAGAACGGGATGGTAACCCTTTAGCCTATTCAGCCAAGTTCAACCCTGTTGGGATCCATCTATTTTTATGCAATCCGGAAACTGCACACCCGATATAAGAGAAATGGTCTACTCAAGCTAAATACCCTGTTAAGGAACGCATTTATGCCTCGCCAGAAAAACTCGTGAGTAATTTTCAGGGCAAGCAAAGCGCCGAGAGCATAATACAAAATGCTACTGGAAAACCATTTCTGACCCGGACCAGTTCAGTAATAGAGGGTGGCATCGAGATGCCATAACCGCATCCAACATGGTCACGCCCCTATACTGCTGTAAATTCATTTAAAGTCATCGAGGCTTCTTGTAGGATCAGATACCGTCTTGATAGGATAATCATCTTTCTTAGCTACCGCCAAAAGTAGGGTTCATGCTGCTCAGCGTGTGTTTCAGCAGCAATCCGCCATTGGCCTGTTGGGTCGTTCGT
>VAOW01005962.1_pt1 | contig 16824 bp, 20 predicted proteins | sample 3393921 | NCBI WGS metagenome assembly VAOW01 (sample SAMN08290428, study PRJNA428436) | hydrothermal vent metagenome | isolation source: Deep-sea hydrothermal vent chimney | place: Indian Ocean: Southwest Indian Ridge | depth 2742 m m | reverse complement strand
GAATGTGCCGAATAATTTCTATTTTACGAGTCATATATAATCTGAATTCAGCCACGGTCATATATAGGTTATCACTCACAAGTGGGCTAACGGACTATAACAGAACTCCTGAAGAAATCCTAATGGTAATTGTGCCAACTGTAGGGCTTAATATAACAGGTTCGGCTTCGACAACAATAACCGGATTTCTTGCCCTTCTCCTTGCAACCATGCCCATGATTCAGTCAATGGGACTAACTCTTGCCCTTGGAATATTTTACAGTTATATTGCTGCTGTCGCTGTTAATCCCCCCATTATGCTACTCTTTAACAGGAGGGGATGGCTATGACTATAGTAAAAAGTTATGCTAAATTTGCTTCAAAGCATCCCTTTATTCTATTTGGTATTATAATCATAATCACTTTTTCTGCCTACTCAGGGGTATCAAACATTGAGTTGGAAGCTACATCCTTTGTCAAAATGTTTCCTCAGAATCTTGAGGTGATAAGAGGACTTCACATTGCAGAGGACCAGTTCTCTGGTTCTCAGAATATGTTTATAGTTGTATCTATTGACCCCTCTCTCACTTCAGAGTATTCTGTGAATGATATAAGAGAGCCAGAAGTGGCGAGATATATCTATTCACTTCAGAAAGAAGTGGATACGCTTAATAGTATCACTGGAAGTACAAGTTATGTTAACTATGTCACGCAAAAAAATGGTAGAATACCTCCCACTCTTAATGAAATCAAACTAGCTTTAAATAATCATCCTGCAGGCAGGTCCCTTGTAAGTCCAGATAAAACAACAGCTCTTATCATGCTGAAATTGAGTGGCGACATAGAAGGAAATGCAAAGGAGTTTATGGACACTCTTGATAGTACAGTTTCCTTAATATCACCCCCTCCAGGAGTGAGAGTTGTTGCAACTGGCGATCCAGCTGTCTCCAGAATTTTTCTTGAAATGACTTCTAAGGATATGAAGAAAACAACAATATTTTCCTTTCTAGGAATACTTGTGGTCACTGCTATTATTCTTGCATCTTTGAGATTCAGCTTTTTGCCACTTCTCAGTGTAGGCTTGGGGACATTTTGGGCATTTGGTTTTATTGGCGGCATGGGAATAAAAATCGACTCAACTATGGCTGGCATTGTGAGCATGATTATGGCCATAGGTATAGATTTTACCATTCAGATAGTAGGGCGTTACATGCAGGAGGTTCAGGGGTACTTCGGAAGAGCCAGAGAACCAGAGGAAGCTATGAGAGTAACACTTGAGAATGTAATTTTGCCCATGACAATTACAACCTTTGCAGCTTTAATTGGATTTCAGGCTATGAGACTAAGCCAGCTCAGTTTTATGAAAGGTTTTGGAGTTGTATTGAGTATTGGCGTTGTCGCCCTGATGATTTCTGCTCTAACTGTGATACCTTCCTTTATTCTAATTCTTAATAAAATAAAAGAGGTGAGATTATGAAACAAAATAAAAAAGGTAAAATTATGAAAACGATTGTTTTACTGCTGATTGTAGCTATTAGCTTTGGTGCTGTCTCAGGTATTTCTGGTGCTGTTCCAGGTACATCTGCAGACTTCTATATTACAACAGTCACCCCACAGGTTTTTCAGCCTGATACTACTGCTGTGCTGAATTTCACTCTAAAAAATCTTGCACCCAACTATGCTATATACACAAAATTAATTCTTAACCCAGGTGATGTTCCGCCAATATATCCTGTTGGAGCACCAAAAAAATATACCGGTAAATTCACGGAAGGAAAGGAATCAGAGCAGTATTTCGGTGCGATACTTCAGAATGAAGAAGTAAATATAAGCTATAAAATTCATATAAACTCTGGGACAAAAGATGGAGTTTATTATGTGCCTCTGTTAATAGAATGGAAGAATAAGAATTTAAATTCAATGTCCCAGACAATTAACATTGCTCTGCGTGTAAGAGGAAAGATAAATCTGGGGATTTCGGATATTGCTACAATACCTGCTGAAATCAGAAGTGGCCATAACAATGTAGAAATTGCTGTGAATTTAGTTAATACTGGGGAGAGTGAAGTAAGAAATCTCAGGACAAAGTTACTTCTAAAAGAACCTTTCACTCCAAGTTTTTCAGGAAGTGATGTAGTGTTTCTGGGAACACTTCAATCAAATTCCATAGGCAAAGCTGAGTTCCATGTAGATATTAATAAGAGAGCTGAAGCAAAAACCTACACGGTTCCTCTTGAGCTTACATATGAAGATTCTGCAGGAAACAACTACACGAAAGAGAAAAATGTTGAAATTCTCATAGAACCAAGGCCATATTTCAATCTTGTAAGCATTGAGACTATGCCACAGACGGTAGTACCAGGAGGGAATGTTGTCCTTAAAATTAAAGTTAACAACACAGGTGGCGAAAAGGCTGAGTATGCAGACATAAGAGTTATAAGAGAATTTTCCCAGCCTTTTGATTTCAGTATTGAAAGTGGATATATAGGCACGATGAAGCCAGGAAAGGAAGGCGAAGCAGCAATTAAGTTTACAGTATCAAAAGATGCTATACCTATAAGCTACAGGCTCAGGCTAAGTCTAAGATATACAGGAAATAGTGAGACTGGAGATAACAATGTGTATACACAGGAAATTACAGTGCCTGTGACAGTTAAAGGTGAAATAGCTGAACACCATAATATGAAAATATATGCTGGTATAGCTGGGGTAATAGTATTACTTGCCTTTGTATATGTGATGAAGAAAAAGAATTGGCAGGCTTAGATAAGCCTGTGGGTTGCTGTTACTTCAACCTCTCCAACACCCTCTATCTTTTTAATCTCTTCCTCAAGCCTTTCGCTGGCTCCTTCTTCTTCAGTTACAACAAAACCTACTTTGAGAGCTACTATACCAAAGCCTATAGGTTCTTTCTGAACACTATTAAATCTGCCTGAATAGATACTCTTCAAACCTTCAGATATTACCTCAAGGTCACTGTCAACACTGGCTGGCATGATTTTCAATGTTAGTAAAACTTCTGCCATTTTCACACCTCAAGGTCCTGAAAAACCACATTCACAAATATAATTCTTACCTAGAGTTCTGCATCTTTCGCATCTCACTATAATATTTCCACATTCTGGACACCCAAATTTTACAAAACCCGAACCTGCAGTAAAATAAGTACCACAGGAAATACATGCTAAATCCTCTGTCATATCATATCACCTGAAAATAATAAACTATTATCCCTTAGCTTATGTAACATATTATCCCTTAGCTTATGTAACATATTAAAATAAAACAGAAGAAATCTGTGCAAATTTATCAAACTTCGAAGATTCAACGTTAGTGTGAACACTTAGATTGATGTCACTTTACATTGCCATCGAAGAGTTATATATAAAAAGGCAAGAATAACAGTTACATAAAAATTAACACAAGATTTATTAATTTCAAAAGTTAAAGTTATATCAAGTAATAAAAATATACCGAGGAGGTCTTCAATGGAGAAATACTACGACAGAAGAATGGATGAAAAGTTTGCATTAAAGGTTGCCAGTGACTGGGGGAGTATTGAATTCAAAGACCATATTTCCAGAAGCGAAGGTTCAATAATGAAAATAGCCTCCACAGAAGTTATAAGCGTACCCCCAACAATAAGCATATTTGGGTCAGCAGCAACAATGACAAAATACAGGTTCCGAAGATTACCTGTTGCCGACCCTGGGACTGGAAGACTTATAGGTATTGTAGGCTCCACCGATATACTTGATTTTCTTGGCGGGGGAGAAAAGGCAAAATTACTTACAGAGAAATATAGTGGCAATTTTCTTGCTGCTATAAATGAATCTGTCAGTGAGATAATGGTTAACGATGTCGTAACCTTAACCACAGGTGCAAGTATTGAAGATGGGCTAAAAAAAATACTCGAATCAAGAATTGGTGGAATTATAATTGTGGATGAAGACAATTCACTAAGAGGTATAGTTACCGAGAGAGATTTTGTTAATATTGTTGCTGGGAAGAAGACAGGCATTTCTGCCTCTGAAGTAATGACAATGAAAGTAATAACAACCACATCAGGTACACCTCTTGAAGATGCTTCCAAGATTATGTTGAGAAATAGTTTCAGAAGACTGCCTGTCACGAGCCAGAATTTCCTTGAAGGAATAATAACCTCAAGGATGATTCTGAATTTTATGGGCAATGGAAGCCTATTTAAAAAGATAATTAAAAATGAGGTTAGTGAAGTTCTCAAAACAAGAGTCAATGAAATTATGTCGAAGGATGTGCCAACAGCTTCAAAGGAAGCAGATCTTGGAGAGGTTGCTTATATCATGGAGAGCAAAAAAACAGGTACAGTCTGTATAACAGAAGACAGTACACTTCTTGGCATAGTAACAGAGAGGGATATAATAAAATCAATAGTCTGAAGGTGATTCCAGTGGTAAATATTGAGAAGTATATGAAGAGAGAAATAGCTGGAGTTGGGCAGGAAGATAATATTCAGACAGTCAGAAATCTAATGCTCAAAGAGGATATATCACGTCTCCTTGTGATAGAAGATAATAAAGCAGTTGGAATAGTTACAAAGAAAGATATTGCAAGGAGACTCGCCCAGACAAGGGCACCTTGGCAGCGCAGGCCAATTGATAAGATTTCTGTATCAAGAATAATGAGTACTGAACTCAAGAGCCTTCCGCCTGATACCCAGCTTGAAGATACTGCAAGAGTTATGATAAAAGAGAGTATATCTTCGGTACCTGTGATTGACGGGGATAACAGGTTACTTGGAATAATTACTACAACGGATTTAATAAGAGCCTTTACTGAGAATCTCGAAGGTGTATATAAAAATAGAGACCTCATGACAGGAAATGTAATAACTGCTAACAGGTACCACAGCCTCTATCATATTGTGACTCTGATGGAAGAGAACAATATCAGTAGAGTTGTAATTAGTGATGGTAATAAACCTGTAGGAATTATTACTGTAACAGACCTCAGCTTCCTTGACCTCAACGACCCTGAGAAAGGATTGAAAATGAAAAAGATTATGTATGTGAGGAAACCCCAGAGAGATTCAAGGGCAAGCTATAGATATGTGCTGCATTCCCCACTGACAGCAGAAGACGTTATAACTGAAAATCTCATCACAACTACTGAAGATGAAGACTGCTCCAGGACGGCAGCTACCATGCTGAAAAATGGAATTTCTTCTCTACCTGTTGTGAATGACGATGAACTTGTAGGAATAATAACCAAAAAGGACCTTGTTAAAGGTATGGCAAAGAGGTGATTTTATGAAAGTGGATGAAATAATGGCTGAAGAAGTGGTCACCATACACAAGGACAGAAAACTATCAGATGCCATTGATACAATGGAGAAACAGAGAGTTTCAAGGCTGCTTGTGGTAAACGGCAGTGAGCTTATTGGAATAATCACAGAAAGAGATATTCTTGACACTCTTGGTTCAGGAAAGCATGGTAATGTTCTTCCTTCAAGACTTCATGTTTCCTCTGCAATTTCAAAAAATCTTATCACAATAAATAGAAAGGCTGATCTGAAAGAAGCTGCAGAGCTCATGCTAAAAATGAATATTCGTTCTCTTCCTGTTGTGAACTCCCAGCTTGAAGGCATAGTTACAACAACAGACCTGCTTAAGCCACTGACTGATTCCAGTGTGTACGTAAAAGAAATTATGAGCACCCCTGTAATTACAGTTTTAACTACAGATAGAGTGGTACATGCAAGACGCTTGATGCTGGATAATAATGTGGGCAGGCTAATAGTTGTAGAGGACTTTAATATAGCTGGGATTATTACACAGAGGCAACTGGGGAGAGCTATGGCAGCCTTCAAGAAGAATGCTGACAGCCATCAGGCAAATAGAATAAGAAATCTACTTGTAGAAGATGTTATGAGCCAGAATGTAATAACAATAAGCGAGGATACCACAGCAGGAGAAGCAGCAAAAATCATGCTGGATAATGTTTTTTCTGGTCTGCCTGTTGTCAGAGAAAAAACTCTTGTGGGAATAGTCACAAAAAAGGATATTATAAAGCTTTACCAATGAGCTGAGTTAATGGAGCTCGAAAGTGTTGCTGAAGTTCTGAGAATTGAGAAATGGCGTTTGAAGGGTGCCATGGAAAGGAAAAATGCCTTCACCATAGACGACTTCTCGCCGCCATATATTCTCTTCAGAAAGGAACTCAGGCATGTTGAGAAAGGAACCTCTGTGTTTCTTGGAGATAGTATTGAAGTTATAAGAGGATTTCCAAAAATCAGAAGAGCCTTTTACCTTAAGCCCATGCTTCAAAAACACTTTAAAGATAATGTAGTTATTGAGGAAAAAATGAATGGCTACAATGTGAGAGCGGCTCTTGTAGATGGAAAGTTTGTTGCCATAACAAGGGGAGGTTTTGTCTGCCCGTATACTACATTAAAGCTTCAAGAAGATGAAAACCTTCTGAAATTTCTCACACATAATCCGGAACTTGTTGTATGCGGTGAAGTTGTTGGTATGGAAAACCCATATGTCGCACATGAATATCCGGAGGCAGAACGCTTTGGATTTTTCTGTTTTGATTTGAGATACAAGAGCACAAATAAAGCACTTCCCATTGAAAAAAGGAACTCCCTTCTTGAGAAATATCAGCTTAAAAGCGTAAGACTACTTGGAACATATAGGACGGGGGAAATTGATAGAATCTTTGAGATTGTCAGGGAGCTTGGCAGAGAAGGTAGAGAAGGCGTGGTTATAAAAGACCCTGAAATGAAGCTTTCTCCTATAAAGTATACTCCTTCAGAGACAAATACGTCAGACCTTGCCTATGCCTTCAGATATCCCTATGAATATGGCAGGGATTTCTCTTTTTCAAGGATAATTAGAGAGGGCTATCAGGCGGCCGAGTGGGAAGAGGGTGAAGAAGAACTTGAAACAAGGGCTATGAGGCTGGGAAAGAGTATTCTTTTTCCCATGGTGAGGAGTATAAGGAAAGTTATGGCGGGGGGTGTGCTTACTGAAGATTTCGTAGTAAGAGTCAACTCGGAAGAGGAAATAAAGGCACTTGTAATTTTCCTGCGAAGGCAGGGAATAAACTTCATCCTTAAAGACTCTGGAATAGATTTAGATGAGCATATTTATTTAATTAAGAGGTTGAGAAACTCAACCACAGACAAAATAAAATCCTATCTATCTGGTAGGTTTGAGTGATGCTGAGAATAGATGGCTCACAGGGTGAAGGAGGAGGTCAGATTCTCAGAACCTCTCTGGCTCTCTCAGCATTACTTCAGAAACCCATAGAGATTTTTAATATAAGGGCTAAGAGGCCAAAACCTGGTCTTGCAATGCAGCACCTCACAACAATTCTGGCATTCAGAAAGATATTCTCAGGAGAGGTAAAGGGAGCAAAACCTGGTTCAACAAGAGTTACCTTTACACCTTCGAAAATAAAGGAGGGTGAATATTCAATAGATATAGGTACTGCAGGAAGTATCACTCTTCTCCTGCATGCACTGCTACCTGCTATTATATCCCATAATATAACTCTGAAAATCAGAGGAGGTACAGATGTCAGATGGTCACCAACCTGTGATTACTTCTCTCAAGTTTTCTTAAAGAATCTAAATCATCTCGGAGTTAAATCTGATATAGAGCTTATAGCCAGAGGTTACTACCCAAAGGGGAATGGAAATGTAAAGATTGAGACATATGGCGTTGATTTGATAGAAGGTTATGAATTTAAAGAAAGAGGAAAACTCATAGGTGTTGGAGGAAGAGCTCACTGCTCTAATCTTCCTGAACATATAGTTAAAAGAGAAGCGAGAGCTGCAGAAGAGGCACTTCAATACATTAAAGCTGAGATTGATATAGAAGTAAAAAAAGAGCTTTCAACAGGCACAGGTATCACTCTATGGGCAGATTACCAGAAATGTTCTATGGGCTCCAATGCTATTGGAGAAATCGGAAAGTCTGCGGAGGAAGTGGGAAGAGAGGCAGCAATGAAGCTTATTGAAGAGATAAATTCTCCAGCAACCCTCGATATCCATATGGCGGACCAGATTATCCCCTTTGCAGCTCTTGCCAGAGGCAGAACTTCTTTTCTTGTGAGGAGACTTACAGGGCACCTTCTGACCAATATTGAACTCACAGAGAAAATTCTTGGAGTGAAATTTGAGAAAATAAAACAGGATAATCATTATATAATTTCTGTTAAAGGAACTGGCTGGAAATTATAAGGGAAGTGTGAAACAGCACATATATATATAACTTACCAAAAACTATTTTTCCTGTTATGATTTAGTATAAAGGGATACCGGATGTGATTTATTGAGGAGAAGAAGAAAGTTTGTAAAGAAAAGGATAAACAAAGAAGGTTCTGCTAAAAAGAGAAGAATGTTAAATATGCATAGAGTTGATGATTTTCGTTATGACCTCGAGCGAATTTTGAATAATATGCCCGAAGAAGACCACAGACGCCCTGTTTTTGCCACAATCTATTCGAAGGCTTCAAATCTAGGAATAAACGAAGCAAGGAATTATGTTAAAGATAAGACTGAAGAAGAGATAATTCCAGAAGAGATGTCTGAAGGTATTCTTAATCTGCTCTACAGGTACAGCAGGCTAAGATAAAATAAATATTAGAAAAAGTAATCGTTCTGAATTTTCAGTACCTCGGTACTGTTTTTACTATTGCTATAATCTTCGAGAAGCTGCCCATTCAAATCAAGGAAGCTTTTTCCCCATTTAAATTTATTCATAATTTCTTCTGCATCAGTCCTGAAACCCATAATATATAGGGCACCTGCGAGAGCTTCTGCAGTACTCAATTTTGAAATTTTGCCATAGTTTACGGGGTTTGCTGCAACAAGCAGTGGAAGAGTTCGTGAAATTAGACTTGACTTAATTTCACTGAAAACCTCCTCAGCCTTTTTCCATGAGCAGTCCACGGCAAGAAGAGCAGGAGCACCAGCATCTTCCTTTGATAGAGCCTTCAGTGCAAAGGGAGAAAGGAGAACTGAACCTGCTGGAACCCTTCGAGGTCTTACATATACCACCTCTCCATGCCTCTTGAGCTTCGCTGCAGTGCATCTCTTGGGGTTGCACTGATTAGCATGAAATATAAGAAGCTTCATAATATTCAGGCAAGGAGACCACCCATTTCACTGGGTGGAGGAATTGCCCTTTTCACCTCTTTAAAGATTATAATTTTAATCCAATCCAAACCAGCAGGTATTTCAACCTGCTCACTGTTTCTTACACTATCAGGCAAACACAGTTTCTTATGCATATTTATGACCGGAACTCGCAAGTCCTGTCCACTCTTGCCAGAGTGTTGGTCCTCATCGGAGTTGTTATCAGCCAGTACTGTGTGAATCACACTGAGAGTTTCCTCTCTGTTTAATGCCTCACTTACATAGCAGGGGACTTGAGGAGGAGCTCCTGATGTGTTCTTTAACTCTACCAATAACTTCTGCATTATTTAATGTCTCCTAACCAACCTGTTACCCTGTCTCTCACGAGGCAGACCATCCATTTTAATGGGTGGTGATTGATGAATTCACCCTTGTCACAACTCCTATTCCCTTACTTCTCCCTTCTCTGAATATAAACTTCATCCCCTCCTCTATATAATAAGAGGAATACTTGAAACTCATTCTGACTCTACCTCTATCTCCTGCTGCAAGAAAATCCTTTTCGAGAGGCTCCAGAGTAACAGTTTCTGAGATAGTTTCAAGGTGAATTATGGGTTCATAACCTTCAGCTATTCTTGTGGGGTGATTGAGTATTGCAACATTTGCTTCAAAGCTTTTCACAGCTTTTAGATTCTTTTTGTATGTCAGAACCATGCCACGCCTTACTTCACCTTTATAACCTTTCAGTGCCACACCTACAATCTCTCCCACCTGAGCACTCTCAACACTATAATAATGAAGTTCGATACTTGCAACTCTGACCTCATGAAATGTACCAGAATAATCTGGCCCCAGATAAAGTGTATCGCCGACTTTAAGGTTTCCCTGTTTCACACTTCCGCTCACCACCAGCCCTACTCCTGACACATTGTAGACCTTATCAATATACATCATAAACTCTGCATTAAAATCAAGACCCGGCCTCTCTGGAAGCGAATAGAAAAGCCTGTGAAGAAGCTCCATGCCCAAGCCAGTTTTGGCAGAAGTAAACACAACAGGTACAAGCACAGAAAGATTAGAAAGGCTGCAAAGCTGCCTTATATCTCTCTCATCTCTTATTCTCTTTCCAACTCTGCCAACAAGAGAAAGAAGCTCATCAATCTCTCTCTCAAGTGCATAAATATCCCTTACTCTATCTGCCTTGGTAATTGCTATAATAACAGGGATATCCATGGCTATAAGAATACCGAGATGTTCTTTAGTTATACTTGTAATTCCACCATCAGCTGCTATTACAAGAAGTCCATAGTCCAGCTTCTGTCCTACAATTCCTCTTATAGTTGTTCTTAGCCAGGGTTCATGCCCCACAGTATCAACAAAACTGACAAGTTTCTTTGCTCTGGCAACAACATCTGCTCTGCTCTTTTTGCTGAGAGGATTTGAAAGATATATAACCCTGCCGCTGCTTGTAAAACCATAAACTGCATAGGATAAATCGGCACTAAGACCACGTTCGATTTCATGCTTGAGAGTATCTAGAAAAGCTCTTGTTTTGCCATTTCCATTATCAAGAATACCAGAAATCAAAGTGCCTATGAGAGTACTCTTTCCATGGTCAACGTGACCTGCTGTGGCAATTAGCAAATGATTTTTATCCAGTCTTTCCCTGCTTATTGTTACCCTGCAGATAAGTCTTCCATTGTTCTTTACAACCTCGGTCTCCTTAATGCTAAGACCAACTCCCCTTGCAATCTCTTCAATAACTTCAAGGCTCTCTTCAAGTTTTCCCCTAATTAAACCAACAGGAGTCCCATTGTCCTGAACGCCCAGAATATAAACAGCAGTTCCTGAGCCAAGGTTAAGCCTGTACTTCATCTGAGATGCAAGACTCTCTCTCCTCTCCTTCCTCTTCAGATGAAAGCCTCTGCTAAGAAACTCTTTGAACTCTACATTCCCACCTTCACCCTCTTTGATAAGTTCGGGTATACTCTTCATCAATTTTTAAAAGATGTATAACATTAGAAAATCTAGTATATTGCTTCCCTATAGGCTTTAACGTGAGAGGGTGCCAGTCAGAAATTTAATTATATAATTGAGAACTTCTTGGAGATTCCTGTCCCTATTATAACTTCTGAGCACTCTCATAGCTTCATTTCTATTGCTGAAATGCTTAACTTCCTCTGTTAAGGCAGGCATAACTCTAATAACATCATCCACTATAGTTATTGTAGCCTTTCTTGCAGTCCTAGAGAGAGGATTTAAATCAATGGCTATAACCCTTTTTCCCTGCCTGACAAGAGCTTCTGTCCTGTCTCCATCCTCTATGGCAACAAGGACAACATCACCTGAATAGATACCTTCTCTTGAAACTTTCCTTCTCTCACTGTTGAGCCCAGGGATATCTGCACTGTATTCTGTTAGAATCTCATCCGCTCCGCATTCAAGGAGCTTTCTTTTTATTCTCTCAACTCTATCTTCATTCCTGTAGAAGAGGTTCACTTCAAGCTTTGCCTTAAGAGCTTTTGAAAGTTCCACCATGACTTCAGGGCATAGAGCAGCAGTATTGCCATTAACCGAGATAACCGGTGCTTCCGCAAGAAAAAGCAGCGCAGCTCCAGCTTTTATTGCCTCTCTAGCTGGAGGAACTGTTGTCTCTCCAAGAAGATAATTGAAAGCTTCCCCTCTTCCATGGGCAATTAAACCTTCAAGTACTGTAAAACCATCCCTGTAGCCATCAGCTAATTTTTCCCTTTTCTTCAGACTCTCATATCTGGGATGAGCATATGGTATCATTGATTCAGGAAACCTCCTGAGATTATAAGTTTAACTCCCTCTTCAACTGTCATCTTCATATGAACCACATCTCTCTCAGGAATTTGAACAACATAACCGGAAGTTGGATTGGGTGAAGTGGGTACAAATACATTTATAACCTTTTCTTCTGTCAAATTCTGAATCTCTCTGACAATAGTACCTGTGGTAAAACCTATAGTATAAACCCCTTTTCTTGGATATTCAATGAGCACAACACCTTTGAACTCGCTACCATCCTGAAAAAGCATCGTATGACTGGCATACTTCACCACAGAATAGATTGTTCTTATCATTGGAATTCTATCTATGGCCTCCTCTATAAAACCAAAAATCTTCCTGCCAATAGTAATTCTTACAAAAATACCCAGAAGGAAAATCACTAGAATTATGGCAACTATTCCAGTACCAGGGAAATAATAGCCGAATGCCTTCTGAATCACTGGTCTCAATATACCATCAAAAAATTCAAACATAAATAGAAGTATGTAAAAGGTCACTCCGAGAGGTAAAAGCACCAACAAACCTGTTATGAAGATATTTCTTATATTTACTTTTATCCTGCTCATATTAGCTTCGCCCCGTCATATTTTATGTTAGCTTTTATATAGGGTAGGTCTATTAAACCTTCTGCCTCTTCACTGAAGCTAAATATACTTCCACCGAGCATACACATACTTGAGTTTACTCCCCCTGCCTCAAGTATATCAACAGCATCTCTTACTTCATGGCTCATCAGGCCAGAAGTATATGAAAATTCTCTTGAAACTGTAAGAAAATTTTTCAGATTGGGACTTTTCAGCAACATATTTAAGCTTTTCTCTGCAGCACTATTTATTTTTTTTTGTACAACAGCATCAGAGAGAATATCCTTTGTGGATATAGCTGAATCAACTACAAAGCAGTAAACCTCAGACTCTTCCTCAAACTTCAGCACCTCGCCTGTGCCGGGTGCTCCTGCTTTTTTTCTGACAACAAAACCGCCTGAAAGCTCTGCTATAACATCACCTAAACCAGTTAGATTTTCCACCTCGGCTATATGGGCAAACATGCCAAGCTCCATATCAGAAAAGCCAAGCTCCAGTGCTTTATTCAATGCAAAGGCTGTACTCAGTGCTCCTGCACCGCTCACACCAAAACCCTGCATCATTGGCATATCAATACTATGATTAACTTCTATCCTCAAGGGAGAAGAATCTATCATAGCCTTTATAACACTCTCTGTAACTGAACAGTCACATAGTTCAGAGCCGGCATGAATTTCAATCTTCTGCTTCTCAGCCTCCTCGAACTTAACTTCAGTTGTAACCCCCCTGTCAAGGACAATACCAGCACCAGAAGAGCCACTTCTCATTGGACTTTTATTTATATGAACCCCAAAAAAGCCTGTGATATGACATGGCGAGAATGCTTTTGCTCTCATTTAGCTGAGCCTCTTAAGAATTTCCTTAAATATAGAATAGCTTATATTTGATTTAGAAGCTCTTGGAAGCTTTAGAACCTCCCTGTCAGAGATGATAATTACTTCATTCTCATTGCTTCCCGCAGCCATGGTAATATCGTTGGCAATAACCAAATCTAGAGAATGCTCTTTTAGTACCTTTCTTGAAGCTTCAATAAGCTTCATATCATCTCCTTCCGGTAAAGCTTTAAATCCAACTTTGAAACAGGAAAAACTTTTGACTGAAGCCAGAACTTTGGGAGAAGGTGTGAGCTCAAGGATAAGCTTATCTTTCCGTGAATCCAGTTTACCTTTAAACTTCTTTACAGTAAAGTCTCCAATAGCTGCTGCAGATATAAGAATATCAGCATCCTTTGCCTCATTTTCAACAGCTTTTAGCATCTCATCAATTCTTTTGGATTTAATTGTCTCGATATACGCAGGGAGAGATTCAGTGACTCTGCCATGAATTAAAACCACTCTGGCACCTAGATAGAATGCTTCCTTAGCCAGAGCTATTCCCATTTTACCTGAACTTCTGTTTGTGATAACTCTCACATCATCTATATCCTCGATGGTTGCTCCAGCAGTTACTACAACTTTTTTTCCTGCTAGTTTTGGAGGCATGATAAGTTTTATTGTATAATCTACAATTTCTTCAATTGATGCAAGTTTACCTGCACCCTCCTCCTCTTCAGGAGAAATAAAGGTGATGCCAAGTTTTTTTAGCTTTTCAATATTCTTCCTGATAACTACATTGGTAAGCATACCTCTGTGCATGGCTGGAGCTATTAAAAGCTCTGCCTGAGATGAGAGAGCCAGAAGAGTAACAGGAGTATCTGCTATACCATGAGCTATTTTTGAGATAGTATTTGCTGATGCCGGAGCTATTAAAACCAAATCAAATTTTTCGAGATGTTCTACTTTGCCCGTGATTTCTGTAACAGGTGCCGTACCAGTGGCAAATTCAATAGCTTTGGGAGTGATTATCTCTCCTGCAGAATGCGTTAAATAAGCTCTTACCTCTGCTCCATGCCTTATAAGTTCCCTTGCAAGCCTGACACATTCCACAGCAGCAATACTCCCAGTTACGCATAGAGCAATTTTTTTATTCAATAAACGCTCTGATTTTGTTGCAATTATATCTTCAAGCATATTACTCAAAATAGAGAACTACCTCTTTACCCATAAATCTTGTGAGCAACTTCTCAAGAGAACTTATATCACTAGGCAGTTTTACTGCACCCCATTTCTGCAGCCTCACCTTGTACCTCTCCTTTCCCTTGAGTTGAAAAAGAAGATTTATGCCAAGGATTCTTGCTGGTTTGAGAATAGATAAAGCAGCATCATAGTAGTTGTAGGGTACCTCAAGCACCCTTATCTTTTTTCCTAGCATCTTTTCAAGATGCTTTGCTACCTTGCCATGTCGTCCGATTATTACACCGCCTTCACCCTTTTTCACAAGAACCACAAGAAGATTATCTTCAAGCTCAGCACCTAGCAGGTGAACTTTCTTGAGCCTCAAATCCCTTTCAGAGAGCTTCTTTACGTATCTGAAGAATTCAATTGCTTCCTCAGAAATACCAAGCTCTTGTATTCTGCTCCTGCAATTGTCACATAGTTCAGAAGAAGACAGGCAGACATTACAAATAGGAGCCTCCAGAGTACCACCTCTTCGAACAAAGAGAAATTTAACTTCAGATTTAAATTGGGAAATTATTAAAAACCAGAACTTTCTCAGATTATACTACAAAGATGGGTTATCAAATAATGTTATATTTCTCTATGAGCGCTGACCTTCTGAGCACATACCATATATCATCATTAATAATCATCCTGAATGCATACTCAACCACCTTTTTATAAAAATCACAGTAGTAGCTCTTTCTATACATACTCCCCTCACTAGAATATAACTCAGCAGGACATGGTGAACCACATATATTTCTCAAGTTGCAGGTTTTACATTCATCAATCCCTTCAACTGTTCTCTCCATCACCTTTCTGAAGTTTTCAGAGTTTGAGATTTTGCCAATTGAATCTGAGAAAACATTTCCTCCAGAAAATTCTTCCATGCCTATAAATTCACCGCATGGGTAGCTGGAGCCTTCCGCACTGACTGCAAAAAATCGTCTTCCAGCTCCACATGGAGAGATATCACACATAAGTACTCTTGCAGCTGGAGCAACAATTCCAAGAATTATATTGGCAAAGTCACCAATAACTATTCTCCTTCCAGTCTTTGTGAGTTCAATGGATTTATCCACTGCCTTTATGAATTCCCCGGCTATCTTTAAGGGGTCAGGTCTGAATGCCATGGAAGCTCTCTGAGTTCCTCGCACAGGATTCATCAAACTTAGAGAGACCTTGTGGCTGTGAAGAAATTCAATCATGTCAGCAAGCTGGGTCATATTATATCCTGTGATTGTTGTGACCACATTCAAAGCAGAGTAGCCATCAAACCAATCCAGAGCTTCAAGTATCTTACTGTGATGTCCTTCCCCTCTTAGATAATCATTTATCTTTCTATCAGGAGAATCGAGAGATATACCAGTATTAACCGCTCTGTCTTTGATAAAGTCTACATCCTCTTCTGTAAGAAGAAAACCATTAGTCTGGATGCCGAAATTTATATTATCATTATAATCTTCAATGATTTTAAAGATATTCTCTTTATTCAGCAGTGGTTCACTGCCATGGAAGACAATAGAACCCTTAATTCCTTTTTCTTCAAAATATACTATAGCCTTTTCAGCTATCTCTGCCAGCTCTTCATAACTCATATTTTTCTGTCTTGTTTTTATCTTACTTGGAAGATAGCAGTAAGGACAGCTTGCATTGCATCTATCTGTGGGATTTACATAAAGAAGAATAAGCTCTCTGTTAAATCTGAAGTCTCTCATTTCCTTTATAAGCTCTTCCCTGATTCCAGAATAGAAAGCTTCAATTCTTTTGTTATCACCAGTTGCCCAGAAGCTACTTTCAGGGTCGATTTTTATATTAAAATCTCCAAGCGCTATGTCTTCAAGCACTTCAGCACCTCATGGAAAATCAGAAGGGAGAATCTTCACTCTGTACAACATAATGAGTCAGTCCCGCTCCTTTATATTTACATTCAAACCTGTAGCTGACTTCTTTGTTATCTTTTTTTTCCATATGATCACCTCTTGATTTCAAATAGATATAAAACAATAACAATAATACTTAAGTTTTTCCTCATGTTATAGTGTATCTAATGCAAAAGACATAACTATAATATTTTTTCCCAAATTCTTTCAGCCTTGTTTACTGACATACTCCCACGATAAAGTTCGTAGGGTTCTAAGGTCTCCATCGTCCATAGATTTGCCTTTTTAGGGATATCAGTGTACATATCTGTCTGCAACATATTGACCTCTGCCTTGACGCAATGCTATATTGAACGCAGCATTTACGTCAGGATGGTCAACGTAGCCACAGTGGGAGCACT
>VAOW01037399.1_pt1 | contig 16903 bp, 18 predicted proteins | sample 3393921 | NCBI WGS metagenome assembly VAOW01 (sample SAMN08290428, study PRJNA428436) | hydrothermal vent metagenome | isolation source: Deep-sea hydrothermal vent chimney | place: Indian Ocean: Southwest Indian Ridge | depth 2742 m m | reverse complement strand
TCATAACTGGAAAGCCGCACTTAACCGATTGATGATTGAGTTTCCAGAGCGGATGCCTGAGAAGTTTTAGAATGAATTGACACGGAAGAATTTATAGGCTCTTGCTTGGCACGCTCCACTCCCCCCTTGGCTTACGGCGTGTTGGCATGGATGGCTTCAATATCCGGCGTCTTTAGCACTCGACCGAACTGGGTGAGCTGCCCGCCGGATTCGACATCTTCCTGGGTGACGCGGAAAACGCTGTGTTTATCAGAATAGTGCGTATTCCGGCGAAGATGAACACCGATTCCGGACGAACGTGAACAGCTAATTTCCAACGCATCACGGAGTGGTCTTTTTAACCCGAGTGTTCATCTTCCGTCAACTGCCCGTATTTTGCGCATGGACTCGTCCTTGAGCGGGAGGCGATGGGCGTTATGCATCAGCCGATCCGGGATGGCGTCAGCCAGGGTGTTCTCCCAGATGCCGGCATACCATTGATCGGTTGGCAGTTGGCTGATCACCTCCGTAGAGGGGTCGTCCATGATCTCCAGCAGGTCATTGCGGTGCGCTGGTTGCAACGGTTCCAGTCCCCAGTCATCGATGATCAGTCACTGCACCTTGGCCATCCGCTTGAGCTGCTTGGGGTAACTGCCGTCGGCCTTGGCCTGGGTCAGTTCCAGGAGCAGTCGTGAGAGGTGGTGGTAGGTGCGGACGCTGTAGCCCTGCAGGCAGGCGTTAGACCCGGGGCACAGGCGAGATAGGTCTTGCCGCTGCCGCAGGGGCCGGTGAGCAGGTTCGGTGATTATACCCGGGCGGTGTTTTCGGGCATGGGTGTCCACCGACTGTTGGCGGAAGTACAGTGTGATCAGCGACCCGCCGGCGTGCAGCTCCAGGGTTTCACCCATGTACTGATGCGGGACCGAGTAGTGATGCTTGCAGTACTGCACGTGATAGTCGATATTGACCTTCACCGGCTTGATGTCGACATAGCGGTAGGAGTGACGGGCAAGGGTTTGAGCGCAGGCTGATCCAGCTGCTCGAACGCCTGGCGGTGGTTCCCCACCAACTGCTTGAACGGCTTTTCGTTCAGTTCATCAAGCAAGGCGCGGATGCATTGGTTCAGCTCGGCCAGTGAGAAGAAGGTGTGGTGGCGCAGGCGCGCCAGGATCATGCCCCTCTTCATCCACCAAGAGCAATACCTGGGCATGCCGGCGTCGATCAGCCGCTTCACGTCCCCGACTTACCAGGTCTTCAAGCTAGGCACGTTTCTCTGACGTTAAACGGACCACATAGTACTTTTTCATTTTCAAACTCCTAGACAGGTTATTCAAGCTTATTGAGAAGTTAGATTTACATCCTAATTTATATAATTGAAGAATTACAAGGATAAATCAACAATCTGCACAGGTATCCATGGTCTCGAAATCATAGGTGATTTCGGCCATGGCTCCCAGCATTAGTGAGGCTGAACAGTATTTCTGCGCAGAAAGCTCAATGGCCTTAGCCACCCGCTGCTCGCTAAGATGACATCCGCTAATGATAAAATGTACATGAATACAGGTGAACACCCGCGGCAATTCTATAGCTCGCTCGGCGTCGAGCAATGTCTCGCATCCCGTCACTTGCTGGCGCCCGCGCTGAAGGATCATTACCACGTCAAAGGCGGTGCATCCCCCCATACCGAGCAAGAGCATTTCCATGGGCCGCAGACCCAGGTTACGTCCACCTGCATCTGGGGCGCCATCCATGACTACGGAATGACCACTATCGGACTCGCCGACGAAACTCATATGATCCAGCCACTTGACTCGTGCCTTTATCATTTTGCCTCCTGCTCAAAAAAGAGTTTATTGAGGGCTACTCCCGGATCCGGAGCACGCATCAGCGCCTCGCCCACCAGAAAAGCCTGGATCCCCGCCGCGCGCATGCGCAGAACATCGGCGGTAGTGTGAATACCATTTTCAGTGATCACCCGCCGCTCCGACGGGATGGCAGAACACATATCCAGCGTGTTTCCCAGATAGGTTTCGAAGGTCTTGAGATTACGGTTATTGATGCCCAACAATCCACCAGGAAGAGCCAAGGCGCGTTCGAGTTCAGTCGGCGTATGTACCTCGATGAGTGCATCCATGCCCAGTTCATCGGTCAGTTCGTAGAGTTTGCGCAACCGCTCATCGGTCAACGCAGTCACGATCAGGAGCACACAATCTGCACCCAGCGTGCGTGATTCGTAAATCTGGTAGGGATCGATCATGAAATCCTTGCGCAACACCGGCAATGCGCACGCTCTGTGCGCCGCGTACAAATAGCTTCCATCGCCTTGAAAGAAATCGTGGTCAGTCAAAACCGATAGGCAAGCAGCGCCGGAGCGAGCGTAACTGGCGGCGATTGCAGCAGGATCGAAATCCTCGCGAATCAAGCCTCGACTTGGTGAGGCGCGTTTGATTTCCGCGATCACCGCAGGTTTACCAGCACCAATACAGGTTTCAATTGTGCCTGCAAAAGGCCGTACGGCTTCAGTGTCAGCAATTCTTGCGCGCAACTCTGCCAGCGGCCATTGTCGCTGGCGTTCTTCGACCTCGTCGCGCTTGCGCGCAAGGATAACATCAAGAATCGTGCTCATGACCTCACTTTAGGCCAATTCCTGGCTAAAGCTCGCAAGAGCACTCAGGCGCTCATGGGCACCGCCGCTATCGATAGCCTCTACGGCCCTGCTGACACCCTCGGCGAGGCTGCCCACCGCATCGGCAGCGTACAACGCTGCGGCGGCATTGAGCAACACAATGTCCCGAGCCGGCCCTTGCCGACCCTCCAGAATACCCGTAAGGAGCGCTAGGCTTTGGCTGACATCCTCCACCCGCAAAGTATCTAGTGGCGCGGTTTTCAGCCCCAGGTCCTCAGGCGTGAGCCGATAGGTATTGATCTGACCGGCACGCAATTCTGCTACTTCGGTAGGAGCCGCGATACTAATCTCGTCAAGCCCGTCTTCCGCATGAACTACCAGCGCATGTTGACTGCCCAATCGGCCGAGCACTTCGGCCAGGGGTTCAAGCCATCTCCGGTGATAAACACCGAGCAAGTGATGTCGTACCCCGGCTGGATTAGTTATTGGCCCTAGCACATTAAACAGTGTGCGCACGCCCATTTCCCGGCGCGGGCCGGCAGCATATTTCATCGCTGCATGATGGCGTGGTGCGAACATGAAGCCGATACCGATTATTTCAATACAGCGAGCGATCTGCTCCGGCTCCAGATTCAGATTCACTCCAGCCGCCTCCAGTACATCGGCTGCCCCGGAACTACTGGAGACCGAGCGGGTACCATGCTTGGCGACACGCACCCCTGCGCCTGCGACGACAAAACTGGCTGCGGTAGAAACATTAAACGTGTGCGCACCATCGCCACCCGTACCAACGATATCGACCACCCCGTCAATATCGACGCTTACCGCTATCGCTAGATTTTGCATCGTTTCGGCAGCCGCAAAGACTTCTGTTACGGTCTCGCCTTTCATGGACAAACCCATCAAGATAGCACCGATTTGCGCTGGTGTGGCTTCACCGGTCATGATTTGTTGCATAACCGTACGCATCTCCTCGGCATCCAGATCTCTGCCGGCTTGCAGTTTCGCAATAGCGGCGGGAAGGTTCATGCTGTAGTCTCCTGTGGTCGAGGGCCGTGCAAGAAATTTTTCAGTAAATCGTGCCCCTGCGGAGTCAGGATGGATTCGGGGTGGAATTGTACCCCTTCCACAGCCAGCGTTTTATGCCGTACCCCCATGATCTCATCGAAGCCATCATCGACTCGCTGGGTCCAGGCGGTAATCTCCAAACAATCCGGTAAGTTATCGCGCACGAGTACCAGCGAATGATAACGAGTAGCCTGTATGGGTTGCGGTAGGCCAGCAAATACACCCTGATCCCCATGGTGAATCAATGAAGTCTTGCCATGCATGATTTCCTGTGCATAAACGACTTTGCCCCCGAAAGCCTGACCAATACACTGATGTCCCAGACAAACACCCAGAATCGGGATACGCCCAGTAAACCGTTCAATCACCGCTAGTGAAATACCGGCTTCGTTAGGTGTGCAGGGACCCGGGGAAATAACGATGTGACTTGGTGAGAGGATTTCGATATCCGCAGGATCAAGGGTATCGTTACGAACTACCTTGACCTTGGCGCCTAGCTCCCCCAGATATTGCACCAGGTTGTAGGTGAATGAATCATAGTTGTCGATCATCAACAGCATGTTTTCCTCCCGTTCAACTAAGGAAAGTATCCAGGCCCGCTTCGGCCAGTGCTACGGCATTGAACATGGCGCGCCGCTTATTGATCGTCTCTTCCCATTCGGCAGCAGGTCTGGAATCGTGGACGATCCCGCCGCCTGCCTGGATATGCAGCTCACCAGACTGGATCACTGCGGTACGAATAGCGATGGCGGTATCCATGTTGCCATTCCAGGCCAGATAACCCACTGCGCCCGAATAAATCCCGCGTCTGACCGGTTCAATTTCATCGATAATTTCCAGGGCCCGGATTTTGGGCGCCCCACTGACTGTGCCCGCGGGGAAAGTAGCGCGGAGCACGTCGATAGCACCCAGGCCGGGTTTCAGTCGACCTGTGACATGAGAGACGATATGCATAACATGGGAGTAACGCTCGATCACCATTTTTTCCCGAACCTGTACCGAGCCGGTTTCACTCACACGACCGACATCATTACGTCCCAGATCGATCAGCATAAGATGTTCGGCCAACTCCTTGGGATCTGCCAGCAATTCCTGCTCCAGCACCTGATCTGCGGCTTCCGTGTGCCCACGCGGGCGAGTGCCCGCAATCGGTCTGACAATAACCTCCCCACCTTCGAGACGGGCCAGAATTTCTGGTGAAGAACCGACGACATGAAAATTATCAAAATCGAAATAATACATGTAGGGCGAAGGATTCAGAGTACGCAAGGCCCGATAAACATCCAGTGGAGATGCGGCAAGCGGAATGGTCATGCGCTGCGAGGGTACCACCTGCATGACATCGCCTTCGACGATATAATGCTTAATGTATTCGACCGCCCGTTCATATGCTTCCCGCGTGAAGCTGGCACGAAAATCCTTCTCCTCAACCTGGCGCAGGGGTGCGCTTATCCGATAATCGATCCGTGCCTTACGCACCCGGTTGACCAGATCATCCAGATGGTGCCCGGCATGGAGCAGGGCATCGTGACAGTCGGGATTGGCATGCACGATAAAAGTGAGCTTGCCGCTCAGATTGTCGTAGACTACGACCTCCTCTGACAACAATAATATAATATCAGGTGTATTCAAGGGGTCGGGTTTACCCGATTCGATCTGGCTCAATCGTGGCTCGATATAGCGCACAGTGCCAAAACCAAAATAGCCGACCAGGCCGCCACTGAAGCGGGGTAGCCCTGCCAGATCAGGGACCTTCTGTTGCTGCTGAAAATCCTCGATCCAGGCCAATGGATCGTCAACTTTGAGCCGTTCGATAACGATACCATCCCGGCTATGGATCACCTCGTGATCACACACTCGAATAATTTCTCGCGCAGGCAACCCGATGATCGAATATCGCCCCCATTTCTCCCCTCCCTGAACGGATTCAAGCAGGTAACTATAAGGCGCATCAGCGGACAGTTTTTGATAAACGGACAATGGTGTATCGAGATCGGCGAGGATCTCGCGAATAACCGGGATACGATTGTAACCACTGGTAGCAAGTTTTGCGAAATGTTCTGGGGTCATAGCGATTCTCGAATCGGAATTACAGCACTATAGTACAAAACCAGGGTGAGAGCGTCACTGCACTCTGATTTTGAATACCCAGCAACCTTAGCCCAATAAAGGAATAGTATCGCAATGCTAAACAGAGAATAATTAAGTTATAGCTCTTCCAGACCCTGAAAAATCTGTACTTTGAATCCCCTGTGATCCGGGTAGTTTCTCGCTTTTAGTAAATTCCCTAACAGATTGCTACACCAAAAAATGAGTAATCCATCAGCCTTCCAGGTTAAGCACAATAACTCACGGTTGTGATGCTGAAATAAATACTTTAGGCAGTTCAGCTAATGAATCAATGATTACATCGGGGCGCTCCTCACTGATATCACGCCCATGATTATAACCATAGCTAACACAAACGCAGGCAAATCCAGCCGCACGTGCGGCCTCGACATCACTGTGCGAGTCACCGATCATAACACTGGCAGATTGCGGGATATGGAAATATTCACTCGCATATAATAATGGCCGGGGAGAAGGCTTGCATTCTGGCAGAGAATCGCCACTGATGACGATTTCGAAATACCGTTTCAAATCGAAGTACTCCAGCAGGGGCAAGGTAAAACGCTCCGCCTTGTTGGTCACGCAACCCAGCCGGCAACCTACCCGAGACAAAAAATTGAGCCCCTCTTTAACTCCCGGATAGGTACGACTACGTTCAACGCCATGTGCAGCGTAAAGTTCCATAAAAATCGGCAAGGCCATCTCTTTAAGTTTGGCCTCTGGCAGACCATCGATATCGTCGACCAAAGCCCGCTCTACCAGTCTCTCGATACCGTTGCCAACCCAGTGGCGAATCGACATTTCGTTGCGCTCAGGTAGACCAAGCCCCCGCAACATGCGATTCACGCACCAAGCTAGATCCGGCACACTATCCACCAAAGTACCGTCGAGATCGACAAGTACCAATTCTGGCATGACCAGCATGATCTCCTTCAAGCCCGGGCCAACTCATCACGCATGGCGCGAATCACGCTATCGTAGCGGTGTTGATCATTATCCCTGGCCGCACTAAAGATTGCCGACCCGGCAACAAAGGTATCCGCACCCGCTTGTTTGATCTCACGGATATTATCTACTTTGACTCCCCCATCGATTTCGAGCCGGATATCAAGGCCGCTTTTATCGATAATGCGCCGGGCTTCACGCAACTTGCGCAGGGTGGTGGGGATAAATTTCTGGCCACCAAATCCCGGGTTAACCGACATCAGCAAAATCATATCTATCTTGTCGAGAACGTATTCAAGATAGCTCAGGGGAGTGGCTGGATTAAATACCAATCCGGATTTGCAACCCTGCTCGCGGATGAGTTGTAAACTCCGATCGAGATGCTCAGAAGCTTCTGGGTGAAAAGTGATATAAGTCGCCCCCGCCTGGGCAAAATCAGGAATGATACGATCGACAGGCTTGACCATCAGATGAACATCGATCGGAACGGTTACGCCATGTTTGCGCAAGGCATTACAAACCAGCGGACCAATGGTCAAATTGGGGACATAATGGTTGTCCATGACATCAAAATGAATAATGTCGGCGCCAGCTGCGAGCACGTTATCAACTTCTTCTCCCAAGCGCGCGAAATCAGCCGAGAGGATGGATGGGGCGATCAGATTGTCTTTAGCCATGGCAGGATACTCCGGGATAAGATCATGAGAAGCATACTTTAGCGCAACAAACCGATTTTTTCTAATTCTTGTCATCACCCTGTCGTTGGGCGCTTGCATACCCCGGATACAGTCGGTATATAGTGGCTCCTGACCTATCTTCGAGGGGATTCAAGAATGAGAATTATATTATTGGGTGCTCCCGGTTCCGGTAAAGGCACCCAGGGCAAGCTGCTGATGGAATACTATGGTATTCCCCAGATTTCAACGGGCAGCCTATTGCGCGCTGCGGTCACCACGGCTTCCCCGCCAGGTCTGGAAGCGAAAAGTTATATGGGAGCCGGGCAACTGGTTCCAGATGACTTGGTACTGCGCATGATCCGGGAACGCCTCGCTGTAGAAGATGCCCGGCAAGGATTTATTCTAGATGGATTTCCACGCAACCGCGCCCAGGCCGTGGCACTTGATGGGATACTAAACGAATTAAGTAAACCCCTTAACGCCGCCCTATTCATCAATGTCGGCCACGATACTCTGAAAAAAAGGTTACTGGGGCGCCTGACCTGTTCACATTGTGGCGCCGTTTTCAACAGCTACACCAATCCCCCCGGAAAATCCGACATTTGTGATTATTGTGGCAAGCCCCTGGAACATCGCGCCGATGATAACGAAGAAACCATCCAGGCCCGCCTGCAAGTTTATGTAGAGCAGACTACGCCCGTCATCGACTATTACCGGAATCAACAATTATTGCTGAAAGTATCCGGCCTGGGGGCCATTCAAACCATCTTCCGAAAGATCATTCAGGCACTTGAACAGGATCAAGGGTGAGATACACTTTACCTGCTACAGCAACCACCCTGTCGACCGAGATGGCTATGCAGATTGCCGAAGCACTCAGTGCTATCAGGCTTGTCTTACGGCAAACATCGACCTGATTTCCCTCTACATATGCCCAAGCTATTTCGCAAACGAATTTTCGCCGGTATTTCCAGCTTACTGACCGGCCTGGAACTGCTGGCTATTCCTGCGCACGCCCATACCCCTCTTTCGATGAATCGGAAACTCTGTCCACTCAAGCCCGGGCTGGAGGTACCGATTTACCCAGGTAAGCGCATCCATGCGAAAGCCAATCAGGTGACGCTTAAGCGTCATGGGATTTCCGTGTTGACCGGACGCGCCCAGATCAGCGAGGGCAATCAAACCCTGCTATCTGATCGCATCGAATACAATCAGCAAACTGAAGAGGCTTTTACTCCGCTAGCGGTCACTCTAAAGACACCACAGATGTGGCTGCACGGTCAGCGGGGGCGCTTCAATCTGGCCAGTCACATCGGCACCTTGGCCGGTGTTCGCTACCGTTACAATCCCACGCATGCCCAGGGTGTAGCTAACCGGGCTGATCTCCGGGGACGTTCACTCACGATCCTGCGCGACGCTACCTACAGCGCCTGTCCTGTCGGTCGGGAGGCCTGGTCCCTGGCGGCCACCAAAGTGCGCCTCGACCACAAAACTGATATTGGTACAGCCCGAAACGTAGTACTCTATTTTCAGGGTCTACCCATCCTCTACACCCCTTATTTGAGCTTTTCTTTGAGCCGCAAGCGCAAATCCGGATTACTTCCCCCCATGGTAGGGGAATCCAGCACCAGCGGCTTCATTTACCGCCAACCGATCTACTGGAATATCGACCCTCAGGCCGACGCTACTTTCACCCCGGAGATTTTCGGACGGCGCGGAGTGGGGCTTGATACCCAGTTTCGTTATCTCAGTCCGCATGCTGACACGGTAACCCAGGGTAACTATCTGCCCCAGGATCGTACCTATGGGGCCTCTCGCTGGTTATATTCCTTCAATCAAAAAACCAATCCACTGCCCGGCTGGCAAACGCACATCAATTATAATCGCGCCTCGGACGATAATTATTTCACCGACCTGGGTAACCAGTTTACGAGCGCTAACGTTACCTTGCTACAACAGAATGCGGCGGCCAGCTATCAGGCGCCCCACTGGTCATTCAACGCCCGGGTAGAAAAATACCAGAATCTCAACCCGCTGTTAGGACCAGCTCAGGTACCCTACCAACTGCTGCCACAATTGAATTTCCACGGCTGGCTCCCCGCCCAACCCTTCGGCCTCCAATTTTCAGACAGAGTTCAATGGACTCGCTTCCTCCGTAGCGACAGCGTCACCGGAACCCGCCTGATTATGACTCCGGAAATAAACCTGCCCCTGTCTGGAGCGTACGGATTCCTTACTCCAACACTACGCTACCGCTTCATCAAAGATCACCTCACCAATCAGTCTACCGGAAATTCGGCCAGTCCGGCGCTTGGTATCCCCATGTTCAGCATACATGGTGGACTATATTTCGAGCGCTACCTGCGCGGCGACCTGATCCAGACGCTGGAACCCGAGGCTTACTATTTGTACGCCCCCTATCGAAACCAGCAGGATTTACCTGTCTTCGATACCATCACGAATATCTTCAGCTACAGTCGGCTGTTTGCTGACAATCGCTTTGCTGGAGGCGACCGGGTTGGTGATGCCAATCAACTCAGCCTGGCGTTGACTACCCGCATCATCAATACCGATACGGGCGAGGAACGTTTGCGCGCAAGCATTGGGCAAATTCTCTATTTCCGCTCCCGCAAAGTCACACTTCACGGTACCCCGGCACAAACCGCTCATCGCTCTGACTACGCCGGGCGCCTGTTCGTAAATATCAATGAAAACTGGAATGCCACCGCCAGTTTGGCTTATAATCCTTACAATCGATTATTTAACTACGCATATAACGGCGTTCAATATCATCTGAGCCATCAGCAACTGATCAATCTGGGTTATCAATTCAATCGCGGCAGAATCAATCAGTCCGACATGAGTTTCATCTGGCCTTTGAATGCCCATTGGCAAGCTGCCGGGCGGTGGGATTACTCACTTCAGAATCACCGGACCCTTGATGTTTTCGCCGGGCTGGAATATGACAGCTGTTGCTGGGCAGTACACTTTCTTGCGCGTCGTTATGTCACCACAGTCCATGGCCAATACGCTAATGCATTTTATTTTGAACTGGTCCTGAAGGGGCTTGGCAACCTCGGCAACTCCATTGGTACCTACCTGCAAAGGACAATACCTTACTATGCGCCTGATTCCTAATCCCCAATTCAAACCTTATCTTATCGTTATTAAGACCGCTTCGAGCGTTCGTCTGGCAGCCATCCTGTTATTGGCCGGACTACTGCTAACGGGCATCGGAAATATTGCCGGGGCTGCGAGCGACCAGAATCAAAAATTGATTCCACTCGATCGTATCGTCGCCATCATCAATAACAACGCCATTACTTGGCGCCAGCTCCAACAACGTATCAGAGAGATCAGGGCTGAATTGGAAACGCGGGGTACCCCCCTTCCCCCTGAACCCACTCTGGAACGACGGGTTCTAAAGAGCATGATCCTGAACCAGGTCCAGCTAGGCATTGCTTCCTACATGGGTGTTAGCATCAGTCCCGTGGTCCTTAACGACGCATTGGCGGAGGTGGCCCACAACAACAGTCTCACGGTAGACCAGTTGCATCAGCGCTTGACTGCTGAGGGTTTCATTTGGAGTGCCTTCGTCAATCAATTACGTGACCGACTCATTACCACCAGGCTCCAACAGCAGATGGTAGATAAGAAAATCCATATTACCAACCGGGAAGTTAATGAATTTCTGGCTCGGTATGCCAACCGGATAGATCCTGGACAGCAATACCATCTAACCCAAATCCTTATTCCCATTCCCAGCAGCGCTTCACCAGAGCAACTCCGCAAAGCCTATACCAAAGCCGAAAAATTGCGTCAACAAGCACTTCATGGAGCCTCCTTCACCAAATTGGCCATTGCCTACTCGGCAGGTCAACACGCCCTGAAGGGTGGAGATCTGGGCTGGATCAGCGCAATGGATATGCCCCGTTACATTTTACAGGCCGTTAATGTCATGAAACCAAGACAAATCAGCCAACCCCTGCGCAGCCCCAGTGGCTATCATTTGATCAAGCTACGAGGTACCCGCGGTGGAGCAAAAATCACTGTTACACAAACCCATGTTCGCCAGATTCTTATCAAGATAACGCCGACTACAAACAGCACTCAAGCCCGCGCCAAGCTTGAGCGCCTGCGGCAGGATATCAAAATGGGCACGCGTTTTACCCATCTGGCAAAGGCCTATTCCCAGGCTATCCATAGTGCTTCCAATGGGGGTGACATGAGCTGGGTCAGCCCGGGAACCCATACGCCAGAATTCGATCGGATCATGCAGGAAACTCTCGTGAATCAGGTCAGCCAGCCTTTTCAAACACCTTCAGGCTGGCATATTATCGAAGTACTAGGGCACCGGGTTCGTAACACAACCGGGGCGATGGTGCACTCTCGAGCGAAGGAGATCCTGTTCCTGCGTAAGCGCCAGGAAGCCTTGAATGTCTGGTTGCGCAAGATTCGTGAACAGGCCTATGTGCATATTCTGCTTACCCAGCCAAAGACAATAAAGAACGCCCTGACCTCGACTGCCAACTGATTCCTGCATGATCCGTTTAGCCATTACCCCGGGCGAACCGTCCGGAATTGGCCCAGATCTGATCGTTCAACTTGCCCAGGAGGCGATTACCAATGATCTGGTCCGCATCGTTATCGTAGATCCCGATCTGCTGCTGGCCCGTGCTCGGGTACTCGGGCTGCCGCTACGGGTCCGCCTCTTTACCGGACTCGAAAACTATGTCGGTGAGTGTGGGGAAATCACCGTGCTGCCCGTCTCCACAGGCGCGCCCGTCCAGCCCGGTCGATTGGAGCCGGCTAACGCTGCCTATGTCCTGGAGACTCTGACCCGAGCCGTCGAGGGTTGCCTTGCGGGCCAATTCGATGGCCTGGTCACCGGCCCGGTTCATAAAGGTATCATCAATAAAGCTGGCATACCCTTTACCGGACATACCGAATTCCTGGCGAATTACTGCAAAATTCCACGCCCGGTCATGATGCTCGTCGCCGATACCCTGCGGGTTGCGCTGGCAACCACCCATCTTCCCCTTTCCGCCGTCAGCCAGAACATCACCCAAGCTAGCCTGGAAGAAGTGCTACGGATTCTTGACCATGACTTGCGCTGGCATTTCGGTATCAAACGGCCACGAATTCTCGTTTGTGGGCTCAACCCTCATGCTGGAGAAGGTGGTTATCTGGGCCGTGAGGAAATCGACATCATCGAACCTGTACTGGAATGTCTGCGCGAGGATGGGCTCGACCTTGTCGGCCCACTGCCTGCTGATACCCTGTTCACTCCGCGGTATCTTCAAATCGCAGATGCGGTGCTGGCCATGTATCACGACCAGGGTCTGCCGGTACTTAAATACGCCGGTTTCGGGCACGCGGTCAATGTCACTCTCGGTCTGCCGATCGTGCGTACCTCGGTAGATCATGGTACGGCGCTGGATCTTGCTGGAACCGGCCAGGCTGATCACAATAGTCTGAAACAAGCCTTGCTACTCGCCGAAAACCTGGCTCGACGAACCCCCTTCTCGTAACATGAATCCCCAGCTACGCAAACGCTTTGGCCAGCACTTCCTGCGTGATGCAAGCATCATTAACCGGATTACCAACGCTATTGATCCCCGGCCGGGAGAGCAGCTCCTAGAGATCGGTCCGGGTGGAGGTGCGTTGACCGCCGCCTTGCTCCAACATACTGACAGTCTGCACACCATCGAGATCGATCGGGATCTTGCTGCTTCCCTGCAACAGCGTTTTAGCGGCAAAATCAACCTGCATGTCGGTGATGTGCTCGCCTTCGATTTTGGCCGGATCGCCAATAACCAACCCTGGCGCATCGTCGGTAACTTACCCTACAATATCTCTACCCCACTTATTTTTTATTTGCTGGGGTCCAGTCTTCCTATCACAGACATGACTTTCCTGCTGCAATGGGAAGTTGTTGAAAGACTTGCAGCTAATCCCGGCCGCAAATCCTATGGCCGACTGTCAGTGATGACTCAATATCGCTGCGCTGTTCAACCCCTGTTCCAGGTCGCTCCCAGCGCTTTTAAGCCACCACCCAAAGTTCAATCTGCACTGGTGCGACTCACTCCACATACTGCACCGACCGCAATAGCCAAGAACGAAGCGTGGTTCGCCCGCATCGTGGCGCAAGCCTTTTCCCAACGCCGCAAGACTCTTGGCCGGGCACTGCGTAATCTGATTGATCCCCATGCTTTCAGTTGGGTAAATATTGATCCGGGGCGGCGTGCAGAAACCCTCACGGTAGAAGAATTTACCTACTTAGCCAATTATTCGATCGACAATACCCTTTAATCAGCGAAACTCGATGGAGAGACACCTGTATACTGCCCGCCACCCTTGCTATTATCAGGGCGACATGAGCCTACTTCACTCACCTGATAATCTCACGCCCAAGAGTCAAGAGTACTGAATAAAATCATCTAATATTATAATTTTTATCCCAATTAGGATAGGAGATCCCAATGTCCACTCAGCAACACCCCCTCGACCGACTCGCAAACCTTGGCCAGAGCATCTGGTTGGACTATATCCGCAGAGACCTGTTAACTACCGGCAAACTGCAACGAATGATCGAAGAAGACGGATTGTGCGGCATGACATCCAATCCATCCATCTTCGAAAAAGCAATTGCTGAAAGTAACCTATACGATCAGTTTATTGCCCAGGAACTGACTGCTGCCGATAGCCCGCTTTCCGATCAGGACTTGTTTTATCGGCTGGCTATCGCTGATGTGCAGCAAGCTTGTGATGCTTTCGCCCCGGTCTACCAAGCCAGCGACCATCACGATGGTTTCGTCAGCCTGGAGGTTTCCCCGGATCTCGCGCGCGATACGAAGGGCACGATCCGCGAAGCTAAATCGCTATGGAATCGCGTCAATCGCACTAATCTAATGATCAAAGTGCCAGCCACTCGAGAAGGTCTGCCAGCCATTCGTGCATTGCTTGAAGCCGGGTTAAACATCAATGTGACTCTGCTATTTTCCACCAACCGCTATCGTGAAGTACTGGATACTTATCTGGAAGCCCTGGAGGCCCGCCTGCAAGCGGGAAATCAATTAGAGGACATCAATTCAGTTGCTAGCTTCTTCGTCAGCCGCCTTGACGTCAAGATTGACCAGATGCTTGAAAAAAATGGGGCTCCTGATGCCTTGGCCTTACGCGGTCAGGCCGCAGTAGCCAATGCTAAAATGGCCTATCAGCACTTTCAGGAGATCCTCGATACGCCTCGCTGGAGAAAACTAGCCGCTGCGGGGGCCACACCCCAACGCCTACTATGGGCAAGCACCAGCACCAAGAATCCCACTTACCCCCGTTTGCTCTATGTTGAACCGCTGATCGGGCCTTATACCGTCAATACGCTGCCTCCAGCTACGTACCAAAAACTATTGGAAGGTATTCCAGAACAAGCCGCCATCACCAAAGGCTTGAACGAAGCGCAAGCTTTGCTACACAATCTTTCCCAATTCGGGATCAGCCTCAAACAGGTCACTGATACCTTGGAAGAAGAAGGTGTTGCTGCATTCAGTCGGGATTTTCATATCCTACTGACCCAGATCGCCGTACATCGCCAGAAGATTGGGGCGTAAATAAATGAATCGCTACCGGCATCGCTTTGCGAGTCCGAACGAAATGACTCAAGCTGCCGTGGCTCATATTATGCGTCTGGCCGAGCCTGCCATCGCTACTCGGGGTGCCTTTCACATTGCCCTGGCAGGCGGTAATACGCCCCGTGAATGTTATCGCCAGCTAACCCTTGAGTCAGGGCAAAACTGGTCCCGCTGGCATGTATGGTTCGGCGATGAGCGATGCGTCCCCCCCGATGATTCGCAGAGCAATTATCAAATGGCCCGGGAAACTCTACTTGATCGTATACCCATCCCCCGTGAACAGATCCATCCCATGTACCCGGATCCCACGCTATCTCCCGAGGTAGCGGCCAATAGATATGCCGATAGTCTGTGCGCACACGCCCCTTTGGCTCGCGAGTTCCCGAGCCTCGACCTGATTCTTCTGGGATTGGGTCCAGACGGACATACCGCTTCACTGTTTCCAGACACCACCGTCTTGCAAGAACGCCATCGCTGGGTAGCCGAAAATTATGTACCTGAATTTGATTCCTGGCGAATCACGCTAACCTTTCCTGTGCTCGACAATGCCCGTCATCTCATGTTTCTTGTCGAAGGCCGGAACAAGGCAGAAAGTCTCGCCCACATCGAAAGAGGATTGAGACCTGGAGAATTACTTTTGCCAGTGGAAATGCTAAATCCACAGGAACAGCCGGAATGGTTTATAACATCACAATGATCAAGGCACCATTATCTGACTATCTCCTTGGTGGCGATTTGGGCGGGACGAAAACTCTGCTTGCGTTAGCCCAGCTACAGGATAGCCAGATCAGGATTGTGTGCAAAAAGCGCTATGAGAGCAGTCAATTCGATAATTTTACCGACCTTCTCAGTCAATTTCTAAGTGAATTCTCGCCTCCGAATGCTCGATTGTCGGCTGCCTGCTTCTCCATTGCCGGACCAATCGAATCAACAGATGATCATCAACAGGGTCGGCTCACTCATCTTCCCTGGGAATTGGACACGGCAACACTCGAAAGCCAATTCCAAATTGGACAAGTCCTTTTAATTAATGATCTGGCAGGCTTTGCCTATGCTCTTGAAGTTACTCCAGAAGAACATCGAGTATTACTTCAGCCAGGGCAAATCCAGGGAAATGGAGCCCGGCTGATTGCAGCACCTGGGACAGGCTTCAATTCAGCTATCATCTGCCATGGCCAGGGTACACTTGAAATTCTCCCAGCCGAATCGGGCCATGCCTCATTTTCACCTGCCAATAAACGCCAACTGGCGTTGATGCAATTCATTTTTCAGGAGCAATCCCGATGCACCCGCGAGCAAGTTCTATCCGGACCCGCCATCCCTTTGTTACTGAAGTTTTATCGTCAGCAAAGCGCCTTGAAACCTAGCGACAATTTTCTTGCCGAATTAAGAACCGCGCAAGACCCCGCAGCATTCATCGGCAAAGCCGCTGTCTCAGGAAAAGAGCCTCTGGCTGCTGCAGTCATTCGCTTATATGTTGAGCTGTTAGCCGGACAACTGGCCGATTTGGCCTTGATGGCGCTACCTGTGGGCGGTATTTTTCTTGCCGGTGGCATCCCATCCAAAATCCTACCCTTTCTGCAGGAAAATATTTTTCTGAAGGCCTTTCAGAACCGACCACCAATGCAGCGCTTGTTGGAAGCATTGCCTATTACCGTTCTTTTGGATAATGAAGCGGGCTTACGCGGAGCACTAGAAGCGGCGAAAATACTGATTTTAAGATCAGAAAACTCACCAAAGTAATGAGATGCTTGGATCCAGGGCTAGATATCCGGCAGCGCAACTTTTCTTCTGTAAAATTGAACAAACATTGTTTTTCAAAGTGGAGAAGAGCTCCACGCTCACCACAGCATGGTAGATTTCAGGCCTCT
>VAOW01012835.1_pt1 | contig 16926 bp, 12 predicted proteins | sample 3393921 | NCBI WGS metagenome assembly VAOW01 (sample SAMN08290428, study PRJNA428436) | hydrothermal vent metagenome | isolation source: Deep-sea hydrothermal vent chimney | place: Indian Ocean: Southwest Indian Ridge | depth 2742 m m | reverse complement strand
GGTGAGGTGGGTATGCATTCCCACGCGGGAGCGTGGGAACGAGTTTTGTGTTGTCGCTGATGCAGGTGTAGGAAAAAAATAATGAGTGAACGCATTTTAAAGAACCGGCAGTGGTGACACAACGTAATTTTGATACCAGTCAATACAGCAGAGAAGAGCTAGAACGTATTAAGTTAATGGACGGTATTCGTCTACATGAACAGACCAAAGTTGAGTTAATGACTTACTCAAAACAGAATGACTTGCCTTTAGTAAAACCTTTTATGCTGGTGATTGCGCGTGATACCACACATGCCGCCGATTTATTAAGCGTAATGGAATCAGACAGCTTCTTCGATGGTCGATACAAAGACAAGATTATTCAGGTTGATAGCAGTAAATCCGGTGCAGCAGAAGAAGAGATGATTACCCGTTTATTAGCAGTTGAAAGTGTAGATGAACCAACAGAAGTGGTTGTCCACGTTAATATGCTAAAAGAAGGCTGGGATGTCACTAATCTGTATACCATCGTACCACTTCGAGCAGCCAATGCACGAACCCTTATCGAACAATCAATAGGGCGCGGCCTTCGTCTACCCTATGGCAAACGTACAGGTGTTGAACCAGTAGACAGGTTAAGCATTGTCGCCCATGATCGTTTTCAGGAAATCATTGATGAAGCCAATAATCCGGATAATCCGCTTCGATTAAAACAACTCATTATCGATGCACCAGAAAATGATGCGCGTATGGAAAGTGTTGAAGTTGAATCTAATTTAACGTCCATGATAAATGGCGCAACACCATCTGGCAGCGAGGGAACCACATACACAGAACCGGGTGAAGAAAAACTGGTGTTTAATGGCGAGAACGAACGCACAGTCGCCGAAGTTACCCTGGAAGTGATAAACAGCTTAAAGGATAAACCGGAAACACTTTCGACAACGGCTGCGCTTCTCGATGAAGATGTACAGCAGGTAATTGTTGAAGCAGTAAAAGAAAAGTTAACCGATAAACAGCAATCGCTACTTGTCGAGGAAGAAGAAACGGATTTAGCTTCGGTGGTAGAAAAAGTATCGTCACTGGTAAAACAGGAAACCATCGACATACCAAAGGTGGTTGTTATTCCAAAAGGTGAAGTTAATTATGGATACAAACCCTTTACACTGGATGTGTCACAGCTGAATTTACAGCCATCAGAACGCGACCTGGTTAGTCAAAGCCTACAGACCAATGAGCAAACAACACCGCTTGTTGCCCAGATTGGCATCTCTGAATCCAGACCTGAGAACTATGTTATTAAACAACTGATCAATTTTGATGATGTTTCTTATGATGAACACGCTGGTCTTTTGTATGACTTGGCCGGGCAGGCAGTAAACCATTTTAAAAGCTATCTGAGCTCAGATGATGAAGTTAATAACGTACTGGATTCAAACCGACGCTTAATTGCCGATGCCATCCACGCCCAGATGATAGAACATTTCTGGGAAGAGGAAATAGACTATGAAATAGAAGTGCATGGTGGTTTCACGCCACTAAAACCTTGCGCCTACACCGCAGCAGCGGGACAGGTAGTACACAGCTACCGAGATACCGTAACCGATAAAAGTAAAATAAAGAAAATGCTGTTCGGCGAGTTTTCAAAATGCTTATATCCATTACAGAAATTTGACTCAGATACGGAACGTCGTTTTGCTGTTATTGCTGAGCGTGACGCGATTAAATGGTTCAAACCTGCAAAAGGGCAATTCCAACTCTACTACAAAGATGGCATTGAGCATCCAGAATATGTACCTGATTTTGTTGTTGAAATGGAAGATTCTATTTTAATGGTTGAAACAAAGGCAAAAAATGAAATGGATGATGACCAGGTGCTCGCAAAAGCTGAAGCAGCAGTACGTTGGTGTGAGCACTCCAGTGAATACCTGATGAAACATAATGGTAAGCGCTGGGTATATTTGCTAATACCTCATGACGAAGTTAAAGAACAAAATAACTTAACAAGTTACAAACAAAATTATAAACATAATATTTCGTGAGCAATAGATGTAAATTTACTAGCGAATGAACTAAAGAAAGGAGCACCAATGACTAGTGTGAAGCCAGAATCATTAAGACAAGGTGAATTATAGAAAATTTTAGGTACACTGGAAGGGCATGAAAGACAATTATGACTTTTCAAAGATGAAGGGAAAAAAAATCCTTACATCAAATACCTTAAACAGCCAGTAACTATGCGTCTGGGTTGATTAAGTAGATTACTTTAAACCTTTATCTTATCCCATGTCAAACACTGATAAATTTATATTTACGGGATTGTGCAGTGAGTCATCGTAAACTTAAAATACAGTGGCAATCTTAAACAAGATTCTAACAAGCGTCTCTCGTCAAAGCTATTTTCATTTAGTGTGGCGCTGGCTAACGAGCGTAAGCGTCTTCATGGACTACCTTTCTGAGTAAGAGGCCATCAGTGCATCGGCAAGATCTCTTTGCGGTACATCATCTGGTCGCTCTATTGAAAAGCGATCCATCCATGATTGCGAACGGACTTTCCATATGTCTGATGGGCAGTAGTAAAATTGGCTGTGTTTTTTATACATGTTGTTGGCTTCTATTATTTCGTTTGAATAATTAATTGGCTGACTCGATAAAGCTCAGTTGATACCCCATGGCTTTGTATCCTTTTTCTCGCTTGTTGAACATGCGCTTTAGCATGGGGAGCGATGTGTCGACATAATCAAATATTGTAACGACATCCTTGCCGTCATATTCACGGTGTATCCTGCCTGCATATTGCGCGAGTGATCCCTTCCAGGCGATGGGCATGGCGAGAAAGAGTGTGTCGAGCCGTGGTAGGTCGAAACCTTCGCCAATATACTTACCTGTAGCAACAATCACCTGAGCATCTGCTAATTGTTCATTAGCTGTTTTACGTTCTTTGGCGCGCATTGCTCCTCTGAGAATGACAGATCGTATTTTTTTTTAAGAAAAATTTGATTAATGTCTTCTGCATGATCTCTTCGCTCAGTCAGAACTAATGGGTGTTTGCCTTCTGCAATTTGTACAACAACATCATCAATAATTTTCTGTGTTCGAACATCATCTTCCATGAGCCAGTGGTAGGCGTCGCTGATACGTGGTCTTTCTTCGCTATTAAGAAGGTGGGCTGGTGGTTGTGGCGATATCGATTTGGTCGGATGGTTTTTTCTTACCTCCACCGATAACCCCTATTTCGGTATTGCTTAGAAATGACTTTAACCGCTCTTGCCATTGTTCAAGCAGCTGGTGTTAATGGCCATTGACAGGTGTTCAACTTCACCGGAATATGCAGAGCTTAAATTATTCTTGCGGATCATCTTCGGAGCTCATTTTATCTAAGTCATCCAGTACTCCGGCTGTCATTATGATTTTTCTCTTTTTACGTAACTTGATAACGTTAGGATCAAAGCCAGCTTGAATATCCTGATGGTTTTCAGTTAAAAACGCTTTCGCTTTTTTAACTTCCTGTTCAAGTTGTCTCGTCACTATTGAATAGTTTTTCATTAAAGGATCGCAATCAGACAAAAAATGCCGCCATCGAATTTTCTTCAGAGTGGCTGCGTTGTTAAAAATATAAAAACGATGAGGATCGCCATCCCAATCTTTATCTTGTGTGTAGACGGCAGGAGGATTTCCAGCATTAATCTTGCTGAGTGTTAGCCATCGTTCCTGTAGATAGAAATGCCAACGACTTTTTAGCTCATCTAACTGGCCTTCTTGTCCACCGGCATCAAGCTGCATATCCCAAATAAATCCCCCTTTCTCTGGCTTGCCATTGTCTTTACCATCAACATATTTGTGGGGAATAAGCTGCTCAATTATGTCGTTACCTCCCTCTTCAATTTCATCGGTAAGGTGAGTTGCAAGTGAGAGAAAGGTTGCATAATAGAACTGACTATTAATTAACAATCTAACCCAGGAGGGATGTCGGTAGGCGTAGTAATCGGTACTTTCATAATTTGGAAAGTCCCGGTGTCTAGCTTCTTCCTGAAAAAGGTGGTCGTCATAGTCGTAATCGTAAAGGGTGGTGAAGTCCAGTAGGCTTTTATCATCAGCCATTGATTCGTTGAGATAAAGGTAGTCCTCGCCGATCCCTGATGTAAGCAGGCTGGCCCAATTAAGAATATTTAATTTTGGCAAGGGGGCGTCGTCCCATACCTCATCAGCTTTTTCGTCACTGCATTGAATATTTAACAAACTGTTAAGCAAAACACGCCGGACTTTTTTACGAGCAGCTTTATCCATTGTTGCACGAAAACGTTCTTGTTGCTCGGTGGGCCAAGCGTAGTAATGCGCGTTTGTTGTCATTAGTGCTTTACGCGCAGCTGCAGTAATTTGAGTTCTATCAATTGAACTCAATTTATATTTTATATTGGTCATTGGCTTTGTTTGTCATGGATGACGCTTTATTTCCGCCGATTTATTTCTCAGGGTCTTTGTCTTGTTGCAGATTGAGCAGTTTGTCGAAGTCTGATTCAAACAATTTGTCTTCAGTATTGTCAGCACCATGGTGAAAAGATGGGATATACACACAGTTCCATTTATCAGATTTTACCAGTATTTTGACGAGTACAGCGACCTGCTTGAAAAAGCAATCACCGTTATTGCTTCACAATTCGCCAAAAAAAGCACTGGTAACCTGTTCGCAGGTCGGAGTGGCAAACTAACCGATAGTAGCAAACAGATCAGGCACACCGATGATTTTGAGTTAATAACCTGGTTGGTAATTAAAAAAACTACCGAAACATAGTGTGCCTAAAATGTGCTATCATTTGATTACACAAAAAATAAAGGCGTGGGGTGCAAACAATGCAATATTTTGGAATAAGGGATCTCCGGGAAAAGATTGGAGATTTTGCTCATGAAGCAGAAGCAGGTGTGATCAGTGTCATCTCCCGTAATGGTACTCCGCTTACGGTCAACATTCCCTTTGACGACATGCCCATCAGGGGCAGGCTGGCATCGACACGGCGATAGACCAGCTCGGCGGCGGGTTGCTGGCCGATCGCCCAGAGCAGTTTGTTTTGTACGATTTTGAAAAACTGGCGGGTTTTTTCGTCTTTGGGGTTGTAGTCAATACTGGTGGCGTAGATGTCTTTGATTTTTTGATAGAAAAACTTTTCTGATAGACGAATGTTACGAATGCGTTGTTGCAGTTCGTCAAAGTAGTTCATGGATTGGCCGGTTTTAAAACGCTCGTCATTGAGGACAAAGCCTTTGACAATATAGTCTTTCAAGCGTTGAGTGGTCCAGATGCGAAATTGGGTGCCTTGTTGGGATTTAACGCGATAGCCAACAGAGATAATGATACTCAGATTGTAATATTTAACGCTTTTTTGCTGGGTTTTTCCTTCCATAGCACCGTGCTGAGTGGTATGTCGGAAATCCCGACACACCACTTCTTCCTGTAATTCGCCTTCTTTGAAGACATTATTGATGTGCTCGCTAATGGTATTGCGTGCCTTGCCGAACAGTTGCGCGATTTGTGCCTGGTTTAACCAGACGGTTTCATCGTCTAGCCTGACATCCAGCTTTATATCACCCTGTTGATTTTGGTAAATCAGAATTTCGCCATTGTGCTCCATCATTTCATCCCTAAGATATCCGCAATCAAACCTTCTGCCTGCTGTTCCAGGATAATAATCTCACTGGCCACTGCTTCCATACTACGTAGTGGTTTGTGTTTATAGAAGGTTTTGTTAAAGCTGATCTCGTAGCCGATTTTGGTGGAGTCGAGATTGATCCAGGCTTCCTCTACATGGGGCTTCACTTCAGCCAGGAAGTAGCGGTGAATCTCGTCATTAAGCGGCACCGATTCGCTGTCACGCAGGTCGCTGCTGGATTCATAGGTAATGATTCATTTTTCTGCCCCCCTGTTGAACTGGTCGGGTAGTAGCCATAATCAGGCAGGTTGTCAACAGTACAGTTCAGACCCGCCTGTCTGCCGGCGGACAGGTGGTTCAGTAATTCATCCAGTTTATCCTGCTTGAACTTGACTGTTTTCTTGATGATTTTTTCCGCCTTTTCGTCATACCAGCTCACGGCATTGAGAATGGCGTTTTTATCGCTTGCGGACAGTTTGAGTTTCTGTGCTTTAAGCGTCTTGTCGACCCGTGTCTTGAATTGGTTGTAGTCGCTAGTTTCATCACGGTATTTGCCGCGCACATAGACATCGCGCAGGCAATCGTCAGCGATGGACCAGATGAAAGAAACGAGTTTGTTGTGGACGGTGTGATTCATTACGGGTTTATTTTATCCTTTTGTTATTTTATGGCCTGGGATTCGTAGCCTGGCGCGATGACGAGATTTTCCACGCCATACAGCGCTTGTCTGTTTCTAAGCCACAGATGATATTCAGGGCCTTCCATGCTGTGGTTTTCCGTGCAGTCTACATTCCACCGGCGAAGTACATAACCAGCAACAGCAGCACGTACATTGACATTCAACACACCATTTTCCATAGCGTAGTCTGTTTCTATTGTTTTAGCGTGCTTAAGACGTGGGTGCGGCACGATTTCCAGTTCGACGATCCGATTCCATTGATTATCAGACTCCCGGGTCTCATGTTCTTCGAGCATGCTGTCGATGATCACCGGATTGGCAATACGCGTAATAACGAAATCGGAAAATCTGGACTGTCTCCGGTCATAGGCACGGACGTGCCAGCGCAGTCCATTGTCGACCAGCACAAAGGGCACGATCTCGCGTTTGGTACGCCCGCTACTCAGAGAGCGGTAGGTAATTGTTACCACTTTATTTTGATGGATGGCGCGGGTAAGTACAGACAGTGTCGTTAGCGAGGGCTTGTTCAGTTGCGCGGGCATTTCGCACGCAATGAAACCCTTGTGTGTGCCGACGAAGTCATCGCCAAAGCCGTGTGCGAGAGCCGCCAGCGCCTGACTGGGAGAGTAGTCGAATATCGGCTCGAAGCTATTCGAGCGCGTATATATCCTGGCCCTGGTGTCATAGACCAGATTCCCAGCGGCTAATTCCTTATATAAGGTCATGTCGCGTGTCGCGGCAGCGGCCTTGATGCCAAATCGGTTCACGAGGTCATTCCGACCGATTGTCCCCAAAAAGCAAACCCTGAAATCAATATGGGATAAGCGCTCTTTTTGAGACTGACTGATATCTACCAGGCTGACTTCGGGCATATCACCATCCGTTATAGCTGCATTCGTGGTTGTCATGGTTGCTATGATATTAAAGAAATCATGTCAGAGTCAATATAATATGTTGACATCATCAAAATGATTATGATTTAATCGGCATTAAGCGGCTGAACCCAGTTTAGCCTGATGTTAAGAACAACTGCCAACTCGGAGAGATACGAATGGCTACAGGCGAATTTTATGAAATTTGATGACGAGACTTTAGACCGAATTTTTTGTCGCACTGATGGGCAATGCCATATTTGCCGTTCCAATACAGGCAATCAATATACCAGGCACGCTGGGAAGGTTCTGTGGCGCAAGAATGAGTGACACGTAAGTGGAAATTCATCATAGATAATAACAGGGTGATTGAGAATGGTATTATCAACCTGTCAATATATACCAATTAGCCCAGAAGGATCTTGGTCCTGATTTATACCCATAGAGGAAATTGTAGGAAAGTGGAAACAACACGAAATATTTTTTTTGCTTGGATTAATGGATGATCAATTGAAATTTATCCACGCAGCAGACATCCATCTCGATAGCTCTCTACACGGCTTAGAGCGCTATGAAGGTGCACCGGTTGAGGAAATTCGAAGTGCTACGCGCCGTGCCTTCGATAACCTGATTGAACTTGCGATTGATGAGGATGTGGTATTTGTACTGCTGGTTGGAGATCTGTATGACGGTGACTGGAAGGACTACAACACAGGCCTCTATTTTATGGAGCGTATGGGAAGGCTGCGAGAGGCAGGTATTCGCGTCTTCATCGTGGCGGGCAACCATGATGCTGCCAGCCAAATCACAAAGCACCTTCGGTTGCCGGACAATGTCACTCTGTTTTCCATCAAGAATCCGGAAAAGGTTGTTCTTGATGATCTGAATGTGGCGATAGTTGGGCAGGGTTTTGCTACGCGGGCAGTAACTGATGATCTTTCGCAGGCTTACCCGCAAGGTGATCCACAGCTCTTTAACATCGGCCTGCTGCACACTTGCCTGGATGGTAAGCCAGGTCACGAGTCCTATGCCCCTTGCACCGTTGATGGGCTACGGTCAAAAGGATACCAGTACTGGGCGCTGGGGCACGTCCATAAACGTGAAGAGGTGAGCAAAGATCCATGGATCGTATTCCCAGGTAATATCCAGGGCAGGCACATCCGTGAGACGGGACCCAAAGGCTGTACTTTAGTGACCGTTGAAGAAGGGGGAATTTCAGAGGTAGCGCATCGTGACCTTGATGTGATGCGTTGGTCTTTGTGTGAACTCGACGTTACGGCCAGCGAGACTGTCGATGATATTTATGGGCGGGTACGTGAGGGGCTGCAAACTGTACTGGATGAAGCTGAAGGACGAGCAGTTGCTGTACGTTTGGTTCTGCAAGGGAACTGTTCTGCCCACACTAAGTTGCATGCGAATCGGGAACATTGGCTCCAGGAGTATCGTGCTCTGGCTACCAGTCTCGGTGGAGCAGGGATCTGGCTGGAGAAGGTTTCTATCAAGACGAGACCACCCGTCTCCGCCGATGAGGCTCTTGCACGTGATGACGCATTGGGCGGCCTGCTGCGTGCCATCCAGAACATGGAACTGGATGCCGCTATCCTGGATAAGCTTGCCAATGAGTTGTCGGCGCTTCGGCAGAAACTTCCTGCGGAGCTTTTGGAAGGTGAAGATTCCGATAATCCGGCCAGCCCAGAGCAAATCAAACAGTCACTGGAAGATATCAAGGAACTGCTCGTCAACCGCCTGTTGTCTACAGAGCAAGGGTCGTGAAGCCAGGATGATGATACGCGAATTAAATCTTGCTGCGTTCGGATCTTTTACAGACCGAATACTGGTTTTCGATCAAGATGATGCTTGCGGATTCCACATCGTCTATGGTTCCAATGAAGCGGGAAAGAGTTCGGCTTTGCGCGGGTTAAAGGCCCTGCTGTATGGCATCGAAGAGCGTACCGCTGATAATTTCCTTCACGCAAATGACAAACTTCGAGTTAGTGGCTGCTTGCGGAATGCGGACGGACATGAACTCGCGTTTGTTCGGCGTAAAGGACGCAAGAATACCTTGTTGACTCTGGATGGTGAGGCACTTGATGAGCAAGCGTTGACCCCTTTCCTCCAGGGCGTGACACTCGATCTCTTCGAGATGCTTTTTGGGATTGACCATCAGGCGTTACTGCAAGGAGGGCAGGAGATTCTTGAGCAAAAAGGTGAGGTTGGGCAGGCGCTCTTTTCGGTAGCACTAGGCAGTCACGCGTTACACGGGGTGCTCGGACAACTTGATGACGATGCAAAGGGCCTTTTTCTTCCTGCGGGTTCAAAACCAGTGATCAATTCAGCGCTGAAATCCTATGCTGAATTGAAAAAGAAGATTAGAGATAGCTCCCTCTCATCCAGGGAATGGGATGAACATTATCGTACCCTGGGAAGGACGACTAAGGAATTGGGGAAGACCGAATCTGAACTGGCTGACCTCAGGCTTGAGGTCAACCGTTTAAAGCGGTTTCAGCGTGTTTTACCAAAGCTCGCCCGCCGCCGTAAGGTGTTGCAGGAATTGGTGTTGTTGGATGATGTAGTGATCTTAAGTGGTGACTTTGCGGAACGTCATCAGCAGACAGTAAAGACGTTGGAGATGGCGCAGGTTATGTTAGGAAAGGCGATGCCGCGTCTTGATGTATTTCAGGAACAACTCGATGGTCTATCGATTAGCAAAGATTTACTGGAACAGGCGGGGAAAATTGAAGATCTTCATGCACGGCTGGGTGGTCATCGCAAGGCGCTACAAGATCGCCCACATCTTGTAGCGGGACGTCAACAGATTCTAACAGATGCAGAATTATTGTTGAAAGAAATACGCCCTGATCTCGAGTTGGCAGACATTGAGGAATTACGTCCGGTACTGGCAAGACGGCAAAGTATTACAGAACTGGGTAATAAAAATGCCGTACTTGTCTCGCGTGTCGAGCAGGCAGAATTGAGTAAACGCGAAACGGAAAAACGACTGAAAATCGCTCGTAAGGAATGCCATGAACTTCCAGAGTCAGACTCCTCTGAAACTTTACGCAGAACCATTGCCGCAGCTAGAAAATTGGGGGGCATTGATGGAGCGATCCAGTCAGCCCAAAGTGAGCTTACTGCCTTGCAGCAACAGTGCGCTGCTGATCTTTCACGACTCACACTTTGGGAGGGTAAATTGGAAGATCTGCCTGGTCTGGCGGTTCCTGCTCGAGAGAGCATCATCCATTTCGAAAAGGTCTGTAATAAAATCGAGCAACGTTTGCAACGGCTTCGTGAAAAACAGGAAGAAGCTAAAGGTGTGTTGCAAGATGCCTCGCTGCGCCTTGATGAGATCCAACGGGTAGGGGTGGTTCCAACAGAAGTAGATCTTGTCGATGCCAGATCTGATCGTGATCAGATCTGGCAGTTGTTACGGCGCCAGTGGGTTAATGGGGAGGATGTATCGACAGAGGAACTTCAATTAGGTGCAAAAGGAACACTACCCGATGAATTTGAAGAACGTCTGGCGGATGCTGATGAAGTGTCAGATCGCTTGCGCCGTGAAGCAGAACGGGTCCATGCGGTGGCAAACTTGCAGGCCAGGCAGGAAGCCGTGCAGCGGCAAATGGCTGACATCGCCCAGCAAATTGAAGTATGTACTGATGAAAAGGGTCGTATAGATACCGAGTGGCAGGCATTGTGGGCTCCTTGCCGAGTTCAACCACGTACGCCACGTGAGATGCGGGGTTGGTTGGGTGATCTGGAAAAACTTCGTGATCGACTTGGACAGTTGCATTTACTGAGTCAAAAGACGGGTGAACTGGAACAGGCCCGTAAAATACATATTCAGCAACTTAATCAACAACTGGAGGCGCTCGGGAAAGGAGGAATGGAGTCTGAGTTACTTGAAACCGTACTCCTGGAATGCGAAGAACAAGCGCGGCAGCTTGATGAAATCATACAGCAGCGAGATTCGTTAGATAAGGAGATCAAAGGTCTGGAAGCTGATCTGGAGTCTTTGACCGATGACCATCGATTGGCGATGGAAGAATTAGAAACGTGGAAGGCACAATGGGATGTGTTGATAGAGGGCCTGGGTCTGCAAGGTGATGCATCCCCCTCAAATGTGGCCGATTTTATTGAAAAGGTCAGAGAGCTATTTGCCAAACAGGGGGAGGCAGAAAAACTACAGATACGGATCAAAGCCATTGATGAGGATGCGGAATCTTTCCGTAATCAGGTTGCGAGCACGATCACAAGCTGTGCACCTGAACTCGTGGAGTTGGTCGCCGATGATGCCATCATGCGCCTGACTTCTTTGTTATCGGATAACCGGACAAAAATGACAAGGCAGCAACAGATCGAAGAACAGCTTGAGCAGGTACAGGAGGAAATAGAGGATTCCAGGTCGACGATCCAGGCCATGACTGATCAGCTGGATTCACTATGCAAGGAGGCAGGGTGCCGTGAGCATGCCGAGATTAAAGAGGCCAAACGAAAATCGGCACATTTTCTTGAATTAAAGACATCGATAACTTCTATCGAGCAAGAAATTTTGGAGGCGGGTGAGGGTGCAAGCGTTGAAGCATTGGAAAGCGAAACAGAGGATGTTGATCCAGACGGCCTTCCAGGAAAAATCGAACGACTGAACAATAAGATCGATGATGAACTAGAGCCAGGGCGAACTGAACTTGCCCAGAAAAAGGGACGTGAAGAAAAGGAGCTGGAGCTCATGGACGGTAGCGATCACGCAGCGGCGTTAGCCGACCAGGCGCAAGCCATACTTGCCAGTATTCGTTTAGATGCTGAACGTTACGTTCGTGCAAAGCTTGCTGGCCGGGTATTGCGTGACGAGATCGAGCGTTACCGAAAGGAGAACCAGGGTCCATTGGTCAAGCGTGCCAGCGAATGCTTCGCCGTGCTCACACGTGGTTCGTTTGGAGGTCTCAGGACGGATTTCAACGAAAAGGATGAACCCGTGCTTGCGGGTATTCGCCCCAGTGGGGAGCGCGTGCATGTGGAAGGGATGAGTAACGGAACCCGGGATCAACTGTATCTGGCGCTACGTCTCGCGTCGCTCGAGAAATACATGGAAAGCTCGGAACCCATGCCTTTCATCGTGGACGACATTCTCGTGGACTTCGATGACGAGCGATCCGAAGCTGCGCTCAGCGCACTTGCAAAACTTGCTCTCAAGACACAGGTTATCCTTTTTACTCATCATTCACGGGTTGTCGAGCAAGCTCGAAAATTGGGTGACAAGCAACGGGTGCATGTTCATGATTTGTAGAGATAGGGTTTTAACACAGCTGGGCAATCAACATTGAACAAAGTTGACGGTGTAACGGATAAGATACGGCAGCTTATTGCGTCGAACGAAAGTGCGTCAACGTTGTTTGTTCGACAGTCATTGCCGCGTTATATGTGCGCGCGTCATTCATCGATTGAAGAATCGTGATGGCGAGCCGATGTTGAATGGCACATGGGTGAACGGTGGTACGCCACAACGCAGACATCAATCTGCGTTCCACTGGCGTTCCACAAAAGGGACAACCGGAGACCATGACAGACAGTACGGATATCGAATTTAAAAAGGAAGATACTTTTAAAAACAATGTATAATGCGGTTTCAGATGGTCTGTGATGGTCTGGAAAAATGGTGCCGAGAAGAGGACTTGAACCTCCACGAGCCAAAGCTCACTAGCACCTGAAGCTAGCGCGTCTACCAATTCCGCCACCTCGGCAAGTGACTGGATGATTTGAATAATCAAAACAGGTCGCGAACTTTACATGCCACGTTGAAAATTGTCAATTTACGTTTACCTCTTCCAGTTAAAAAATTATGATGAAATTACAGAATGTTTAAGAAAATCAAAAAAAAGTTAGGCATTAAGCAAAAAGGTAGTGAAAAAAAGTTGGCAACTCCGTCAGTTTCTTCTCCGGCACAACCTGTAGAAAAATCGGCAGGAAAACCCAAAAAAATACGTAAAGGGTTAAAAAAGAGTAAAACCGCCAGAAAACCTGGCATCGCCAAAACCGGTAAGCAGAAGAAAAATACTAAGGTACTACCCGGCGTTGTAGACCCCGATGCCAGTATTGAAGCTAATCGGTATGAGAACCCGGTAGCCAGTCGGCGGCTGATTCTCGATACCATTGGTAAAAAAGGCACGATGACCATGACGGCTCTGTTCAGGGAACTGGATGTACAACCGGATCAGGAGGAGGGGGTAAGCCGGCGTCTCGGTGCGATGGTGCGTGATGGGCAATTAGTGCGTAACCGGCGCGGTGGTTTTCTGCCGGTGGATGAAAAACACCTGATTAAAGGCCACGTGATTGCCCATCCCGATGGTTTTGGTTTTCTGGTGCCCGATGAAGGGGGTGATGATCTGTTTCTTTCAGGTAAACAGATGCGTACTTTATTGCATGGTGACCGTGCGGTGGTAACGGTGGCCGGCATAGATCGACGTGGTCGGCGTGAGGGTTCTGTGATCAGCGTGATTGAACGTGCCAATACCACGCTGGTCGGGCGTTTGTTCTGTGACGATGGGGTGGCTTATGTGGTTGCCGATAACAAACGTATCACCCAGGATATTTTTATTCCAGCGGAATCACTCGCTGGGGCGGAAACCGGCCAGATTGTTAAAATTGATATCGTTAAGCAGCCAACCTTCCGACGCCAGCCGATTGGGCGGATTATTGATATTATCGGTGACCACATGGCGCCGGGAATGGAAATTGAAATTGCCATTCACAGTCATGGTCTGCCCGCAGAATTTTCAACTGATGTCGTAGACGAAGCACAGTTACTCGGTGACAGTGTAAAAGCTGCCGATAAAAAATCGCGTGTGGATCTGCGTCATGTGCCATTGCTGACTATTGATGGTGCCGATGCGCGTGATTTTGATGATGCAGTATATTGTGAACCACGTGGGGAGGCAGCGGAAAAGGGCTGGCGTCTGCTGGTTGCTATCGCCGATGTCGCACATTATGTCCCGACGGATTCCGCCCTGGACCAGTCTGCTTATGAGCGGGCGACATCGGTATATTTTCCCGGTCGTGTCCTGCCGATGTTACCGGAAGAAATTTCCAATGGCCTGTGTTCGATTAATCCTGATGTGGATCGTTTATGTATGGTCTGTGAAATGATGGTTAACCGTCAGGGTGAAATTGACAGTTACCAGTTTTTCGAAGCCGTTATGCGCTCGCATGCACGCTTAACTTATAAGCAGGTAGCTGGTGCATTAGAAAATGAAAAACCGGAAAGCGATAAACTTGCGGCTGTCTTCCCTCAGCTTTCTAATTTATATGCAATGTATAAAAAGCTGGATCTCGCCCGTAAAAAACGCGGTTCCATTGATTTTGAAACCACCGAAACAGTGATCGAATTTACCAGTGATCAACGTATCAATCATATTCATCCTTCCGAGCGCAATGATGCCCACAAAATTATTGAAGAATGCATGATCGCAGCGAATGTGTGTGCGGCAAAATATATTGCCAAAAGCAAATTGCCCAGTCTGTATCGTGTGCATGAGGAACCCACCGATGAAAAACTTGAAGATCTGCGTGGTTTTCTACGTGATCTCGGCTTAAGTCTGGGTGAACCACAGCGAAAAATTACACCGAAGGACTACGCCAGACTATCAGAAGAAATTAAGGATCGTGATGATATGAATGTGATCCAGACATTAATGTTGCGTTCCATGAAACAGGCAGTATATAAAGCAGAGAATCTGGGGCATTTCGGGCTGGCATTAACCCATTATGCGCATTTTACCTCACCCATTCGCCGTTACCCGGATTTGATTGTTCATCGCGCCATTAAACATATTGTGCATAAAAGAGCGTACCGTGATTATCTTTATCCGATGGATCATATGGTAAAAATGGGTGAACATTGTTCAGCTAATGAACGGCGCGCCAATGAAGCATCACGTGATGCAGAAACAGCATTGAAATGCGAATATATGCTAGACAAAATCGGTCAGGAATATGCCGGGCATATCAGTAGCGTATTAGCTTTTGGCATTTTTGTTGAACTTGATGACGAGTATGTTGAAGGGCTGGTGCATATTACCTGCCTGCCGAAAGATTTTTATGAGTTTGATCCCACCACCCATCTTCTTTCCGGTGAAAATCATGGGCGTACATTTGGTCTGAATGATAAGGTTAGAGTGCGGGTTGTGCGGGTTGATATGGATGAACGTAAAATTGATTTCGAACTGACTTTAGATTCCTGAAAACCCATACACCACGACTGATACAGTCATCAATCATCCATTATCAATTATGTCAAAAGAATCCACTGATATCATTTATGGTATTCATGCCGTTGAGGCCGCCCTGCGTAAACAGCCGCAGAATATTTTGCAGGTATTTGTACAGCAGGGACGAAATGATAAACGTTTTCAGCAATTATCACTGCTGGCAAAAAAAACAGGCATATCGGTACAGTTGATCCATGCAGATAAAATAAAAAAGAAATGTCCGGATAGCCGTCATCAGGGTGTGGTCGCACAGATCCGTGTACAGAAAAAAAATACCATTGAACTGGAGGATCTGTTCACCCGGGATGAGCTGCTTTTACTCATTCTGGATGAAGTCCAGGATCCGCGTAATATCGGTGCCTGTCTGCGTACGGCGGATGCCGCCGGTGTGGATGCGGTGATTGTATCTAAAAATCGCAGCCCGGCATTAAATGCTGTGATACGCAACGTTGCCAGTGGTGGTGCAGAAACGGTGCCCTATATTCAGGTATCGAATCTTGTCCGGTCGATTAATCGGTTACGCGATAATAATATCTGGGTGGTGGGCGCCAGCGGGGATGCTAATACCAGTGTGTATGATTTAACAGCGACTACAAAAATGGCGCTGGTAATGGGGTCGGAAGGTAAAGGTATGCGCCGTTTAACACGAGAGTGCTGTGATGAATTACTTGCCATTCCTATGCAGGGTAATGTCGAAAGTTTAAATGTATCGGTAGCGACAGGAATCTGCCTGTTTGAACTACGGCAAAAAATGAATAAGGCTCCCGGGCGTTAACTTCATTTTTAATGTCCAGTCTCCCGCATATACAGTTGCTGGTCCCCGGTCTATGTGGACCACTACCGATATATGAATCTCTGGCAGAAAATAAAGTGCTTGTGGAAGTTTATTCACAACTGGCAAAAGCGGTGCAACAGCCTCTATTCAGTCATAGTGTGGAGGACTTACTGATACAGCTATTTGGTCTGAATCCGGCACAGACACTGCCTTCGGCTGCGCTGAGTCTTGCCGGTTATCTGGCCGATGATGCCGGAGGTAATGGCGCACAACCACTGCTGGTTGAGCGTGCATTTATCAGGCGATTACTGGCAGAGAATTATTATTTTCTACATGCTGATCCGGTTCATCTGCGTGCAGAGATGGATCATGCCGTGTTGGCAGCAGGTAGTCAGGAACTGACCATTTCTTCACAGGAAGCGGAGGCAATGTCTGCAAAATTAAGTCAACATTTCAGGCAGGACGGGGTGGAGGTCTTTGCCGTCGATGCCACACACTGGTTTGTTGCGATAAAAAAAGCACAGACATTACATACTACCCGATTAACAGATGCTATTGGTCGCAATGTTAATTTTATCCTGCCGGAAGGAGAGGATGCCGCCTACTGGAAAAGTTTTCTGAATGAAGCGCAGATGTTACTGCATTTATGTGAAGCCAATCAGCAAAGAGAACAAAACGGACAGCAGACACTAAACAGTATCTGGTTACACGGTGG
>VAOW01020813.1_pt1 | contig 16976 bp, 17 predicted proteins | sample 3393921 | NCBI WGS metagenome assembly VAOW01 (sample SAMN08290428, study PRJNA428436) | hydrothermal vent metagenome | isolation source: Deep-sea hydrothermal vent chimney | place: Indian Ocean: Southwest Indian Ridge | depth 2742 m m | reverse complement strand
TGATGAGGCAATGCTGGCGTGGCCAGGCGACCCCGTGCACCTTGCCGAGCCACTGCACAGGCGCATCCGTGTCGCCATCGTGCAACTTGCGCACCGTCAATAGGATGGGATCGCTGGGGCCGATCACCCGATACTGCTGGGCGAAATCGAGATCAGCCGGCGCGGTGATGGTGAGCGTTTTGCGCCCCGGCTCGGTGCTCTCGGAGATGCGATCGTGACTGATCGCCCGGGCTGTCCAGGTGTAGTCGAACCACAGTATATCGCGATCGGCACTGGTGTAGCGCCAGTGCAGATAATCGCGGGCGAAATCGTACAGCCAGATCGGCTGACCGGAGGCAATGCTGTTCTCGAAGGCGCTAAACGTCATCGGGCACCCCACGGAATGCGACCTGCACGTGCGATACATGCGCGGTGGAATGCGCGTACTCGATGGTATCGGATAGCAGGCGGCTGGCCACCAGCCAACTGATGCGGCGCACGGTGGCGGGCGATCCGGCGATGCCGATGACAGCATCCAGAGTGAGCCGCTCGATGCTGCTGCTGATGGTGGTCACAGCGGTGATGCGCCGATAGGCGAGGCTGCCATCCCGCAGCTCGATGCGGATATCACGGCGGCCAGGCTGCTGCTGGACGAAGCGCACCAGGCCGCAGGCTTGCACATCGAGGCTGAGCGCCACCGACGTGAACGTCGAGAGCAGAGACAGATCGCAGCGGAAGGTGGGCACCCACAGAACGCCCTGGCTGCCACGCAGAGCATACGTGATGCTGCGCCAGGATGCCCTCTCGGCAGGATTATCCAGGCGGATCGTGTGCTCGAGGACCGGATAGCCGATGCCGGCGGAATCGACCACATCGGGGAGGCCGGTGGCATTGTCGAGAGTATCCAGCAGGCGCGTAACATGCTGCGGCCGGGGCGCAGTGTAGAGCGGCTCCAGGCCCAGCACGGGCAGGCTGCGGTAGGTCGCGGACGGTGCCACCGCGGGCCAGGGCAGATCCTCCGCAGAAGCGAACAGCACTCGGCCGGCGAGCATATCCGCAGTAGCTCCGGAGAAGTGAGTCTGCGCCGCCATCCTGGACAAGCGCATCGGATACACCCGGGTACCGGCAGGCCAGCTATTCAGCAGCCCGCGCGATAGACCGAGGGTCGCGCCGAGGGTGACGATCTCGGCGACCTCGTAATGAGTCGCATCATTCCACAACAGCACCAGGCCGCCGGCGGTGTAGTCGAGCGAGTCCGGAGACAACGGCACCGACAAGGCCCCGGCAGAGATCCCAGCAGGCAAGCGCTGCACGTCGGTCCAGACCGGCAGCGCCCAGATGTGCGCGCCCCAGTCGAATAGGGCCGACTCCAGCCACTGGCGATCGTTGCCGGTGGCGACTACGCCGAACTCCCACGAGCGCCGCGGAGTCAGGCGAAGAGCGATGCGCTGCTCTGCCCCCGTATCGGCTTGCAGAGTATTGGTCATCCAGCTATCGCGCTCGATCACGTTCGAGGCCCAATTCGGTCGCCAGACCCATGCCGAGACACGACTGCCGGTGATGAGTACGGTGCGATCGAGCAGCCCGGTGAATTGCCAGGTCAGGCTCGCCTGCACGGTGGGTGGCCCGTCGACCAGTACGTCCACCGCCCAGACCTTCTCGGCCAGCGTCCTAAAGATGATCGGCAGGGGGCCGGGTGCCGTGATGGTCAAGCCGGCGATACCGGTGGCAGGCACTGCGGTGAGCGTCTGCGAGGTGATGGTATAGGCGTTCCATACGGTGATGCTGCGCATTTGAGCGCTTACGATATTTCCCAGCGCGAGCAGCGGCGGGATCATATGCACACGGTTGTAGTAGTCGTCGAAATAGCTGCGCGCGTCGGAAGCGACGATGGCACGAGCGTTCGGTTCCGCGCTGACGCGCACCAATGGTACAGCCGGTGTCGTGCCGATATCGGCCTGATGGACGGGCCAGTAGTCCACTGCAAAGCCGCGCAGCGCGCTGCTGATGTGCGCGTTGAAATAACCGGCAAGGCCGGTGAGGCTGTCGGTGGCGACGATCGCTACCACGCGCGCTAGGCCCCGTCGTAACGGATGGCGTGGCCGAGGGTACCGGTACCCGTGTCTGAGACACCGTAGTTACCAGTGTGGTACGGGCTGCGCCTCCACCACGGGTAGACCTTCCAGCGGTCGGAACCCAGGGTGATGATCTGGCCATCGCTGAGGGAATCCAGCCGCACAAAGCGCGCATGCGCCAGCTCGGCGACTGCGCTGTAGAAACCGCTGGGGCGCGAGGCATAGACCGTTACCGGGATCAGGATCGATTCGCCGTTCCAGGCGCTGGGGCTGTTGTCGATCAGAGTCCACGCATCCTGCCATGCGCCGCGCACGAGCCAGGTAGCTGAATCGAGCTGGTGGTCGACGGCGCCATTCTGCGAAGCGGGATAGTCCTGGAGACCCTGGAATAGCCCTGCATCGATATAGTAGGAATTCTCCATATATCCGCCGATGGGGCGCACATCGATTCCGCTAGCATTCGACACCAGTGCTGGCATACTCGCCGCAAACCAATTCCCGGTGCCCGTAAGCCCTGTGACACTGGACTGGCCGAACGCGAGGTACTGGTATTGCGTGTTGTTGAGATTGACGACCAGATAGACCTCGTCGGGCAGAACACCGATGTGCACGCTGTAGGTCATCGGAAAAGTAAAGCCGTTGACGCCCAGTGTCGTGCCGCTGGTGGTAAAACCCATCCTGCAGGGCGCGACATCCGATGCCCCGCTCAGCACGCCGGCACTCTGTCCGCTGCCGGCATTGACGGCGAGCTGGCTACCGCTGATGGCGACCTGCGCAAACAGTGTGCCCTTGCTGAGTACGTTGCCGGTGAGGGTATAGCCGTTGGCGGTGCAAGCGGCCTGGAAGGCCGTCAACAGGTCGGCGAGCGAGGCGGCGCTCCCATAGGCATAGGGCATTATGCTAGCTCCAGCAGGAAGTAGTCGCCGATGCCGGTGCGAAAGGCGTCCTGAATCACAACCTGCGCGACGGTGTCCAGTGAGGTGGTGTTTTCGGTGACGTTGTTAAATCCGGGGATGTAGCGGATGCCGTCCAGCTCACCCCACACTTGTCCGGTGTTGTAGAGCACACACTTCATTGCCTTGTAGATGCCACCGGAGTCGCGTCGGAGCGCGGCATCGACGGCGTAGGGCAGGCACGAGAACTGCTGCCAGTTGCCCATCACGTCGCGCAGCGCGCCCTGTGCCACGTTGTTGCCCTTGACGCCACAGCTATGCGCGGCGGTGGTGTCGGAGTAGCGCACCGCGGGCGTGCCGGCGAGCATGCCGATCACGGCGATAGGGTACGGGTACTGCCCCGGCGTTCCATAGGGCAAGAACTTGCCGACATAACCGAGTTCGTACACGGGTGTGCCGACTTTCATCGCCAGCGCGATGCGCTGCCCGTTGACGCTCAACCAATAATTGATGCTCAGGTTGTGCGCACATAGGCCGCTTTCGCGGTAGCCCGGCTGTGTGGTGAATAGGTCGGCGGAGACGTAGCCGGTGAAGCCGGCGACGCTGAGATTGTAATAGTCGAGGGTAGCATCCTGGTACGCGCGGAAGCCGATGAAGATCTGGTCGGCACCACTCAGGCCGACACCCTGCAGGATGAGTTCGCGGTCGGCGATGCTGGTGTCATAACGGAGTTGCAGCCAGCGGGATGCGGCGGGCAGTGCGCCGATGGTGGTGGCGACGGTAAACGCATCCGCCACGGCCCAGGCCGTAGAGCCCGCGGCAATCAAGAAATCGAGCAGCGCATTGCTGTAGGCCACCCCGGTGGTGGCGGCGGCCTGAGCACCGCTGACGCTCCCCGATACGGACCAGATCTCAGCGCCCGGCGTGGTGATGTCGGTGCAGGTGATCGTCCAGGTCTCGGTAATGGTGGCAGGATGCGTATCGACGGCGGTCATCGTGCCATTGCCAGTGCCCACCAGGACCGGCACCGCAGCGGTGCCCGTGCCGGTGGCAAATCGACGGATACGATCCAACATATCGTAGTGCGCCAGTCCGCCGAATCCGGCAGAGCTGGCGATGCCGATCTGATAGCTCACTTGCCTAACTCCTGGCGGATGGCATGGGAATTACGGCTGATGGTATTGAGGATCACCTGCTCTCCGGCGCTGCCCGTCATGGCATCGGCGATGGTCGCGGGGTCGAGATTGTTGACGATGCGCAGCGAGACGGGAGGCGCCGACGCGCGCACTCCGAGATGCCCGGATGCGGAGCGCAGCAGCGGCATGATGGCCTCGGGGCCGGCCTCGCCCATCAGACCCATGCGGCCACCGCGCACTGGAAATAAGGTGGGGCTGCCGATCACGCCGCCGGCAGCGAAGGCCTGCAAGCGCCCGGCATCGAATACGTTGCCTTTGGCACTCGCAGAAAAGATCTTAGCGGCTGTTCCAGCCCAACCACCCGCTTTTAGACCCCAACTGGCAAGCGCTTTGAACGCCTCGCTGGCCAGCATGTTGGCGGCCATGCGCCGCAGCGTATCAGCCATCTGACTCACCATTCCGCGCAGGCCATCCTTGAATGGATCGAACAGGAATTGCGCGAGCGCATCCTCAGAGTTGTGGGCGGCCTGCTTCCAGTATTCGCTGACCTGAGTGCTGGTCGATTTCGTCGATGCCAACATCTTGGCGGTGGCCGCGCCCACACCGGCCTTGAAGATCGTTGGGGTGATACTCCCCGCATCCATCAACTTGCGCAACTCTGCGACCTTGTTTTTGAATCCTTCAAGCGCCTGGGCTGCGGGGCCGGCCAGTTCAGCGCGGGTGGATTCGATCCACGCCAGCACTTGTTTCTGAGCCGCGCCCTGCTGCACCGCAGCGGCGGTGAGTGAACGATCACGGGCAATGGCGGCCACCTGCATGGCCGTCTCAACCTCGGCCTGAGCCGCCGCGACATTGCCGCCAGCAGCGATGACTTTACCGGCCGCCAGACCGGCCTTGGTTATGGCGTCGCGGTAGGTGTACCAGGCCTTGGCGCCCGGACCGCCTACCGCGGAAGCGAGGCCCTGCACTTGCCGAGTCAGCGATGCCCAGGCTGACTGCAGTTGCTTGGCCTGCTTTTTCGCTTTTGCGGCGAGCGTAGCAGTGGAGTCGAGCCCTCCACCTTTGGGCTCGACCTTGATCGAAGGCGCTGCAACTTTAATGGGCGTTTTGTTGGCGGCGGCCACGGCGCTGGCGAGACCATCGCGCGCGGATTTCACCAGATATAGCATATAGTGCTCGTATGCTTTGAGGCTTTTGTCCGCTTTGCCTCTGCCCCACTCGTAGCGCCCTAGAACTAATTTTCCGCCAAAAGCTACATCATGTTTGTATTTGATTTTGCTGAAAAAGCTATCGCGTGAAGCTTGTACTTCTTTGAGTTGTTTCTCATATGCCGCAAGATATTCTCGCGATGTTTTCACGGCGTCATTAACATCACTGATGCCGGAATCCGTGCGAGCATATAGCCGGCCAATCGCCGCTGCGAAATTCGTGGTCTTGGTGATACCGGTAGTTAATGCGGCCACCACGCTGAGGATCCCTGACACCATCGAGGCAAACGCCGCTTGAGTACGCGGATCCTCAATCTGTTTGACAAGATTCTGTATGGATCGTTTTGCCCCTTCGGTCCCCTCACCATTGCCTTTCATGAGATCGCCGAACGCATTCTTTAGCTGATCGATCGATCCCGAAAAGGTGTTGGCGGCGGCGGCGGCCGATCCTCCAAACTCCGATTGCAGCTCGCCGATGATGATCTCTTGTGCTTTGGCGGCATGGCCGGTGTCCACCAGCGCCTTGATGACCGCCTTCTGCTTATCGGTGAAGGTGACACCGACGCGAGTGAGCTGCGCAACGCCGTAGATGGGATCGTTGATGGCCTTGCCGGCCTGGATGGCGTTGGTCTGTAGATCGGTGCCCAGCTTGGCACTCATGTCGGCTATGAGTCCGAGGGTCTCTCGGAATTGCGGTCCACGGATCTTCTTGAAGGTGAGGAGCAACCCCTCGATGCCGACCGCGGCATCGTTGCTGTAGATGGTGTTGGCCTGGATGGCATCAGCCATCTGCAGGTATTTCTCTCGCGCAAATCCCGCCGCATTGGCGGTGGATTTAATCGACGAATCAAGTTTTGCTAATTCCTGCTCTTGTTCTCCAACGGCTGAGAATACCGCCCGCAAGGCCAGGCCAGCGCCTAGAGCCAACAGAGCGCCCTTCAAAGAATCGACAAGCTTGGCGCTATGGGCCATTTGTTTGTCGGCTGATTTCCACCCGTGCGCGGTGGATTTGCCGGATTTGCTACCCGACGCACCCAATTTTCGGAAGGCACTTTCGAGGCGCTTGGCGGCCTCGGGATTGGCGGCTAGATCGATCTGGATTTTGACTGTGTCTTTGCTCATCTCGGTGCCAGTGCCTTTTCTATCTCCGCAAATCCCTCATCGGTAGCCCTAGCCGCACGCATCAGCAGGAGTAATGCGTGATTCTTGCGTCGATCCTCACTCTCTTGGCAGGCCAGCCAATAGCGCAGTTCGGCCAGGGTGTATTGCGCAGCGTGCAGATGCCCGGCCTGGATTAATCGGTGGACGCATGGTCCGAATTCTGGGGGCCGATCGCGGCAGTCATCCGATCGATCATGCTCTCCATCGCAGGCCGTAGCCGGCGGGTAAAAAAATCAGCATTGACCTCCAGTATGGCACCGAGCAGTACCATGAATTCATCGCCGGGTAGCGCGCTGATCTGTGCTGTCGTTTTCCCCGTCCCGTAGGCGCAGATGTCGATAAGGGCCGTCGTGTGATCGACGAATATCTCCGCCAGCGATTCTCCATCGTTAAGAGCGGCGAAGATATTTTTACCTTCCCGAAGCATCGACCCCAATGCGGATATCGGTGCCGGGGAGATGTGCAGAGTTTCTCCGCCGGCCAGCACATCGATCGTGCGGGGTGGGGCGAGCCCGACGATGCCGAGATCAGGAGCCTGGCTGGCAGTCATACCGGACGGCCATCGATGTACAGCGCTGGCAAGGCCGTGGCAATGAATTCGGCGTCGAACTCCATCTGCTGGATGGTATCGCGTGATTTCCATGCGATGTCGCCGGACGGGGACAGCTCAACCCGCGGCCCGAGAAGATCGCGGTTGGCACCGGTGGTGTTGTCGGCGATAAAGCGCAGGCGGCCGAATTTCGCACCCAGCGAATCGGAGGTAATGCGCTCCCGGGTGCTGGCGGTAGTGGTGTACGCGGCCAGCAGATCGGTACCGGAAACAATGGTGCCACCGGGGAGAATGTAGATCCTTCCCATGACCAGATCGATATCGTAATCGGTGCCCTCCGTATAGGTCGTGGGCGCGGCATCACTGATGCCGACGGCACTGACATTGCGCGCACCGTTGGGATCTGTCGCGGCGCCCAATTGGTAGAACCGCCCAGGCTGGGCACTGCTCAGGACCTCTCCGGTGACCGACGCGGCGGCTTGCGCGACCGAGGATACTCCCCCCATCACAAACAGAGCCAGATTGTCGGCATCGACATTCTTGCAAGTGATCTTGGCGGTTCGCGTGACCTTGGTTGTCACGTTCACATCCTTCTGCGCCGTCGCCCCGTCGGACGTGTAATCCTCGACTTTCTCGGTTGCGATGCTGGCCGTGAATCCGGGCGTATCGCCGAGATAGCGCTCGCCAGTGAACGCACCGGCGGTATCGATGAGGTCGAAGAAGATCTTGCCGGATCCGAGAGCCTTGTTGCTGGTGGCGTAGGTGATAGGCATTTCAAGTACTCCTGGTCAGATGCCGATGGTGGCTACAATGTCGAAGGTGACGGCTAACTCGACCCAGCCACCTTCGGAGGGCTGTGGATCGGCGCGGGATAACTGTTTGATAGTCGAGAATCCGGTCGCGGGTATCCACCCGGTAAGCGCCTGCACGACGGCAGCGGCGAGTGTGCCCAGGGCGCTGTAATCGGCAGTAAGGCCGATGGCATCGCGTGAGAAATCGGTAGCTATGACGACAATCCATGTCTGCCGCTCGACGATGAGCGAGCCATCATCACCATCATCCGTGCGGTCTGCCGGACCGGGCATGGTGAATGCACCCGGTAGATGCCGGGCCAGATCGCTGCGGCCCACCAGATTGGCGGCGCTGCCGATATGAGCGGCGCTGACGAGCGGTGGCAGGGAGGCCTTGAGGCGGGCGATGATGAGCGGCTCGACGGCGTAGATGTTCGTCATTTGCCGGCCCCGGCCACGTTGAGGCGATAATTGAGTTCGCTGGTGAAGGTGGTCTGCAAATGCTCGGCCAACTCCGGAGCGAAACGCTCGACTGCCGCCACGGCTCCGGAGAGCGGATACGTGATGTGTCGGATGGGCAGTGTGGTGATGCCCCAGGCATTGAGCGAGCGTGAGCGCATTTGACGATGTTGATCCGTATCTCTCCGCACAAATATGCTGGATGCCGATGCGCCGGGCATGGTGGCGACAAACGCGCCGGCGGTGAACCGGCCCTTGACCTTGGCCCCGCGCTTGAGCTGGCGCGCCTGACCGAGATAGCCGGATGTGACCGGTGACAGGCCGACCCAGAGGGTACCGGACGCTCCGCCACGCGATACGTGTTGCTCGATACGCTTGCTCTTGCGCAGCGCGGCCTGCTTGACTCCAGATGCCTGGGCCACGGCACGAACAACGTGCGTGCGGCCCCAGCTTAGGGTGCGCTTGATGGTGCGCTTGCCGGCCATGACATAGGCCTTCTGCAGCTTCTCCGGCATCGCCAGGAGATCGCCGACATCCATCTTAAGATGGACACTGTCCATCACGCGGCCCTCAACAATAAGCGGGCCATGCCGGAGTCGTCGATGCTGGTCTCGATCACATCGTAGAGCGTGCTGCGCACGGTGACCGTATCGCCCTCAGAACCGCCGCTGGCAATCCACGCCGACTGCGGCAGATAGATCTCATATCCGGGCCGCTCGATCGGCAGCCCTTGAAGGTTGGCCCCCGACCACGGTGCGCGAAAACGGCCCTGGATGCTCACCACCGGGCCGGCCGCAGTGTGTACTGTGACCGGCTCGGCGAAGACAGCCATCAGGGCCGCTTGCATGGACGTCCAATCGACCATCAATCACCATCCCGATCCCGTGGTCCCGTGGTCCCGTGGTCCCGTGGCCCGTGATTAGATCGCGTCACCTACACCTGGTAACAGATAGGCCTTGACCGTGGCCGCCCCAGCCGCGCTATCCTCAATAGCCACCGCCCCCATACTCAGGTCGCCGGCCACGGCGGTAGCTGCCGCCACGATCCCGATGTCCAGGTTCGCGGTGAGCGCCACCCAGTCCAGCTTGTCCCCCGCTGCTACCGCAGTAGCCGCCACCTTGGGCATCTCCCAGACGCCAGTGATGGCGGCCACGCCGGGGGCACCGGCGGCGATATCGCCGAGAGCGACGCCCAACATGGAGCCGATCACCAGGCCGCTACCGGATGCGACGGCGGCGGCCGGAGTTACATTGATGTGGTCACCTTCTTGCACGAAATTCGTAGCCATGATCCTATCCTCTTACCATATGCGATGAATCAAGTGCTGCCCAGGTTATCCCGGGCAGCATCATGACTACCCGGCGTTGGTCGTAGCGCCGCGCCAGTTGATCGCGGCGACCCCGTAGTCGAAGGTTACCCGCCAAGCGCGGCCCGAACTCCGGAAAGCATCCTCGGCGACGATGACCGGCACCTTGATGCCGTCCAAGAAGCCGACCTCGATGACCGGCTCAACGGCCGGGTTGGCGAACGAATACCAGCGAGTCCCGGACAGGCGTGCGGTATCGATGGTGTCGGCGTACATGCCGTTGACGCTGTTCGGCAACTGCTGCTTGGTGCTGGTGAGCGTGTCGTATTTGCTCTCGTTGACCACGCGCGCCAGGCCGCCAATGGATTTCGGCCCAAGCCACCGGGCCGGGACGATATCGAGGATCTCGCCACTCGGATCGGTCTGCTCGGCAATCAGCACACGGGCTGCGTCGAAGGTGGCCGTGGACGGAGCACCGGCGACGGCGGCGATGTTGCCGTGACCGGAATCGAACAATGTCAGACCGTCGGTCATCAGCGGGCCGAGTCCGGCGTTCTGCCCCAGCAGTGCATAGACATCCTTCTCGAGCGTGCGCATGGCGGCTTGCCCGAGAGCCTGAGCGGCGCCGGAGAACACCCCCATGTCATCGTCGATGAGGATCTGACGAGACAGATTGAGGATGCGTCCCTTGCTCTGAGCCGAGATGGTCTCCTTGTTGGCGTCGACCAGATTGCCATCCTGATATTCGCCGTTGGGCAGCACCTCCTTGAGGTCCGAGAATCCGCCCAGGTAGTAGCGGTTATGCGGCCGGAAGTCGCTGAGCGTGCCGCTCTTGGAGAAGCGCTGCCAGGTGGATGGCGCGGAGTTGAAACTGCTGATCACGGCCTTGTGCAACGTATTCTCGAGCAGATTCGGGAAATCGCTGGTGCTGGTCGTAATCGATGCGGCGAGAATGTGATCGCGATCCAGACCGCGCACGTTGATCCCAGCGGCGGCGGCACAGTGGCGAGCCATGTCGAGCAGGGTCATGCCGCCGAATGGGTTGCCCTGACGGGCTGAGGCATCAGCCGCTGGATCGAGCAGACCGGCCCGCGCCATGAGATAATCGGAGCCTGCCGCGACGCGCTTATCGCGCTCATCCACACCGACCTCGATGTGGACTCCTGCACCCGCAACGGGGGCCGAATTCTTCCCCAGCAGATCGAGTGCCTGGGTGCGCACACTCTCGACCGTAGCCTCGGGATCCTCCAGTGCCTGTGTGTACAGATCACTGATTCCAGGGCGGTCCATATGGGGCTGCATGGCAGCCTTGATGTTGGCGTTGCGCTCCTTGAGTGCGGCCATGGCCGCGGCATGGATGTCCGCTTTCTGCTTGGCCGCAGCAACCTCAGCAGCCTTTTTCTCTTCCTCATTCATAACGATTGCTCCGGTTGATGCGACAGGTGCCGCGGTAGGTGGTGTGGTGGTGATCGGTGATGGTGCCGCTACGGGAGGTGCGCCCCGGGCCGCAGCACTCCCAGGAATGGGATGTCTCGCCGCCGCACGCACCTGAGCGGCGATGCCGGCGGGGGCGTGGCATAGGAATCGATCCAGGCCAGCATCGCCCCCGGCTGCAGACGAGGCGGCTTGAGCACCAGCAGCCGCCGGATCGGCGATCTGATCAGCGAAGCCGGCGGCGACCGCCTCCTCGCCGGTGTAGTAGTGATCGGCCCCGTCGCTGAGCAGGGCCAGCATGTCGGCCACCGGTTTGCCCGTCTTGGCGGCGTAGGCCGCTGACATGGTGGTGGCAAATACATCGAGCACGTTGGCCATGACGCGCATATCGTTGGCGTCGCCCTGGGAAACTCCCCAGGGGGCGTGGATCATCATCATCGAGGTTTTGGGCATCAGCACATCGGTGCCGGCCATCGCGATGAGTGATGCGCTGGACATGGCCACGCCATCGATCGTGACTACGATTTTGGAAGCATGGCGCTTGAGGGAATTGTAGATCGCCATGGCGTCGCTCACAGAGCCCCCGTAACTATTGATGCGCACGTTGATCTGTGTCACAGAGGCATCCAGCGCGTTGAGCTGCATCAGTACATCCTGAGCCGTTACGGACTCATCCCACCACGAGACGCCGATGTCGCCGTAGATGATGAGTTCATACTCGGTAGCGGATACCGCCGATGGCCGCAGTTCCATGACCGGCTGGATGACGGGGCGGGAAGATGGGGCGCTAGGACGTGGCATCGACGCGGCCGCGGCCATGGCGGTGAACAATTTGGTGTGCGTAGGAGGCATCAGGAAGCTCCCGGTTTGGGGGATGGAGTAGCCGGTGCGGCGGCCAGTGAGGTGAGTCCGGCGGCCGCGAGTTGCTCGCGCCAGGCGCGCTCGGATTCGATGACCTCGGCCGGGTTGCGACCACGACGTCGGATGATCTCCGGTGCGGACTCAAACACATTGCCCTCCATTTTTTCGAGCGCGGTCGCCTCTTTGATCGGGTCGATCCAGGGCATGATCGGCATCGAATACAGGGCCGCTGACATCTGCCGGGCAGTAACTCCGATCGGAATGCGCACGGTACCGGCGAGCATTGCTGTAGACACGAACTGCTGATAGGCCGGACGCACGGCCATCGAGGTGAAGGCTCGGGATAGCACGCCGTAGGCGGAATACTGCTCGACGAGTTCCTGGCGCTGGGCGCTGTAGGTGCCGTTGTAGTTCTTGCTCACGCTGCTGTAGCTGGCATCGAGGCCGGCGGCGGCGGCGCGCAACTGGCCGTCGCGCCAGGTGACTGCGCCTGGGTTGGGCCGCTTGCTGTCGATGGTCTCGATGGTTTCCCCGGGCGCGAGATCGTCGAAGATCATACCGGCCTGCAGGCTCATCTCCCGGCGCGGTGCGGGCGTTCCGTCGGGCAGCGTCGGCGGCTGGTAATCAGAGCCCTCGCCCTTGGTAATGGCGGCGGCCAGCGACGCGGCCACCTTGGCGGCGATGCGCTCGGATTCCTCGTAATCCTTGAGATCGTCCAGGCGATCCAGCACCGACGCGAATATGCTGACGCCGCGGACCTGACCGATGCGATCGGATAGCTTAATCATCCGGATCACATCGGCGCTGACCCGCTTGGTGCCGGGATGCATGCCAGCCATGGGGTCGCCGGGATGTTCCTTGTAGAGATGATAGGCAATCGGCTTGCCCCAGGCATTACGCTCGACGCCTTGCAAGATTCCCTTGCTTGGATCGTCGAGATCCAGGGGCAACATGTCAGCTTCCAACAGCTCGATAGAGAACGGCACGGATCCATAGTGAGTCAAGAACTTCACCGTGCCGGCGAGCATCTGGTACAGCGCCTCGCCATCGCGTACCCAGCTACGGCATAGCAATTGCTGGGCGTGCGGCCAATCGAGTTCGCGCGTAACCTCGGGGCGCTCACTCCATTCCATCCAGAGATCGTGGAGCTGCCGCGCCAGCGGTGCATTAATGGAGCCGTCGGAATTTTTCGGCTGCGGCTCGATACCGATTCCGGTCGGCCCGACAATATTACGCACCAGCACGCCGATGGCACCGCGTGATAGATCATGATTTCGCTCGAGTTGTCGGGCGATGTCACGCAGTGGTTTGATGGCTCCGGCGGCGGCGGTATTGCCGGAGCCGAAATCGTGAATGCCAGCACGCCGGCGTCCTGGCTTGGTGGCCTCGTAGGCCGAGCTGTAGGCCTGCACTCGGCAACGGGCGCGTGCCCGGCCAGCGGCCCAGCCAGGCGCTAATGCCAGGATGGCGCGATCGAGGCGATTCATGTGCGATCGCTATCGCGGAATGAGGCGAGCGCATAGCCGGCACGGGAAAGGTCGCCGGCGGCGTGGCGGGTCTCGGTGACCACCTTGCGCTGCCATTCGCGCCGGCCATTCTGGACGACCGCCAGATCGGCCAGGCCCAGTCGCTGATCGCCCCATTGCACCGTTTGCCCGGCGAGGATGGACGTTTCTGCGGCATGATACTTGGCGAGCATGTCGGTGGCCGTGGTCATTCTCAGAACATGCCAGAGTTTCCGTGTTCTGCGCAAGGGGCTCCGGAACACACCCCAACGTGACCGGATGATCAGTCGTCGAGCATCCGATACAACGTTTTGGAGGCGATTCTCCAGCGGCGGCAAATGGCCCGCACACTCATGCCCGAGCGCAGCGCGCTGCGGATGTCGGCCACCGGTATCACCCGGGCCGGCAACGGGATATACAGCTCATCGCCCGCATAGGTCTGCTGCAGGTAGGTGATGACGGCGCAGAGGATGCGTTCGACCTCCTGGCCCGTCATTCCTTGCCGCTGCAGTGCATCGAGCAGCTCAGAGTGCAGTGGAATATTGGGATCCGGGCTAGTCACGATTGCCGAACCCCCATCCTGCGCGGCCAAAGCCGCCCCGGGCCGGTGTCGCCGAGGGCGGCTCATTGCGTGGCGATTGGGAAGGCGGTACGGATGGATGAGCCGCGCGGTGGGCGGATGATGGATTGGGCGGCACGATGCGGGCTGCGCGGATTTCCCAATCGCCGTGTGATAGGCGATGCAGCCGAAGCTCGGGATGATGAGCCGCGGCGTAGGAATACACCCAGGTGTCGAGCGGCTCGTTGCGCACGGATCCGCGCTTCTCGAACCGGTTCTTCCTCGGGTTGTAGGTCTCGCTGACCAGGCCGGCGAAATAATCGGCGGACAGATCCTCACTCAGATGCACATTGCGGGCATCGGCCTGTTTTTCTGCATCGGTCGATAGACGAGAATAAAGCCAATGCTTGATTGCGACGGTGCCGACGTGATGGATGATCACTCCGCGCTTATCGTATTTTCCGCGCCAGTTGACATCCTGCATCGTGCCCTTGCTCAACACGGGCGCATTGTTGGGCTTGGCGCCGAAGATGCACATCGGCCTGCGGATCATCCGCCGCCGGATGTAGTTCTTCACATCCTCGGTGCGATGCCCGCCGGCATCGATGGCGGTGGCCTCGATCTTCAGGAAACCACCATTGGCGTGCTCGATGGGACGATTCAATAAATCGGTGAGCGCCACCCACACCGCCTCATCAGCCGGATCGCCGGGCAGCTCGATATAATCGAGTGTCCAGAAGGCCATGCGCACACCCCAGCCGGTGATATGCACAGCGAGACGATCATCCTGCGTGTCCACACCGGCGGTGATGGCGAGCACGCCCTCGGGGGCGGTTCGCAGACGGTAGGGTTCCGCGCGCCCGGCGATGACGTTGTTGCGCACGGCACGCATGGATGGATCTTCCCAGGTCTCGGCGAGCCGCTCGTTGATGAAGGTCTGCAGTTTTCCCGGGTCGTTTTGTGCGGCGAGCCACATCTGCACTAGATCCAGCCAGCGCGGACCGAGGCCGAGCGGATAGTACAGCGCGTTGATCTGATAGCCGCGGATGCTGCGCTCGGGATGCTCGGCGATCCAATCGCCGTCCGCAATCATAGCCGTCTTCTGCGAGTCCCGGATTACCACGCCGCATTCTCGGCAGGAATACCAGCACTCATCTCCATTGGGCGACCAATGCAGGCCGTTCCATTCCAGTGGTTGCCAATGCCCGCAATCCGGACACGGTACGTGGTAGTGGCGCTGATCGGATTCGAGCCACAGATTCTCGACGCGACTTATGCCCCGAATGGTCGGCGTTCCGATGTAGAGACGTTTCGAGGTGCCGGCAAACGCGCTGGTGCGTCCATTCAGCATATCGACCGGATCGCCACCGATGCGCAAATTGGCGGCGAAATCGTCGAGTTCGTCCACAATGAGAGTGCGCACGGTGGTCGACTTCAGCCGGGTCGGACTTCCTGCGTGCTCGAGATAGAGCTGACCACCGGAAAAATCCTTGAAGGTCGCGGTATTGGATGAGTCTCGGCTGGCCAGGCTCGTCAGGGTTTGACGCACCGTTGGTGTCTCTTGGAGCATCGGGTTCAGCTTCTGCTGGACCCATTTGTTCATCGCCACCTCGCCCGGCAAACAAATCATAATCGGGCCGGGGTTGTGATCCATGGTGTAGCCCAGCGCATTGATGGCGCATTCGGTTTTCCCGTATTGGATTGGCCACATCAGCACCACCTCTCGAACCGGATTGCGGGCGCTCATGCAATCCATCGGCTCACGCATGGGCGGATTACGATGCGTGCGCCAGCGACCCGGCTCGGCGCTGCCCTTGCCCGACAAGACACGCTCGGCATCGGCCCACTGACTCACCGTGAGCGGCAGGCGCGGCGCGATGGACCGGGCCACCACGGCGTTGATGCATTGCGCGGCCGGAGCCGTCATACCGGATCCGATGGGCGAGTGCTGGATATCTTGGCGAATGTTTGACCGCTTCCCGCCAATGTTGCGGATTGGCCCGTGAAATCCTGCCAGCGGCGCACGATGACATCTACGTATTCGGACGACAGCTCGATCAATCTTGCGGACATACCCAGAGTCTCTGCGGCAATTAATGTCGAGCCCGATCCACCGAATGGATCAAGCACTACCTGTCCCGGCTTGGCACTGTTGCTCAACATGCGGGAGACAAGCGCCACCGGCTTCATGGTGGGGTGCATATCGCTGCGTTTCGGTCGTACCACGCGCATGATTGATTGCTCGACGTAATCGACAGCAGCACATCGATCGTGATCTCTTCAATTTTTCTAGGCTCTGGCATCCTCGGATCCTTTCTTTAATTTCTTGAAATGTCTAGCCGCCTCCGTCAGCGCATGCTCGACCTCAGCGGAAAGGGTGGCACGGATCTGCGCCTCGTCGCTGATGGTGGCGAGCAGCGGCGTAAGCACGTCTTGCAGCGCCTCGAGCCGAGAGCGCAGGGTGGTGATGACATTGGCGACGACGCCCTCGACCTCCGCGGCAACCATGAGCTTACCGATGGCGACGTCATAGGCGCGCTTGGCCTCCAGCGCCATGTAGCGCTCGCGGACGGCCCGCGACACCTGGTAGGTGGCACCTACCTGGGTTGTCGCCGTCGCAGGAGACACGGGCGCCATGGGAGCCACGGGAGCCTTGGCCCGGGGTGCCGCGCTGCCGGGCGACGCGGGTACCTGGGCGCCGTTGCCCCGCCCTTTCCCCGGCGCGGCACGAGCGGCAGCGTGACGCGCCACGACACCTGCCTTGGCGGGATCGCGGGTCTCAGCGATCCGTGCCAGCGATGCAGCGATGATGACCCGGCGGCCATCGAGCACCAGCCGGCCATCTTGCTTGAGTTGCGTGATGTAGCTGCGGCGGAATCCAGCGATATCGGCAAACTCCGCCAGGGTGGAGGTCTCGGGATACTCAATAGGGGCATTATCCATAATTCAGTGACCCAGTCCCCAGGATACCGGGTAATTCAGTAACCTATCCGACCCATTCCCCATAATTCGGTAACCCAACCCCTTGATATGTACCCATTTCTCGCGCCCATCCGACC
>VAOW01010930.1_pt1 | contig 17002 bp, 15 predicted proteins | sample 3393921 | NCBI WGS metagenome assembly VAOW01 (sample SAMN08290428, study PRJNA428436) | hydrothermal vent metagenome | isolation source: Deep-sea hydrothermal vent chimney | place: Indian Ocean: Southwest Indian Ridge | depth 2742 m m | reverse complement strand
GGTCAATTTTGGGTGCTGACGGGGGGTCAAAATTGGACGCTGTTTGACAGAGGAGACCGTAGACGGACTTTTTGCGGCTTTGTCAACAAGAACGTAAAAGTATTCGAGACAGGAAAAATCAACGTTAGCCTGCCACTATTCATAAATCGCCGTGATGTTTGCGCAGGAGCTTTGTCCGCAGCGGATTCTGAGAAGGAGTGCATAGCCGTGCCTACGGACGACCGATCAGGTGAATTGCACTTGCGCAAGAGAGTATCCCCTGAGGGACGATGGGTTTGTTGCGGGCAAAGGAACAAGCAAGGGCGCGGAAGTATTTGTGGGTAAAGGGCGGGGTCAGGCCCCTGCATCCGGTGCGGATCTCAGTGCTTCACCTGGATGCACGGCCCGATTGCATTATACCGCTGACAGCGCCTGTAAGAAACGCTTGTGAATATTGTCAAAGCCCCCATTGGAAAGAATAAGAATGCAATCGTCGGGTGCCGCAAGGTCCACGACATGCCGAACAATGCTCTCCGTATTCGCCAACACCTGAGCATATTCGCCAATGGATCTACAAACAGCTTTCACATCCAGTATGTCTCCGGGCTTCATATTGTGCCTCGAAGGCGGCGTAAAAATCACAAAATCCGCTTTCTCAAAACATTGCGTCAATCGCTTCTCATGGGTATGCGTACGCATCGTGCTCGAACGTGGCTCGACCACCGCCCATAAACGCCCTTTACCGCGCATGTGGGCTTTGGCTGCTTCCACCACGCTTTTGATCGCCGTGGGATGGTGTGCAAAATCATCGAGTATTTTGATCCCGTGCACCTCGCCTGCCAATGTCATACGGCGTTGAATGCCGGAAAATGATTCAAAGGCGTGCTGGATGGTTGGTAAATCAACTCCCATGGACATGGCTGTTGCAGCCACGGCGCAAGCATTGGCAACCTGATGTCTGCCAATCATTTTCCATTTGAGTTGAAGAACCCGTCGATCCTTTCGCCACAAGGAAAAATACGATCCGTCATCCGATAATGTCTCCCACTGCCACTCGGCGTCTGCCTTCCCCCTCTCCGCAAAGGACTGCATGGGTGTCCAGCAGCCTTTCTCAAGCACCTCGGAAAGATTGGGATCATCAGCATTGACGATAATGTTCCCGATTGCCGGAACGGTACGAATCAGGTAATGAAACTGGCGCTTGATAGCGTCCAGATCAGGGAAGATATCAGCGTGATCGTACTCCAGGTTGTTCAGAATAAGGGTACGCGCATGATAATGAAGAAACTTGCTGCGCTTATCGAAGAATGCAGTGTCATATTCATCGCCTTCGAGGATAAAATATTTCCCTGTCCCCAGCCGGGCGCCTCCGCTAAAATCCTCGGGGATACCTCCGATCAAAAAACCCGGTTGTTCTCCCGCAAGATCCAGCACATACGCCAGCAAACTCGCTGTACTCGTTTTTCCATGGGTGCCGGCCACCACCACGGCATGCCGCCCCGGCAATACATGATCGCCAACGAATTGTGCACCGGACGTGTACGGCAACCCGCGGGTAAGCACCGCTTCCACCTCCGCGTTGCCGCGTGAAAGCGCATTGCCGATAAGAGCCAGGTCAGGAACCGGTTCGAGGTTGGCCGCATCAAACGGGGCAATCCTGATGCCCTGTTTTGCCAGATAATCAGACATCGGCGGATACACGCCGGTATCTGAACCGGTAATTCGCCAACCCATATCTCTGGCCAGCTTTGCAATCGCCGCCATCGCCGTGCCGCAAATGCCCAGAATATGAATATGTTTAATCTGCATTATTCATAAATCATCGCGACGATTGACTTGGGTTTGCGGTCTTTTTTCGTATAAAGGGAAGGGCCATCCATGGCCTGGATTGAAGCACAAGCCGGGCAAGACAGAAAGTGGTAAATGCGGCAGGATCGCCCCATGCAAGTTCAACCACTGGAAAAAGTCGTTGAGGAAACGGGGGAAAACCCCGACGCCAGCATCATCTGGCTGCATGGCTTAGGTGCGGACGGGCACGATTTCGAACCCATTGTCACAGAATTGGGTCTTCCCGATGATCTGTCGGTGCGCTTTGTCTTTCCTCATGCGCCCGCCATTCCCGTAACCATCAATAACGGTTACATCATGCCTGCCTGGTATGATTTCAAGCCAACAGGACAGGGCATTGAACATGACGAGAAAGGCATAGCACGTTCTACCAAACAGATTCAGTTGTTGATTGAGCAGCAGGAAATGTACGGCATCGCACCGGATCGCATCATCCTCGCCGGATTCTCGCAGGGTGGCGCGATGGCAATCCATTGCGGTCTGCGACAGCCCGGACCTATGGCAGGAATCATGGCATTATCCTCTTATCTGCTGATGCCGGATCACAGGGAAGATGAAATAAAATCCGTTGCATGCTCCGCGCCAATATTCATGGCGCATGGCGTGGACGATCCTGTTGTGCCTTACGCCGTGGGCGAGATCTCGCGCCGGAAGCTTGAAGCGGCAGGCTGCCATATCGAATGGCATAGTTACCCGATGGAGCATCACGTCTGCCCACAGGAAATCAAGGACATTGGTTTATGGATTAGCGGAATCCTCAAGAAGGGATATTGACCGCCGGTTATGTCAGGCAGGCGATTCATGAATCGTCCGGGTTAGTACGAAACTCATCAGTACTTGCCATGGCACATTTTCCTGCGGTGCATATCCTCGAGCCGTTTTTTCTGTTTGGCTGAGAGCATCGCCTTGATATCATGCAACTGGATGACGAAAGCGCGCCAGAGGCCAGCCTCCAGTGCGCCGATTTGCGTGAGCTTTTGATCCACGGCCTTTACGTCAATAGAGTCGGCCATTATCAGACGGCGCAGGTCTGTGCGCGCCGCGAACAGTTGTGACTCCGCCACGCTGTTCTTTTCAATATAGGCATCGCGCAGTTTTATCAGGCGGCTAATTTGCTGGCTGCCAAGCTGTAACGTATCCGCCATTTTCAGGAAATGTACCGCGGCATTGTGCGGACCGCGCATGTGCGGGTGATGATAGCCATGTTGCGGCATATTCATATGCATGGTGGCCGCCTGAGAGCTTGGGATGGCGAGTATGAGTGTTACCAGTATGAACAGGGTGCGGATAAAGGGTCGTTGCTGATGGGTCATCGGTGTTCTCCTCGTAATGGTAGTAACCGTCAGGAATATTCGTGCGGCGTATGGCTATGGTTAGCCAGGGGAATATATGTTTACTCGCTTGATCTTGCAAGCAGGGTGTAAAGGATGCGGAGGTCATGAAGGTCTGTTCATGCGTAATTCACGCTTTCCTAAGGCTTGGCGTATACAGTTTCTTCTGTCCGGCGCCCTCCCTCCTCCCCTCCCTGGGGCATCGGACACATAGCCCCGGTTCCTGCCGGGGCTATCTTTTTCAGGTATGTTACGCCGATTTTCTTATTTGCAAGGGGATCGTGAATGTAACAGGACCATGGACGTGCTTTTTACGACTTCATCATCAATCGTTCAGGATAAGAACCCGTTATTGACCTTTGATCGGTCAGCGTCCAATTTCCGGACATGGAAAGGATGGCAAGGGTTGCGGTTCCCTGTATCCCGCATCATGTGACGCAGTGTGGTGCTGTAGCATGTGTCACATGATTGGAATTAATCGTGCGGTGATTCTGGCGGCGGGACCGGGATCCCGGTTAAAGTGGCTGACTCACAATCGTCCCAAGGCGTTGATGCCTCTTTCCGGAGAGCCCGTAATCGTGCGCCTCATACGTAAGCTGGCGTCACAGGGGATTCGTGATATTGCTATCAATATCCATCACCATGCGGATCAATTGATTCAGTCCTTGAGCGATGGATCACGGTTCGGGGTCCGATTGTATTTCAGTCGTGAAAAACAACTGCTTAATTCCGGCGGCGGGGCGTGTCAGGCAATGGAACTGCTTCCCGGCTACGGTCTTTTGGTGATTCATAATACCGATGTGTTGAGCGATATAGATGTACGGATCCTGGCAAGATCATGCCCAAATTCGGGTGCCTGTCTTTCTCTGGTGAGCAATCCCGTACATCATCCCGAGGGTGACTTTAGTCTGCGCGCCGGGCTGGTTTCGATTTCACCGGATGGTTATCCGCGTTATACCTTTTCCGGGGTGTCTGTGTGGGAACAGAGCGCGTTTGGCGCATGGTCTCCGGGTCAGCCTTTTTCGCTGACTGAAGCAATTCGCCGCCTTGCGGATGAACGTCGTTGTACTGGCATATTGCACGATGGGTTGTGGCTGGATATGGGCCGCCCGCGTGATTTGATACAGGCGGGAAGGTGCAAAGGAACAAGTGAGGGTGCGGCAGTATTGCTGAAGAGTCCCGGTTAGGAGATTCCTTGCGGATGGGTTCCTTATCCCGCCGCACAGCGGCTTTGTTTCATAAGCGCGATGAGAAACTCCACATTACCTTTGGGACCGCGCAGAGGAGATTCAATGATGCCTTTAATGGATACGCCTTCCAGTATCAATGCCGCCTGTTTCACTTTTTCGACTGCGCTGGCCCGCGCTGCCTCATCACGTACCACGCCTTTGGATAACCGCTTTGATCCCACTTCAAACTGCGGTTTGATCAATGCCACGCACCAGCCGCCGGAGGCAAGGTATTTCCACGCCAGTGGTAATACCGTCACCAGGGAAATAAACGAGGTGTCAACCACCAGCGCATTGATGTTCTCCGGCACCTGTTCCCGCGTTAAGTCCCGGATATGCGTTCGCTCAAGGTTGATAACGCGCGTATCCTGTTGTAGCCGGTAATGCAGTTGCCCCCGACCCACATCCACGGCATAGGATCTAACCGCACCGCGTTGCAGCAGGCAATCGGTAAATCCGCCCGTGGACGCGCCCACATCCAGGCAGACCGTCCCTTCCACCTTGAAGCCGAAGCACTCTAGCGCAGCCTCGAGTTTCAGACCGCCGCGGGACACATAGCGTAGCGTTTCCCGCACCTCGATGCCCGTATCCGACTGAACCTGAGTTCCCGGTTTGGCGGCTTTCTGGCCGTTGACATAAACCAGTCCCGCCATGACCAGACGTTGCGCCTGCGCGCCGGTTTCGGCCAGGGATCGTTCAGTCAACAGATGGTCAAGACGAACTTTTTTTGGTTTGGATACGTGGGTCAAATCAGACTTCATCATGAACATTGCAGGTTAGAAAAGGCTCCGCAAACGGGCTTCGATACACTTCCCATCCAACCAGAGATCATGCAGGATTTCGGCTTGCGTACCATGTGCGGGGAATGTATCCGGCATGCCCATATTTGCAAACGGACCATGCCAGCCATGTGCCAGCGCCAATGCCGCAATGGCCTCGCCAATGCCGCCCTGTTCCGCACCTTCTTCCACCACCAGGATCGGTTTGCTTTTTTTCATATGCGCCAGGATACATGCAGTATCCAGTGGTTTGATAAACCGAAGATTGAGCAAAGTCAGATGTTTGTTATCCTTCTTACGCATAGATTCTACAGATGCCAGCGCATCACGAACACGGCTGCCTACAGCCACGACAAGGCCATCTTTCCCTTCCTCCAGCACCTCCGCCTTGCCTGCATCCAATACTTTCGGCGCTCCCCTTTCAACGTTGAAGCCACAGCCTCGCGGATAACGAATAGCACTGGGACCATCCAGTTTGATTGCGGTCGCCAGCATATCCGCCAACTCCGCCTCATCCTTGGGCGCCATCATTGTAATGTTGGGAATACAACGCAAAAAGGCTATATCAAAGGCCCCTGAATGCGTCGCCCCGTCAGCACCCACGACGCCGGCCCGATCCATGCAAAAGACCACGGGAAGATTCTGAATACATATATCGTGAATAACCTGATCATAGGCCCGCTGCATAAAGGTCGAATAAATGGCCACGACGGGTCTTAAGCCTTCCACGGCCAAACCACCGGCAAAGGTTACGGCATGTTGCTCGGCAATACCCACGTCAAAGAAGCGGTCCGGATGCCGCTTGGCAAAACGGGACAAACCCGTGCCACCGGGCATGGCGGCGGTAATGGCCACGATTCGCTCGTCACCGTCGGCCAGATCGGCCAGCGTGTCGGCAAACACTTGTGTATAGGTGGGAGGCTGCCCCGTTACCTTGATCGGTTCGCCCGTCTCCATATTGTATGGGCCCAGGCCGTGCCATGTTTCAGGATCCTCTTCCGCCGGAGCGAAGCCGAGCCCTTTTTTGGTTACGATATGCAGCAAAACGGGGCCGCCCAGATTCTTGCAATTTTCCAGGGTTGGCAACAGGTGATCAAAATCATGCCCGTTGATGGGTCCAATATAACGAAATCCCATTTCTTCAAACAATGTGCCTGGCGTCAGCATGCCCTTGACGTGCTCCTCCAGGCGTTTGGCGGCCTCCAGGGCCACGGGCACTTTTTCCAGAACCTTGCGCGTGGCGTCTCGTACATTGGTGTAGGCCTTGCCTGTAATCAGGCGGGCAAGATAGGCGGACATTGAACCCACATTGGGAGCAATGGACATTTCGTTATCGTTAAGAATTACCAGCAGGCGGCGTTTGCTCCCTCCGGCATTATTCAGGCCCTCAAACGCCATGCCTCCGGTCAACGCGCCATCGCCAATAATGGCAATGACGTGCTTGTCCTCCCCGTTTATATCACGCCCGGTCGCCATACCGAAGGCCGCGGAAATCGAGGTGCAGGCGTGCCCGGCGCCAAAGGGATCATGTTCCGATTCAGAACGTTTGGTAAATCCGGAAAGCCCGCCGTACTGGCGAATGGTCGGCATACGTTCCAGCCTTCCGGTCAACATCTTATGGGGATAAGCCTGATGCCCCACGTCCCAGATTATACGATCACGCGGTGAATCAAACAGCCGGTGCAGGGCGATGGTGAGTTCAACCACGCCAAGCCCGGCGCCCAGATGGCCGCCAATCGGCGCCAGCGTCCTGATAAGGTAATTCCGCATCTCCATCGCCAGTTGCGGCAATTGATCCGCGGTCAGACGTTTCACGTCATCGGGTCCGTGAATACCGGACAGTAACGGGTATGCATTCATGTCTTTCGCTCCAGAATATAGGCGGCAAGCGCCTTCAGGTGGGCGCCATTCTCACCCAACGGGGCCAATGCCTCAACGGCAAGCTCGCACATCTCGTCCGCAATTTCACGCGCCCGCTCCAGCCCGAGCAAGGAGACATAGGTAGCCTTGTGTTGCGCGGCATCCTTGCCAGCGCTCTTTCCAAGCGCATCGCTGCTACCCGTTGCGTCCAGAATGTCATCGGCAATCTGGAACAACAGCCCCACCGCCTTGCCATACCGCGAACAGGCGTCCACTCCGGTTGCATCCGTCTGCGCCAGCATGGCGCCAGCCTCGCAGCAATAGCGCAGTACGTCACCGGTCTTGTGAACATGGATACGCTCGATCTCCAGCACGTCCCGCACGGTTTCTTTTTCGGCCAGCATATCCAGCATCTGGCCGCCCACCATACCCCGGGCTCCCGCAGCCATGGCAAGGCGCCTAATCAGTTCCACGCGCAAGCCCATCGGCGCATCCACTTCCGTCAGCAATGCAAAGCTCAGGGATTGCAGCGCGTCGGCGGCAAGTACGGCGGATACCTCATCGAACTGCTGATGGCAAGTCGGCTTCCCGCGCCGTAGATCGTCATCGTCCATGCAAGGCAAGTCATCATGAATAAGCGAATAGGTATGCATACACTCAATACTCATCATTGCAGGCATGATGCCGCCGCCTCCGCCACAGGCTGAAAAACACTCCAGCATCAGCGCCGGACGAATACGCTTGCCGCCAGCCATCAGGCTGTAGCGCATCGCTTTCCACAGGCGTTCAGGGATGCCTTTGCGGCGCACTTCCAGCATCGCGTCAAGCGCGGCATTGACCCGTTCCGCGGCCTGTTTTAATCGTTGATGTGGCATCCGTTATTCGTTTTCGTTTTCTTTTTTGTTCAGAACCTGAAGCCGTTGATCCGCCGAATCCAGCAACGCCTCACAACGCCGGGTTAATTTCACCCCTTCTTCAAATGCCGCCACGCTTTCTTCCAGTGGCAATTGGCCGGACTCAAGTTTCTCGACCAGTGCGGTTAAACGCGCCAGCGCCTGTTCAAAGCTCAGAGCATCCGTTTTGCCGCCAGAAGATTTCGATTCAGCCACTTGCCACCCCGGTCATCCGGATTTATTTGAGTCACCTGCAACATCCGGGCGGATGCGCGACTCTTCTATTCCGGCCATTGTAGAGGACGAGCGGACAGGGTCAATGCTGTCTCAACAGAGCCTCAACAGGCGCCGCTATTCCTGATAATCTTGGCGAATGGACCATGATGAACGCCTGCGCATCATCCGGCGCACACAGCAGACCTACCCTCATTCTGTCGCCGAGCAGGAAGCGGAGGTGTTTCGTGTTTTGAACTATGAAAAACCATCATGTATCATCCTGACCGAACACCCTCCCTTGTTCACTATCGGCACATCCGGCCACAGGAATGACGTACTGCTTGAAGACATTGACGGGGAGCGCATCGATGTCTTTCCCACAGGTCGCGGTGGCGAAGTTACGTATCACGGACCGGGCCAACTGGTCGTTTACGTCATTGCCGATTTGCGAAAAGAACGGGATCTGCATAAACATGTCTGGCGCCTGGAAGAGATGGTTCTTCGTACGCTGGCGGATTTCAGCATCACTGCGGGACGTAGTGAACGTGGCATTGGTGTGTGGGTGAACGGCAAAAAGATCGCTGCGGTTGGCGTGCGTTGCCGCAAATGGATCAGCTACCACGGCGTAGCCCTGAATATTGCACCCAACCTTAAACATTTCTCCGGAATTGTTCCCTGTGGTATGCGCGATACGCCTGTTACTTCCATGCAGAGGCTGGGCGTTCAGACGAACAGAGGTGAAGTGGAGAAAGCTCTATTGCTGCATGCCAACCATCTGTTCGCTGTTCCGCGTCACGTCTTGACGATGTGAACTCCCGATGCATCGGGAGACTGCTTCCATTGCCAGATTCGAGAGTTCCAGCATGGCAATCATTGCCCCGCTGCTGGAACAGATGGATGAGTGGCCGGGAGATAGGCACATCCTCTGGAAAAACCCTGTGCAGATCGCAATAAACCCTTAGCAGTTCGTCGTTGTTCAATGCCATGGTATCTATCTTAGCCGAAATAATCCTGTTGGGAAGCGACATGCATGCATGTATGCTCCCGCCAATGAATAAAAAAGTGGCGATTTCAGGCCGCCCGCGCGGTCGCATTCCGCTTGCGCGCGAGGGCTGGTCCTTCCTGTTAATATGCACGGCGATTCTGATGATCACTGTTGTGCTACGCTGGCACATCGTTACCGGGTTTCTGGCGATACTTTTATTGTTTATGCTGAATTTTTTTCGTGATCCGGAACGTCTAACGCCCGAAGATGACGATCTTTTCATCTCTCCGGCCGATGGCAAGGTAGTGCGGGCGGATCAGACAGGGGCTGGCGTTCGCGTGGATATTTTCATGAATGTGTTTGACGTACATGTCAATCGGGCGCCCATGTCCGGGCGCATTACGCGCATGCAATATACGCCGGGATCATTCATCAATGCCGCCCATGATCAGGCAGGTGAACACAATGAGCGCAATCGCTTCGAAATGGAACCGGAAGACGGCACACCCATCGCCTTCACGCAGATCGCGGGGCTGGTAGCACGCCGTATTGTGTCGTATGTTGCCGTGGGTGGCCGTGTGAAAGCAGGCCAACGCATCGGCATGATACGCTTCGGATCCCGCGTCAACTGTGAGATACCCCCTGAATTCACGCTGGAGGTCAAGGCGGGACAGCGGGTCAAGGCGGGAAAAACCATTTTGGCGCGGAAAGCCGGAACGGCCGGGAGAAAATATGAATGATGAATAAGGCATCCACCGTGAAGGAACGTGGTATTTATCTGTTGCCAAGCCTGTTTACCACCGGCGGCCTGTTTGCCGGATTCTATGCGCTGATTGCCGCCGTGCAGGGCCGTTTTGAGCTGGCGGCATGGGCGCTGATTGCTGCCGCCATATTTGATATGCTGGATGGCCGGGTTGCTCGCCTGTTGCATGCCGAATCCGATTTCGGCGCGCAATATGATTCTCTGTGTGATATGCTGTCGTTTGGCATCGCGCCCGCCGTGCTGATTTATCTATGGGCGCTGGTTCCCCTGCACAAGCTGGGCTGGCTGGCGGCTTTTCTGATTGCGGCCTGCGCCGCACTCCGGCTGGCTCGCTTCAATGTTCAGATAGGCACGCAAAGCAAACGTTATTTCAGTGGCTTGCCGACACCCGCCGCAGCCATGCTGATTGCTACGGCCGTACTTTTCCATGAAAACAACGCCATGGCCCCGATCCCCTGGTTATGGTTCGTCATCTCCGTAACGCTGGCATGGCTCATGGTCAGCCGCGTACCTTTTTTTGCCGGCAAGGATGTAGACCTGAAAAAGCGGCATCCTGCTGTCATTCTTCTCGGCATTCTGGCGTTGATCGTGTTCATCATGGCCGATCCGCACATGAATCTGTTCATCCTTGCGCTGGCCTATTGCATTCATGGCCCTCTGCTTGGACTAAGAAAATGGAGAAGATGTAAACAGCTCCGCGGTAACGAAGGGAAAAACAACTCGCGGATTGATTGACAGCGCATCTGGCGAGTGCTTTACTCCGCGCATGTTTCATATTCCACGCACATTTTCCGGCAACGGGCTTTTGCTACTGTATCAGTGCAAGTTGCGGCCGATGAGGCGTTAATCCGGGGAATCCCTACGTATTGATCAACACAGGCCGCAGCTCATCCCTGCGGCCTGTGTTATTTACGGCCTGAAAATTCCAGATACGGAACCCGAGAGATAAGGAGCTTCACCATGTCCGACCGTTTATACATTTTTGATACTACCCTGCGCGATGGCGAGCAATCACCGGGATGTTCCATGAATCTGGAGGAGAAGCTGCGCGTGGCGCACAGCCTCGCGGCGTTGGGCGTGGATATTATTGAGGCGGGTTTTCCGGTTGCCTCACCGGGTGATTTCGAGGCCGTACACCGCATTGCCTCGGAAATCCACGGTCCGACCATTGCAGGATTAGCCCGTGCACACCCGAAAGACATCGAACGCGCCGCCAAAGCCGTGAAGCCGGCGAAAAAGGCGCGCATTCACACCTTTATCGCCACCAGCCCGATCCATATGGAAGCCAAATTGCGCATGAGCCCGGACGAAGTGCTGGAGATGGCGGTTGCGGCAGTCAAACAGGCGCGATCGCTGGTTCCCGAGGTTGAATTCTCGGCTGAGGACGCCGGACGCACTGAAATGGATTTCCTGTGCCGTATTGTCGAGGCGACCATTACCGCGGGTGCCCGGATTATCAATATTCCGGATACGGTGGGCTACATGACGCCACAGGAATTCGGCGGGCGTATCCGCGAATTGCGCGAGCGCGTTCCCAATGCCGATCAGGCCATTTTTTCCGTACATTGCCATAACGATCTGGGCTTGTCCGTCGCCAATTCACTGGCGGCGGTGGAGAATGGCGCCAGACAGGTCGAGTGCACCATCAACGGCTTGGGTGAGCGGGCCGGCAATGCCTCACTGGAAGAAATAGTGATGATTTTACGCACTCGATCCGACCGCTACGATATCGAAACGGGCGTTGATACCACCAGGATCGTACCCACATCGAAACTGGTTAGTCAGATTACCGGCATGTCGGTCCAGCCCAACAAGGCGATTGTCGGAGCCAATGCCTTTGCGCACGAAGCCGGGATTCACCAGGACGGCGTACTCAAGCATCATAAGACCTATGAGATTATGACGCCGGAATCGGTCGGCTGGACGACCAACCGTATGGTTCTGGGCAAGCATTCGGGACGAGCGGCGATCAAGTCCCGCTACAGGGAATTGGGGGTGGAAGTGGACAGGGATGCGCTCAATGTTGTTTTTGAACGCTTCAAGGCGTTGGCGGACAAGAAGAAAGAAGTGTTCGACGAAGATTTGATGTCCATCCTGGAGCATGGTGAAGAAGCCGAATCCGAACGCATTAAGCTGTCCAGCCTGCATGTGGCGTCCGGCACCAAAGATACGCCGGTTGCCGCCATCGAACTGGAAATCGAGGGAAAGGCGCACAAGGCCACCAGCGAGGGTGATGGGCCGGTGGATGCAGCCTTCAAAGCGATTAATTCACTGGTCGAACCCAATGGCAAGCTGTTGCTCTACACCGTGAACGCCATCACAGCCGGCACCGATGCCCAGGGCGAAGTCACCGTGCGCTTACAGGATTCGGGCCGGATCGTGAACGGACAGGGCAAGGATACGGATATCGTCGTCGCCTCCGCCAAAGCGCTGATTGCCGCGCTCAATAAATTGCCGGACATGCATGCCAGAGAGGTTCATGCCCAGTATTCAGGCGTTTAATTCTGTTCTGATTAAGCGATACGCCACACTCGGCAAGCGAGCCGCGGGCGTTGCCTCCGCGGATGTCCGGAATCAGGCGCAACTCCGGCACTGTTACGCCATTGAGATTAACGCAGTAGTCTTCAAGCTCATCGGTCGATTATCTGCACATGACTAGAAAATACTGGCCGGATCTGGTGACAGAAAGTTACATTAGAACAAATACGCCGAGTTATCAATAAAAGGGCTGTGTTTCGGGAAGAAGTATCCGTACGCTTCGCGCATGCAATTTAAGCTGACGGGAGACTTCATCCCACAGGGCGACCAACCCCGGGCTATTGCCGAACTGGTCGCGGGCGTGCGCGCAGGTGCGCGCCACCAGACGCTGCTTGGCGTCACCGGATCCGGCAAGACCTACACCATGGCTTGCGTCATTGAGAAGGTGCAGAAGCCAACCCTGATCATGGCGCCGAACAAGACGCTGGCGGCCCAGCTCTATGGCGAATTCAAACAGTTTTTTCCCGATAATGCAGTGGAATATTTCGTTTCCTACTATGATTACTATCAGCCGGAGGCCTACGTGCCGACCTCGGACACATATATTGAGAAGGATTCATCCATCAACGAACACATCGACCGCATGCGCCACGCCGCAACGCGCGCCCTGTTGGAGCGTGAGGACGTGATTATCGTCGCTTCCGTATCATGTATCTATGGACTTGGCAGTCCGGAGGCTTATTCGAACATGCTGTTGTATTTTGAAGCGGGGCGCGAGCAGGATCAGCGGCAGGCAGTCAGGAAACTCGTGGAGTTACAATACGAGCGTAATAATACGGATTTCCATCGTGGTACGTTCCGGGTGCGAGGCGACGTGCTGGAAGTTTTTCCGGCGCATGCCGAGGATTTTGCCATCCGCGTCGAGTTCTTCGGCGATGACGTGGATGCCATTTCCCGCTTCGATCCACTGACCGGAAATCGACTGGAACGTCTGCATAAATATACGGTTTTTCCAAAATCCCATTTTGTGACGCCGCGTGGTCAGTTGATCAAGGCTATGGATGCAATCAAAACGGAACTCGCCGAAAGACTGGCCGAACTGCACGATGAGGGAAAACTGGTTGAAGCCCAAAGGCTGGAGCAGCGCACAATGTTCGATCTGGAAATGATTCAGGAGATTGGTTATTGCACTGGCGTGGAAAACTATTCACGCCATCTGACCGGGCGCGAACCGGGCGAACCGCCGCCGACGCTATTTGATTATTTACCCAATAATGCGCTGGTGATGCTGGATGAATCGCATGTCACGGTGCCGCAGATCGGCGGCATGTTCAAGGGAGACCGCTCGCGTAAACAGACGCTGGTGGATTTCGGTTTCCGCCTGCCCTCGGCGCTGGATAACCGCCCTTTGCAATTTCACGAATTTGAGGCTGCGGCGCCACAATCGATTTATGTATCGGCTACGCCCGGCCCTTACGAAATGGAGCATTGCGGAGGCGTTTTTGCCGAGCAGGTCATTCGTCCGACAGGTCTGGTTGATCCCGAGGTGGAGGTGCGCCCGGCCACTACGCAGGTTGATGATTTCGTCAGTGCGGCGAATGAAGTGGTCAAAAAGGGCTATCGCGTGCTGGCGACATGCCTGACCAAACGCATGGCCGAAGATTTGACGGAGTATTTGAATGATCTGGGCATGCGCGTGCGTTATCTGCATTCGGATATTGATACGGTGGAGCGCATGGAAATCCTCCGTGATCTGAGGTTGGGTGTGTTCGATGTGCTCGTCGGCATCAATTTACTGCGGGAAGGACTCGATTTGCCGGAAGTGGCCCTGGTGACGATATTCGATGCGGACAAGGAAGGTTTTCTGCGTTCCGACCGCTCATTGATTCAAACCATCGGCCGCGCCTCCCGCAATGTTGAAGGGCATGTGATTCTGTATGCCGATAAACTTACCGGTTCCATGCGGCGAGCCATGGACGAAACCGCGCGCCGCCGTGAAAAACAACTGGCCTACAACAGGGAACATGGTATTACGCCGCGGACGGTGAAGAAAGAAATCAGGGATATTCTTGGTTCGGTTTGTAATATGGATTACGCTCATATTCCCGAAGTGGCTGAACCTGAGATAGAATATTTGTCCGATGCGGAGAGGCAGTCCCGTATCGCTGAACTGGAACGACTGATGTTGGAAGCCGCCGCTGATCTCCGCTTTGAGGATGCGGTGAAATACCGCGATAAAATACAGCAACTGGTGCCATAACAGGCTCGTAACCTATCGATTTTCAAGGAAACCTTTTTCATCCCTGTTGTCCCCCGGCGAAGCGCCGCCTGGTTTGTCGCGGTTGGTGTCCTGATTTTCGTGCCTTTGCCACTATGCTCACGCGGGCAATGAGTCGAAGCGCCAACTTCGTGCGCTTTTACCGGCGTCCTGATATGTTTCGTAAAAATTTATTTGCCGGAGGGCATTGTGGGATTGTTGGATGGAAGAAAAGGGTTGATTCTGGGTATTGCCAACGGCAAATCGATTGCATGGGGTATTGCGCAAGCCTGCCAGCGCGAAGGCGCAGAACTGGGTTTTAATTATTTGGGAGAGATGCTGGAAAAACGCGTTCGGCCATTGGCGGAGTCCGTCAATGCAACATTGATTGAACCGCTGGACGTCAGCGACGATGCGCAACTGGATGCCTTTTTTGCCAAGGTTGAGGCGAAATGGGGTACGCTGGATTTTATGGTGCATTCCATCGCCTTTGCCAACAAGGATGCTTTGCGTTCCCGTTTTTCGACCACATCGCGTGAAGATTTTCACCTGGCGCTGGATGTTTCGGCCTATTCGTTCATTGCCTGTGCGCAGCGCGCAGCGCCACTGATGAAAGACGGAGGCAGCATGGTAACCATGACCTATCTGGGCGCCGTACGTACGGTGCCAGGCTACAATGTGATGGGTGTGGCCAAGGCGGCGCTGGAGGCCTCAACCCGTTATCTGGCTCAGGATCTGGGACCGGACGGCATCCGAGTTAATGCGGTTTCGGCGGGGCCGATCCGTACGCTGGCGGCTTCCGCGGTTGGGGATTTCAGAAAATTGATGGAGAAGAGCGCCCGCGGCTCGATGCTGAAACGCAATGTAACCCGGGATGAAGTGGGTAATACCGCGCTCTACCTGCTTTCTGACATGGCCTCCGGCGTGTCCGGCGAGGTGCATTATGTGGATAGCGGTTTCCATGTCGGGGCAGGCGACCCCGGAATCGAGTGATGGCAACTTTCTAATGTCCGGATCTTCTTTCGGGCAAATTTTTCGCACCGGTACCGCTGGCGAATCGCATGGTCCGGCGCTGGTTGCCATTGTTGAGGGTTGTCCGGCGGGTCTGATGCTCTCTGAAAGTGACATTCAGCCCGATCTGGATCGCCGCAGGCCGGGCCAGTCCAGATATACCACCCAGCGGCGTGAGGCCGATGCGGTAGAAATTCTTTCCGGCGTGTTCGAGGGAAAGACCACTGGCTGTCCGATTGGCCTGTTGATTCGAAACACCGACCAGCGTAGCAAGGATTATGCTGACATCAAGAATAAATTCCGTCCGGGCCACGCCGATATCACGTATTTTGAGAAATATGGATTCCGCGATTATCGTGGTGGCGGGCGTTCCAGCGCGCGAGAAACCGCCATGCGGGTCGCGGCGGGCGCGATTGCCCGAAAACTGCTGGCAGAGTCCGGCATTTCGATCCGCGGCTGGGTGGATCAGATCGGCCCGATCCGGGTGGTTCCGGCGCAGTTTAATGCGGATGAAATTTCAAATAATCCATTCTTCTGCCCGGATGCCAGGGCGGCGAAGAAAATGGCGGACTATCTTGATAGCTTGCGCAAGGAGGGCAATTCGATTGGCGCGGGCGTGACGGTGGAGGCGCACGGCATGGTTCCCGGGCTCGGCGAGCCGGTGTTCGACAAGCTGGATGGCGATATTGCCAAGGCAATGATGAGCATTCAGGCGGTCAAGGGCGTGGAAATCGGTGATGGTTTCGCCTGTATCGAGGCGCAGGGTTCCGAGTTTGGCGATGCGATCCGCAAGGAGGGCTTTGTCAGCAATCATGCCGGAGGCATTCTGGGCGGCATCTCCAACGGCGATACGATTCGCACACGACTGGCGTTGAAACCGACCTCTTCCATCCTGAAACCGCGGCCGACGGTGGATGAACATGGCAATGAAACGGAGATCGTCACCAAAGGTCGGCATGATCCGTGTGTTGGCATTCGCGCCGTACCGATTGCCGAGGCGATGCTGGCGCTGGTACTGGCCGATCACCTGCTCCGCCAGCGTAGCAGTCGGCTATGATACCAACCTGTGGTAGCCCTAAGTGCTCTTTAAGTGTAACTACTCAGCACCCCCCCCCCTGTAAAGTAAACATATAAATGGTGTCAGGCTTGACATTTGGGTGTTTTCATAGAAACATATAAATGGTGTCAGGCTTGACATTTGGGTGTTTTCATAGTGCTGGTAATTCTTTCAGCTTTTCCCTGCAATGATTTGTTTCCGATCATACGTTTACAAAGCCTTCCAGCAGCTTGGCTAAGGGATGATAGTTCGCGCCCTATCTCTTCAGCCAATGAAGTGAGCGTAACGCCTTCCAGGCATTGAATGGTCCATGCTG
>VAOW01038543.1_pt1 | contig 17081 bp, 12 predicted proteins | sample 3393921 | NCBI WGS metagenome assembly VAOW01 (sample SAMN08290428, study PRJNA428436) | hydrothermal vent metagenome | isolation source: Deep-sea hydrothermal vent chimney | place: Indian Ocean: Southwest Indian Ridge | depth 2742 m m | reverse complement strand
ATGTTGATGTGCCGGGTATGCAGCTAAACCGGTTTTGTGCCTCCGGTTTGGAAGCGGTGAATACTGCTGCCGCAAAGGTGGCTTCAGGTTTTGATGATTTAATTGTTGCCGGTGGCGTTGAGGTGATGTCCCGCGTCCCTATGGCTTCCGATGGCGGCGCCTGGTTTCTGGACCCGGATGTGAGTATTCAAACAGGTTTTGTGCCACAGGGGATTAGTGCGGATTTGCTGGCGACATTGGAAGGCTTTTCCCGGCATGAAATTGATGAGCTGGCCATGATTTCACAAGTCAGAGCTGCCGAAGCCACTAAGAGAGGCTTTTTTAAGTCGGAAATTCCTGTTTACGATCAAAACGGGTTGCTTATTCTGGATCATGACGAGAATATCCGTCCCGGAACAACAATGACAGACCTTGGCTCTTTACAGCCCTCTTTTGAAAAAATCGGGAAAATTGGTTTTGATGAAGTGGCCTTGAGAAAATATCCCATGGTTTCCAGGATTAACCATTTGCATACTGCCGGTAATTCATCGGGAATAGTAGATGGGGCCGCTGCGGTTTTAGTGGGTTCGGAGGAAATCGGTCGTCGGTTAGGCCTAAAACCCCGTGCCAGGATAGTTTCCATGGGCTTAGTGGCTACTGAACCGACGATTATGTTAGTGGGCCCGGGTCCGGCTTCGCTCAAAGCACTCAAAAAGGCGGGTATGACTACAAAGGATTTGGATTTAATTGAAATAAATGAAGCCTTTGCCGGCGTAGTGCTCCGGTTTTTACGCGACTTAAAAATCAATGATCTTGACAGTGTGAATGTTAATGGCGGAGCAATAGCCATGGGACATCCTCTCGGCGCTACCGGAGCCATATTGCTCGGAACAGCGCTCGATGAACTTGAACGCAGAGACAAAGAAACAGCATTGATATCTCTTTGTGTTGGCGGTGGAATGGGTATTGCTACAATTATTGAAAGAATTTAAATTAAGCGAAAATGAATACCATAGAATATAAATATTTAAAAGACGGAATTGTTAATTTGGTTTTGAATGATAAAACCCAATCCTCAAACATTGTTAGCGCCTCTTTTGTCGAGGATTTCAGCCTCGCAGTAGATAAATTGGTTCAGGAAAAAGAGTTGAAAGGGGTTGTAATTAGCTCTGCAAAAAACGTGTTTTTATCCGGAATCGATTTAAAGATAATAACCGATAACCCTTCAGTACAGGATTTATTTGAGTTTTCAGAAAAATTCAAAGCGGTATTGCGAAAGCTGGAAACAATGGGGAAACCTGTTGTTTCTCTGATAAACGGCGCCTGTCTCGGTGGCGGTTTTGAATTGACACTCGCAACACATTTCCGGATTGCGTTTAATTCTAAAAAAATTAAAATAGGGCTGCCGGATATAAAAATCGGCCTTTTACCCGTAGGCGGTGGAATTACCCGTCTTTCCAGGTTATTCGGATTGCAAAAAACATTTGAGTATGTTAGTGAGGGAAAAGAATTGTCGCCAGATGCGGCATTAGAATTTGGATTGATCCATAGCTTAGCGGATCGTCCCGAAGATTTGTTACCCAAGGCGATTGAGTGGATAGAAGCACATCCTGAAGCTTCGCAACCTTTCGATATTAAAGGATTTAAAATCCCGGGTGGCAGTATAATGAATCCAAAAACGGCACAGGTAATTACTGCTGCGCCGGCAATGTTGCTTAAAAAAACAAAAGGGAATTATCCTGCTCCCGAGGCTCTGCTTAGTGTTCTTGCAGAAGGTTCGGTAGTCAATATGGATACGGCATTAAGAATCGAATCGCGTTATTTTGTTAAAATCGGAACCGGCAAAGTGGCGAAAAACATGATTAACACGTTGCGATATCAATTTAATAATTTAAAAAAGGGAAACAGCCGGCCAGATTTACCACCATCTGAACCTTTAAAGAAAATCGGCGTACTCGGAGCAGGAATGATGGGGCATGGTATTGCTTATGTAGCTGCATTAAGCGGGTACAGGGTTGTGCTGAAAGATGTGTTACCTGAACTGGCGCAAAAAGGTCTGCAACGAATTGAGGCCATAATGGATAAACGCATCGCAAGAGGACAATTTAGTGTTGAGAAGAAAAAACATGTTCTGGAACGTATTTTACCAACGGATAAGCCGGAGGATTTAAAAGGTTGTGATTTGGTTATCGAAGCGGTATTTGAGGACAGGGAGCTAAAAGCTAAAGTAACAAAGGAAGCGGAGCCTTTTATGTCAGGACAGGGCTTTTTTGCATCCAACACCTCAACTTTACCCATTTCCGGTCTTGCAACTGCCTTTTCTCACCAGGATAAATTCATTGGTCTTCATTTCTTTTCTCCGGTGGATAAAATGCAACTGGTAGAGATTATTAAAGGGAAAAAGACGTCTGACAAGACTTTAACCCGCGCTTTTGATTTTGTTTTGAGTATCAGGAAAATACCTATTGTTGTCAACGATAGCCGGGGCTTTTATACTTCCCGTGTTTTCAGTACTTACGTGGAAGAGGGACTGGCGCTTTTGGGAGAAGGACAAAATCCTCAATGTATTGAGTCGGCAGGAATGGCAGCCGGAATGCCGGTTGGTCCGCTGGCACTGACAGACGAGATAAGTCTGACACTAATCGAGCACATTAACAGGCAAACCGAAACAGATTTAAAAGCCGAAGGCAAAACACGTCCGTCTCATCCTGCCGATGCCGTTGTGGAAAAGATGATCCATAATTTTAACCGGAAAGGAAAAGCCTTTGGAGCAGGATTTTATGATTATCCCGAAGGGGAAGGCAAACATTTATGGGGCGAACTGTCAAGAGCCTTTCCTCTAAAAACAGATATTTTGGAGCAGGAGGAGATGATTGACAGATTGATGTTTATCCAGGCCATTGAAACAGTTCGGTGTTTGGAAGAAGGGGTTTTAAATTCGGTAGCAGATGCAAATATCGGAAGTGTTTTCGGCTGGGGATTCCCTCCGTTTAAAGGTGGAACTTTACAGTTTATTAATGATTACGGGGTTCCTGAGTTTGTGGAAAAGACAAGAGAATTAGAAAAAAAATTCGGAAGGCGTTTTGCCATACCAAAATTGTTAGTTGAGATGTCATCCGGGAATAAATTCGTTTGATAAGCACCAAAAGGCAAAAGGCAAAAGGCAAAATCAAAGACAGATTAAACGTCCCTCAATATAACCGGAATAGGTTATGACGAATAAATTCGACACGTAACTTGTCCCGCCTCAGGCAGGAGGGGAATGATTATAGAGCTCCACAGGAGCGTAATATTAATAGCCACTGGTTTCAACCCGTGGAAAGAAAGAGAAAAAATGAGAACACGTTTTGGTGTGATTTTCGATGGCGAAGCCTAAAATCGTGACAAAACACAAACATTAGATTAGCAGTATTTTACGAAATTATAAACAGATGAAACACTCATGGCGGACAAATCCGACACACAAAAGCATGATTAAAAGTCCGCTTTGCGCTTTTTGCGTAAATTCCTTTTTGTGGTCTTTGCGTGAAATATAAACATTTGGTAAGCAATAAAATAAAAAATTATAAACGAATGAAAAGAAATCTGCCTTTTACCGAAGAGCACAAATTGTTCAGGCAATCTGTAAAGGAATTTATTGCTCGTGAAGTGGCCCCGAATTATGCCCAATGGGAGCAAGATGGGATAGTGCCGAGGGAAATCTGGAAAAAATGTGGCTCGCAGGGCTTCCTGCTTCCGTGGGCCGACGAAAAACAGGGTGGCTTTCACGCAGATTACCTGTTTTCGGTTATCGTGATGGAGGAATTGGCTACATCCGGGTGTATGGGACTTTTCCTGTCATTACATAGTGATATTATCGCTCCTTATATAACCCGCTTTGGTTCCGAAGAACAAATTCAAAAATACATTCCCGGCTGTGTTTCCGGCGACACGATTCTCTCCATAGCCATGACCGAGCCGGGAGCCGGTTCCGATTTAAGCGCCATGAAGACGACTGCCGTAAAGCAAGGAGATGGTTGGGTTTTAAACGGGCAGAAGACCTTTATTTCCAACGGCTTACTATCCGATGTTGTAGTGATAGCCGCTAAAACGGGCGACAAAAACGCCCCGCCTCATCAGTCCGTCAGCCTTTTTTTGGTCGAAAGAGATACTCCGGGCTTTGTTCGTGGCAAACCGTTAAAGAAGATTGGTCTGAAAGCGCAGGATACCGTTGAGATGTTTTTTGACAATTGCAAAATACCTGTTGAAAACCTGCTGGGAGAAGAAAACAGGGGCTTTTATTATTTGATGGAAAAATTACCGGAAGAACGTCTTTCAGTCGCCATTGGCTGTCAGGCTTCTGCTGAAGCTGCGTTTAATTTGACTTTGCAATATATTCAGGAGCGAAAGGCTTTTGGGAAAACACTGAGTAAATTTGAACACATACAATTTGAAATGGCCGATATGGCAAGTTTGTTGAGTATGGGCAGAAGTTTTGTTGATCATACAATAATGGCTCATCTAAACGGGGAGCCCATTTTAATGGAAACAAGCATGGCCAAATACAAAATATGTGAGTTAAATAAGGAAATTGCCGACAGGTGTCTTCAGCTATTTGGAGGATATGGCTACATGGCCGATTACCCGATTTCCCGTTTTTATATAGATTCGAGGGTACAGACAATTTATTCCGGAACTTCCGAAATAATGAAAATGATTATTGCTAAAAACTTAGGCTTGTAATATGGGAACATTAGATGGCTATAAAGTAATAGAAATGGGAGGTATTGGCCCGGCGCCCTTTGCCGGAATGCTTCTCGCAGACATGGGTGCTGAAGTTATCCGTATTGAACGTAAAGATGCCGGATTACGCTTTGTCTCAGCGAAATATGAAATTATGAACAGGGGCAAAAAATCGGTATTTTTTGATTTGAAAAAAGAAAAGGATCGAAAATTAGTCCTGAGGCTAATTGATACGGCAGATGTGTTGATCGACCCGTACAGGCCGGGAGTGATGGAGAAGTTTGGCTTTTCTCCGGAAACATTATCCGGGAGAAATCCGGGATTGGTTTATGGCAGAATCACCGGTTATGGCCAAACGGGAGCCTTATCGAATTTTGCCGGACATGATATTGATTATTTGGCAATTAGCGGTGCTTTGTCTGCCATTGGTTCTAAAGATAAACCTTCTGTTCCCCTTAATTTGATAGCGGATTTCGGCGCCGGTGGAATGCTATTGCTCAACGGAATTCTTGCAGCACTTCTTGAAAGAGAAAAATCCGGGAGAGGTCAGGTTATAGATGCGGCCATGGTGGATGGAGTAGCCCAAATGATGAGTCTGTTTTACGGATATATGCAGGCAGGATTCTGGTCGGTGAACCGCGAAAGCAATTTAATCGATGGCGGGACGCCTTATTACAATGTTTATGAAACAAAAGACGGGAAATTTGTTGCCCTCGGCGCCCTGGAACCTCAGTTTTATCACCATTTAATGGACTTGTTAAAACTTGATAATAATGAATCTGAAGACCAACCGAATGCCGAAAAACGGCCCACACAGAAAGAACAGTTTTCACAAATATTTAAGCAAAAAACCAGAGCGGAGTGGACTGATTTGTTATTCGGGGAAGATACTTGTGTTGCTCCTGTTCTGAACATGAAAGAAGCCATTGAATTTGAACCTAATAAATCCCGCCATGTTTTTATCGAACAGCAAGGGGTTATTCAACCCGCTCCGGCTCCCCGGTTTAGCCGGACGCCTTCCGGAGCCGGAAAACTTCCGGAAAAATATGGCCAGGATACCCTGGAAATTATTCGTCAACTTAAAAGTCTGAAAAAATGATTTTGGCATTCGGAATATATTGAAATGATTAAGGTCATCCCCCGGAATCCTGTTGGTAAAATCTTGAAAAATATTCTGAGAGAGGATATTCGAAGAAAAACAGGAGGGTGAGGTCTGCTGGCATCCTGACGCTCATTTCAAATGGCCGGATTTTTGGGGAGCTTACCTGTGTAGTACAAAAAACGAAGATTCAACAAGAGAGTTCACTTATTATATGTAAATTTGTATTCTAATCAAAACGATATATGAGTAAGAAAGAATTAACGATAAAAAGTTTAATAAGCTCTGCAAATACATTTTGTAAACAAGAAACGAAATATGAAAATAAGGAATTATTTGGTGTGACTGATGGAAAAGCAGTTGGGACATATATTGAACATAAATTCAAGAATTTTTTAAATAAAAGATTTATTGTGGATAACGGAAATTCTGCACGAGGAATTGACCTGCCTGCACCTGAGATTAATACTGATATAAAGGTAACATCAATTAGACAACCACAATCCTCAAGCTCTTTTAAAAATGCCAAACAAAAGATATATGGACTTGGGTACAATCTTCTTGTCTTTGTTTATGAAAAAACGGATAATCAGGAAAATGAAACGGCTATTTTAGATTTTAAAAGTTGTTCGTTTATCAAAAACGAAAGGACAGCAGATTATACTACAACTTTCAGGCTAATTGAAATGATAAATGACGGAGCAAATGAAGAAGATATTATTGCTTATCTCAACGATAAAAATATTCCTGCTGATGACATTACATTAAGTCAAATAGCAAAACAAATTCTTGAAAACGCACCTAAATTAGGATACTTGACCATCTCTAATGCTTTGCAATGGAGATTGCAATATGGAAGAATTGTAGCTCTTTCCGAAGAAATAGAGGGAATTACAAAAATCGTTGATAAGGTAAATGTGTAGTATGAAAATATTTGGAGCAAATATCACTAACTCTGCCATTGGTTTCTTTGAATACTCTAAGGAATTATTATTAGAAAACCTCAATTCAGAATTAAAATTCATTTGTGGAATAAACTCTTTTTTTACATCACAATTAGAAATAGATATATTAACGAAGGATTTATTAAATAAAAACAATTTAATAAGTGAGCCGGATAGAGCAGAATATGGTGATTTTCAGACAAATAGAAAATTAAGCAATATTATTTGCAACCTTGTAACAAAGCAAGATGCTTCACCTGAAATAATTATTGAACCAACTTGCGGGCAAGGAAATTTTATTATTTCATGCCTTAATACTTTTGAGAATATTAAATTTATTTATGGAGTTGAAGTATATAAGCCTTATGTTTGGGAAACAAAATTTGCCATATTGGACTACTTTTTAAGTAATCCAAATGACAATATCCCGGAAATAAATATCTACCACTTCAATGTTTTTGACTTTGACTTTAATGAGATTTATCACAAACACAAGAACCAGAAAATATTAATAATTGGTAACCCTCCCTGGGTTACAAACTCAAAATTATCTTCACTTGGGTCTGATAACTTACCGATAAAATCAAATTTTAAAAAACATCATGGCTTTGATGCTATTACGGGAAAAGGAAATTTTGACATTGCAGAGTCTATTTCAATTAAGTTATTATCAATATTTTCAGAATTGAATGGAAATTTCGCATTTCTTGTTAAAAATTCTGTTGTTAAAAATATTTTATTAGAACAAAATAAAATAAAATATCGTATGTCAAATATTCAACAATTTGATATTGATGCAAAGAAAGAATTTAATGTTTCTGTTAAAGCCTGTTTGTTTTTGTGTTCATTGAATAAATATCCAGATCTCATAATTAACGAATATGATTTCTACACCACAAAATTAATACGGAAATATGGTTGGGTAAATGGAAAATTTGTTGCAAATGTTGAGCTGTATTTAAAATCAAAGAGTATTGATGGTGATTTTCCTTTTATTTGGCGACAAGGAATTAAACACGATGCCTCTAAAGTAATGGAATTAGAGATTCTAAACAGCCATTTTACAAACAATAAAAGAGAAACCGTTGAAATTGAGGGTGAATTGGTATTCGGTTTATTAAAGAGTTCCGATCTGAAAGGTCGAGTGATTGATAGTTCACGTAAATACACAATTATTACACAGAAAAAGATAGGTCAGGAGACTAAATATATAAAGCTACAATATCCAAAAACCTATAATTACCTTTTCAATAACATTGAGTATTTTAATAAGAGAAAGTCAAGTATTTATAAAGGGAAACCTGCTTTTTCGATTTTTGGAATAGGCGATTATTCTTTCAAACCTTACAAAGTAGCCATTGCCGGAATGTATAAAACAACTTCCTTTTCGCTTGTTAAACCAGATAAAAATAACAAGCCTATTATGCTGGACGATACTTGTTACTTCGTTGGGTTTGATACGCAGATTGAAGCTGAAATAACAAGGTTCCTTTTAAACAAAGAAATAACACAGAATTTTATTCAATCAATAGCATTTAAAGATGCTAAGAGAATGATAACGAAGGACTTATTAATGAGAATTAATTTGAATGAAATAGTAAATGATACAAGTTATACCGAATTAAATGCACAGATTGACAACCTGAATGTTGAAGACTGGATCAACTATAAAGGTAAATTGATAGAAAAGAAATTTGAAAAAAATCAACAATTGAATTTATTCGTTGAACAAGCACTGCACGCAAGATCACCTGTGCGTAATGCCGGTTTAGTGCAAAACTGAATATTCATGAAATCAAATAAGTTCAGTTGTAAATTGAAAATGAGGTGCAATAATAATCTGTTCTTCGAACCGCCAAAACGACATGCCGAAGCTATTTAGAATCCCATTTAACTTTAAAAAATTTTGTTATTAAGCAGACCAAAAAGATGAAAGAAAATAATACTGAAACGATGAAGCATTTACAGGTTCTAAAGGAAGTGATGCAGAATGTGATGCCCGTGAATAAACTGCTGGGTGTTGAAATTGAAAAGCTGGAAGAAGGCTATGCTGAGGTGCGGGTTCCTTTTCAAAAGCAGTTTGTGGGTGATTTCAGGAGAGGACTGTGGCACGGTGGAATTTTGGCCAGTGTGGCCGATACCATTGGAGGCCTGGTAGCTATGAGTCTGGCACGTTCTCAGGATCAGGTGAATACGGTGGATATGCGCATCGATTATTTGCATGGCGCTGTTGAGGAGGATATCTATGGTGAAGCTGTTTTGGTGAAAGCCGGTAAGCGGATTATTCTGGCAGATGTAAAACTGTTTCAAAAGCATCAGGAAGAACCAATAGTGGTTGCCCGGTGTGCTTACAGTATCCTGAGAAGATGAAAAAATATTCGACTGAGTAGCATAAAAAAACGAAGGCTTTCGGCCTTCGTTTTTTTATGCGAACTTTTCTTATTGCGTTAGCATCACCGGCATAATCAGCATCAGGATGTCTTCCGCTTCGTTGTCGTTGGTGTCGGGAAGAATGATGCCTGCACGGTTAGGCGCCGACAATTCAACGTCAATGTTCTCGGCTTCCAATGTATTCAACATCTCCTGCATAAACTTGGAGTTAAAGCCGATTTCGATATCTTCACCGGAGTAGTTGCAGGTTAAGCGCTCTTTGGCATTGCTGGAATAGTCAATATCTTCAGCGGTGAGTACCAGCTCTTGTCCCGAAATCTTAAACCGCACCTGATGGGTTGATTTGCTCCCGAAAATGGCTACACGACGCAGGGAATCCAGCAGGTTTTTCCGGTTCACCACCAGCTTGTAAGGATTTTGTGTGGGGATGACAGCTTCGTAGTTGGGATATTTCCCGTCGATAAGCCGGCAGACCATAGTAACATCATCAAACTGAAAAACCGCATTGGTGTCGTTGTATTCCATTTTTACTTCCGTTTCAGGGTCATCGGGCATGATATTTTTCAAATGGTTCAAAGGCTTTTTAGGCAAAATGAAAAAAGCGCTCTTGTCAGATTTAATATCATGACGGCGATAACGTACCAGCTTGTGTGCGTCGGTAGCCACAAAATTCATGTGGTCCAGCTCAATTTCGCAAAGGACTCCCGACATTACCGGACGTAATTCGTCATTACCGGTGGCAAAAAGTGTTTTGCCGAAAGCGTTAACCAGCAGCGAAGCGTTCAGATTGACCGAAATGGTGTTTTCTAATTGCGGAACCTGTGGAAATTCATCGCTGTTGTGACCTATCAGCTTGTACTTCCCTTCACCGGCAAGCAGTTGCACCTCCTGTGAGTTCAAATCTACGGTAAAAGTTACAGGGATATTTGGAAATGTCTTGGTGATATCCAGCAACATACGGGCCGGAATAGCAATTTTCCCGGGATCTTCAGCCATGTCAACCTGTACTACAACCGAAATGGTGGTTTCAAGGTCAGAGGCGGTAATTTTCAGCGATGTCTCTTCGGAGAGCTCAAACAAAAAATCATCGAGAATGGGAAGTGTGTTACTACTGCTCATCACTCCGCTAATCTTTTGTAAGCTTTTCAGCAGACTGGCACTTGAGATGATAAATTTCATAGTGTTAGAATTTTCTTTTCTACAAAAATATTCAAAAGGTAAAAGTAAAAATTTCTGTTAAGTTTTTACCTGTTTTTTTAAATAAGTTTTCCACAATGGGTATTAAGTTTTTTTAATCCTTTTAAAACGGTTCTCTTCACCTCTCCACAGCCGTCTGATATTTTGCCTGTGAGTATAAAGTAAAAATAGCGCAACTACGATGGAAAAGATAACCTTGCCGGGATGCCTCTCGTGGTAAAACAGGATGTCGGCCAGCGGAAATGAAAGCCCGCCGAGCATGGACCCCAGCGAGACATAGCCGGTGCCAAAAGCTACAATTACAAAGACAGCCGCCGGAATCCAAATCACGTTGGGGAAGAGCGCTATGCCCATGCCCAGCAGGGTTGCTACACCTTTTCCTCCTTTGAAAGAGGCAAAAACAGGGTAAACATGCCCGATGACTGCCAGAAATCCGGCAAGTATAAGCAAGTAAATTCTTTGGTTTGTATCCCAGGAATGAGGAATGAAGTAAGTCATAAAATAAACGGCGAGAAAGCCTTTAAGGACATCCACGAGAATGACCGGAATGCCGGCTTTAACACCGAGCACACGAATGATGTTGGTAGCCCCGGAATTTCCCGAACCTTCGTTGCGGATATCGCAGCCATAAAACCATTTTCCCACCCATACTGCCGTGGGAATGGACCCGAGCAGATAGGCGAGGAGCAGTCCGCCGATAAATGTTATCCATTGCATGATACAAAAATAGGAAAGAATGGAAGAACTTCTCTCCGGCATGCATGATGGTTTTTGTATTGCAAACGCAAACCGGACGGCAACGGCTTTTTCTTTTGCAGTCCGGTTAGAAAATTATTCGAAGCTAACAGCAATTTTCAAAAAGTCTTCCGCTTTCAGCGAAGCGCCTCCAATGAGTCCGCCATCCACGTCTTTGTTGGCAAAAAGAGTTTTAGCGTTGCCCGGATTACAGCTTCCGCCGTAGAGAATACTTACTTCATCTGCCGTCTTTGTGCCGTATTTTTCTGCAATGAGGTTCCTGATAAAAGCATGCATCTCCTGTGCTTGTTCGGGAGATGCGGTTTTTCCGGTACCGATAGCCCAAACGGGTTCGTAGGCAATCACAACATTGGAAAATTCATCTTCATTCAGGTGAAACAGGCTTTCTTTCATCTGTTTTTTTACCACGTCAAAATGGATTTCTTTTTCACGTTCTTCCAGTACTTCGCCGCAACAAAAGATGGGTTTGATGCCGTAATCCAGCAGAATATCCACTTTCTTTGCGAGTTGCTCGTGAGTTTCATGGAAATATTTTCGCCTTTCGGAGTGGCCCACAATGCAATACTCGATGTCCACTGAAGCCAGCATGGGAGCTGCAATCTCGCCGGTGAACGCACCTGTCTCATGTTCGCTCACATTTTGTGCACCGATTTTAATGCGGCTTTCTTCGGCATAATCCGAGGCCATCTCCAGAAAAAGAGCCGGGGGGCAGGCAATTACTTCACATTTGAGGCTCATCTCTTCCATGCCAACCACAATCTGGTCGATCAGCTCTTCGGCTTCCTGAAATGTTTTATTCATTTTCCAGTTGCCGGCAACAATATTTTTTCTCATAATTTTAGTATTGTTTATTGGGGCAAAAGTACAGATTTATTCCCGACACTCAAATTTTTGAAGTCTGAAAACAAGGTGGTCGCATCATAAAGTTTTTAGACTAAGTCACTGTTGAATTTTTTACATAATTTGACAGCGTCTTAATGTTAATGGCACACTGATTTTTATGATGTCACTAATGAATTAAGTGATTGTTACGAAATAACTTATACGTTTCGACTCGTTCCTTTACGCCTTGAAAAGCCACCAATTACCTCGTCAGTTCCAGTCAGGTTGTTTCTTGCAAACCCTAATATGATTTTCAGGGATTCCCTGTAGTCCATACATTATTTTTATCGTTTACGTCGGGAAGCATTTTGTCCGGGTCAATAACTACTTTTATCAAAGGACTTTTTGAAGGAAACCAAAAGGTATATTTTCCACTGGTTTCCCAAATTTCAACCGGAAGGTTTACCCGTGTGGAATCGCCATTGGCTTGTGTGATTTCGAGCGTAACGGGCATCACCAGTTGATTGTTGTTTTTGATGGTAATAAGCGCTCCCTGAGTGGGATCATTATGAACATACCGGACATGGCTTACCGCCTGGTCGAGTGTCCATTTTTTGATAAACCAACCTTTCCAAAACCAGTTTAAATTTTCGCCCGCTGCATTGTTCATGGTCCGGAAAAAATCCTCAGGTGAAGGATGTTTGTAAGCCCACCTTTTAATGTAAGTCCTAAAAGCATAATCAAATCGATCGTGACCGAGGATGTATTCGCGCAGGATTACCAGACCCAAAGCCGTTTTGTAGTAACTCAGAGGATGTATAAACTGTCTGGGAATAGCGTCCGCAAAAGAAATGATCGGAGGGGCGTTCCGGTTGAGCATAAGCGGAACAATGCCCCGTGCGGGACTGCCACCGGAAGGATTGTATTCATGGTCGCTTTTGGGTGCAAACTCGCCATGGTTAAATTCCTGCGTGGCATAAATGTCAATGAAAGTGTTAAAACCTTCATCCATCCATGCGTTTTTTCGCTCGTTGGAGCCCACAATCATAGGAAACCAGGTGTGTCCGATTTCATGGTCGGTAACCATCCAAAGCGACTTGTTTTTGGCACGCCAGGAACAAAATACTATACCCGGATATTCCATACCTCCCACAGGCCCGCCTACGGTGGTAGCAGTCGGATAAGGATACGGATACCAGTGTTTTGAGAAAATTTGAATACTGTATTTCAGATATTCAACAGCCCTGCCCCAAGCATCTTTTCCTGCACTTTCTACGGGATACATGGCCATGGCCAAAGCGGTTTTGTGGTTGGGCAGGTTCACTTTGGCGGCATCCCATAAAAAAGCTTTTGAGCTGGCCCAGGAAAAATCACGGCTGTTTTCCATCTTGAAATGCCACACCAATCTTCCTTTTTGAACCGGACGAGAATGGGGATTATTGATGTCATTTACTGATCTTATGGAGATTGTTTTATCGCTTTGTTTTGCTTTTTTAAGCAGATTTATTGTGGCCGGAGTCAGCACTTCTTCCGGATTTTCCAGGCTTCCCGAAGAAGCAACAATTTGGTCCCATGGAACGTTAATGCTGATGCTATAATTGCCGTAATCCAGATAAAATTCGCCGGCGCCAAGAAATGGCAATACATTCCATCCCACCAAATCATCATAGACCGCCATCCGTGGAAACCATTGGGCCAATTCGAAGACGGTACCGTTTTTTGTGGCCATCCAACCGGATCTGCCATACCCGTAAGGCATAATTTTAAAATTATATTTAATTCTGATTTTTATGATACCTCCATTGCCGGCCAAAGGTTGAGGAAGGCGGATTTGCATCCGGGTGTCGGTGATGATGTAGTCGGCACGGACGAATTTTCCATCCAAAGCGATTTCTACGGAGTGAATGTCAAAGCCACCTACGAACCTCTTGGGGTTGAAAAGCTGCGCATTTACGGCTGCACTTCTGGAATTTTGTCCAAACCGGTTTTGCGGAAGCTGGATCCACAAAAAAGAGAGCTTGTCGGGACTGTTGTTGATGTATGTAATGGTTTCTAACGCCGAAATAGATTTTTGAACCGTGTCCAGTCTGGCATCAATCTTATAATTGGTTCTGTTGGACCAATATCCAGGACCAGGTTGCCCGTCAGCGCTGCGGTAAATGGTTCCGGATTGCGCTTCGAAAAGCGGATCGAAAGCCTTGTGCGGATCATAAGTGTTTGATTGTGCAAAACTTTCCGATACCTGAAATAGGATAAACAGGGAAAGAAAAACGGGTAAAAATCTACTTTTCATTTTTTGTGTTTTTAAATTTTATTACGCTGTGAAAATTAAACAATTTTTTATCAATAGCGGGCTGAGCAATCAAAAAAAGCAAAAAAAGAGAGAAAGCATATTCACACTTAAATTATCTTTGAGGTGTCAAAAACCATCAGCCTTTACTTAAGAGATTGTTACGAAATGATCTATTCGCTTCGACTCGTTCTTTTGCCTTTTCTCATCATTGGCCGGACAGACCTTTTATGGATGACACCAGTCTGCCGAAAAAGTATTATCAGATGGTTCTTTTTTAGAAAAAGTGAAAAATTAAGATGGATTATGCCGTAAATTCATACTTTTTAATCTAAGATGAAAAGCATTTAGGAGAGGATTGGCCAAAAATATTATTTCTTCCATCTTTTTAAAAAAAATATTTTTAGTTAAAGAAATAGCAGTATATTTGCACTCATTTTTGAGTAACCAATTACAAAGCATAAAATAATGAGCAAGCAGGACTTAATACAGATGGTAGAAGACAGTGTTGAGGTCAAAGAATTTCCGAAATTCAAGGCTGGTGACACCATCACCGTTATCTATAAAATTAAAGAAGGAAACAAAGAGCGTTTGCAGAAGTTTCAGGGGGTTGTCCTTCAGCGTGCAGGCAGCGGTCCGACTGCTACCTTTACGGTGAGAAAAATTTCCGGTAACGTGGGCGTCGAACGTATTTTTCCTATCTCCTCACCTTTCATTGAAGAGATTATGGTGAATAAAGTAGGTGTTGTTCGCCGGGCACGTATCTTCTATTTCAGAAATCTTCGCGGTAAAAAAGCCCGCATCAAGGAGAAAAGACATTAAACTTTTTTTGATGATATTTCATGCCGATTATTATTTGAATTGCGGCTTGTAATTCGTTTCGTCTTAAAGGCGTTTCAAATATGTACCGGCATAATACAAGACTATTTTTCATTGCGTTTTGAAATTCATTTGGTATGACAAACCAATCCGAAAGGGTTGGCTTTTTTTGTGAGCATAAGAGATCAGTTTTGAGCGTTAAACTCCCGTTGCCTGATTACTTCGTAGAGTAAAACGGCGGTTGCCACCGAAACATTGAGCGAGGCAATGGTGCCGAGCATGGGGACACGCACTTTTACATCGGTTAGTTTTAGATATTCTCCTGAGATACCTTCTCCTTCGGAGCCCATGATCAGTGCCAGCGGCCCGGTGAGGTCTTCGTTGAAATGTACTTTTTCGGCTTTTTCCGAAACAGCAACAATACGTAGTCCACTATTTTTCAGGAGGCTGATAGCTGCTTTCAGGTTGTGTTCCCGGCAAATGGGGACTTTGTAAATGGCTCCTGCAGAGGATTTTATGGTTCCGGAATTGAGTTGGGCAGCGCCTTTGGAAGGAATGAGTACTGCATCCACACCGGAACTCTCAGCCGTACGCAGGATAGCTCCAAAATTACGCACGTCGGTTACCTTGTCGAGAATGAGAATGAAAGGAGTGCGGCCTGCTTCATAGATTCCCGGTAGCAGTTGTTCTATCCTGTAAAAAGTTACCGGTGAAATATAAGCAATAACACCCTGATGATTTTTGCGGGTTATGCGGTTCAGCTTTTCTATGGGCACTATCTGGAAAGGAATTTCATGTGCTTTCAGCAGGGGTATCAGTTCCTGAAAAGTTTTTCCGCCCACGCCTTTTTGAAGAAATACCTTTTCGACCTCTTTGCCGGAAGTCAGTGCTTCCATCAACGGACGAATCCCGTAAACCATTTCCTGTGTTGCTTCTTTTTCTCCCATATTTATGCTGTTTTTTTTCTTTGAACACCGAACACCGAACACCGATTTCAGATTTTAGATTTTCATTATTCTTCAAGGTATTTTTTGTCGATTTGTTTGGTGGCTTTGGCGCCCATGGTTTTCAATTTCTCCACCTGTCCCAGCAGATTGCCACGGCCTGAGATGAGTTTTTTGTGGGCTTCGGTGTAAGAAACCTGTGCTTTGTTCAGGTTGTCGCCTATTTTTTCAAGGTCCTTTAAAAAACCTTCAAATTTATCATACAGTTTTCCACCTTGTTTGGCAATTTCTAGTGCGTTGCGGGTCTGTTTCTCGTGGCTCCAGATGGAGGCAACGGTGCGCAGGGTGGCCAGCAGTGTGGTGGGGCTGACTATAACAATGCGTTTTTCCCAGGCAAAGTTAAAAAGGTCGGGGTCGGCTTGTACAGCTGTTCCGAAAGCAGGCTCCACAGGCATAAACATCAGCACAAAGTCCGGTGTATTCAGCTCTTTCAGGTTATGGTAATTCTTTTCACTCAGCTCTTTTATATGATTCCGGATGGAAAGCAGGTGCCGCTTCAGGGATTTTTCTCTTTTGGTCTCGTCGTCGGCAGCAGTATATTCCTGAAATGCCGTCAGTGAAACTTTGGAATCGATAATCAGATGCTTCTCTTCGGGCAATTTGATAAGGACATCGGGTCGCAGCATGTTGCCATCTTCGCCTTTGGCCGTGTATTGCAGGAAATATTCTTCGTTTTTGTTCAGCCCCGAGCGTTCCAGAATCCGCTCCAAAACCACTTCTCCCCAGTTGCCCTGCTTTTTGGAATCCGATTTGAGGGCTTTGGTCAGGTTGCCGGCCTCTTCGCCGAGTTTCATGTTCATCTCCTGCAGGCGTTTCAGCTCTTCCTTTAAAACCGACTGATCAATTTTCCCCTTTTGGTAAGTTTCTTCCACCTTTTTTTCGAAATCGGTGATTTTCTCCTTCAGCGGATTCAGCAGATCGCTCATGTTTTTATGCGATGTTTCATTGAATTCGCGAGTGTTTTGTTTGAGAATGGCGTTGGCCATATTTTGAAATTCGGTTTTGAATTTTTCCTGTAATTTTTCCACCTCTTTACGTTCGTTATCAAGGCGTTCCCT
>VAOW01003602.1_pt1 | contig 17092 bp, 16 predicted proteins | sample 3393921 | NCBI WGS metagenome assembly VAOW01 (sample SAMN08290428, study PRJNA428436) | hydrothermal vent metagenome | isolation source: Deep-sea hydrothermal vent chimney | place: Indian Ocean: Southwest Indian Ridge | depth 2742 m m | reverse complement strand
TTGAATGAGCTGCATGGTGGTTCCATGGAGCGAAATTCAAGCTCGGAAATGAGCCGAAGTGGGGAAGCCGATCGCCGCTCATGAGTTTTGCAAGAGGCTCAGGGAGCCCAGTGCAACCGTAAAGATGTCCTTTTAACCCGGACGTTTCATGAATCGCCGTGATGTTTGCGAAGTCATCATTCTTATCGCAAAGAGAAAATACTATAAACTACCGTAGGAGTGAAGGCCGGAGAGATACATGTTTACGCCAACGAAACAAAAAACGGTCACCAGAAATCCGGCTACGGTCCACCATGCCAGCGGTCGTCCCTTCCAGCCGTGCGAAACGCGCACATGCAGGTAGGCGCCATAGGTCAGCAGGACGACCAGCGCCCATGTTTCCTTGGGATCCCAGGACCAGTAACCGCCCCATGCCTCGGACGCCCATGCCGCCCCCAGGATGGTGGCCATGGTGAAAGCCGGGAAGCCGATGGCAACGGCCTTGTACGCCAGTTGATCCAACTGATCGAGCGAGGGGAATACAGCGAGCAGCCGCGAATAGTTGCCTTTCTGCTCAAGATGGTCGCGCACCAGATATGCCATGCCCGCGCCACAGGCAACCGCGAATGAGCCATAGCCAATGAAATTCATCGGTACATGAATCTTCATCCAGTAAGATTGGAGCGCGGGGACCAGCGGTTTGATGTCCGCATGGCCGCGCGCGGAGAGCCATATGCCGAAGAATACGCCCGCGGAAACCAGGGCCATCACAAACGCCCCCATAGCCTTGGCCTGATAGCGCCGCTCCAGTGATAAATAAATCACTGTGGTAATACAGAACAGAAGAATGAAAACCTCGTACAGATTGGAAACCGGCGCATGACCAATCTCCGCGCTCAGCAGGTAGGATTCATACCAGCGTAACAACAAGGCGGATCCACCGGCATATACGCCTATCCAGGCTGTTGCCGTCGCCAGATTTCCGACGATGGAAACAGGTGCGAACAGATAGGTGATATATAGCAATGCCGAGGAAAGAAACACAATGTTCATGGTCATAATGACGCGGCCGGAAATCAGGTTGGATTGATCGGCGTAGCTAATCAGCGAGGCGTTCGGTTCCAGCATGGACCAGAATGCGGCGATCAGAATCATCATCAGCGCGCCATCCAGCCATGGCACCAGATTCAATGAGAGTTTTGCCTCCGTGATCGAGGGTCTCGCCATTCCCGTGGCGAAACCGGATGCCAGCCCCGCCAGCGCACCGATCCCTGCCCAGGCGAAAGATGAAGGCGTTAAAAAGTACAACAACCCCTCATCGCCATATCCGGCAGGACCATACATGGAGTAAGCGGTGACTCCCGCAATGGCGCCCAGATAGGTGCAAAAGCGGACAAAGGCGGGTAAACCCCGGTTAAGGGTTTCAAAATTCAAACGTGATGCGGCAATAGCGGTCATACCTTACCCCCTGTTGACGGACTGGACGCGAAAGCTTCCTCCATTTTCATTAAAATACCATGAAATTCCTGCTCGAATCCCAGTTTATTCCGATTGGTCACACCACCCATGGTGACTTCAACATCGCTGCCTTTCTGTTTCAGAACCAGCCATAGCTTGCGGTGTGGCATATAAAACATGATGCACAGGCCGATGACAAGCATCGCGCTGCCGATCCAGACAACATTCATGCCGGGATCCCTGGCTAGTTCCAGACCCGTATAGTACACTTTATCGTAATCATCCAAAACAGGAATAAAAGGCCACGGCACGCGCGAAAGATTATTCATCCCCTGGATGATGCGTGCGCCCATCTGCTGAAAATGATCGGGGAGTTTTTTCCCGAACACATGCTCCAGAGCGGATTTGAAGGCTAGAAAATTGGCTTTCCGTGAGTGATCGCCTTTTTGCTTCTGTAGTACTTCAACAAAGTTTCTGTACAGCTTCCAGTCTGTCGTATTGCTGAAATCCAGACCCGGGGAAAAGGGTTCATAATCCTGATCCTCACCGGTCATCGAAACCATCATCAGGGTTCCACGATCTTGTCCGTTCATAATGAAGGGCCTCATGAAGCTCTTGACCTTGACCGATTTCAGACCCGGTCCACGCAGGATGAACTCCACGGCGGGTCCTAAATCCTTGAATTTCTTGGGCTCCCCCGGATTGGCCATGTTTTCGATGTTATAGAGGCGGAGATTGGTAAATTCCAGACTAACCCCCGTTTTTGGATCATGCCATGTGTCGTACACCCTGGTTTTTATGGTTTCAACTTTGCCGGTATCAAGGCGAAACAGCTTGATCCCGAGATCCGACCCGCCATCGCCAAAGCTGGCCTGATAGATGCGTACGCCTTTGTAGTATAAAGGACTATTGACAATAATGGATTGATGATCAATGACGACTTTACCATGATCAATGATGGACAGGGTGCTACGAAACGCCTTGGGCATGCCGGTCGGATAAAAATCAATAAAAAAACTATCACAGCGAATATCAAATGGCATCTTCAGGTGGCCGGTTCCCGTGCCCTTGACGAAGCTGATGGTATTATCCGTGCTGCCTTCGACGATATTCATGGTGCCACGGAAACCGTAGTGGGCGCCGATCCAGCCGCCGATCAGGATCACGAGAATGGCACTGTGAACCAGTATATAACCCCATTTGTTCCATCGGCCCTTATCGGAACGAACATATGTTTTGCCGTCACTTTCGGCAATGCTCTTCTCCCAGCCATGGAGGTTGGATTTGATGGCGGCAAGTGTCAGGACGGAACTTGTATTTTTCAGCGTCCAGTGATGCAAGTGATGGAATCGTTGCAGGGACTTGTCCGCAATGATGGCCTTGCGCTTCTTGCGCATTTCCCTGATCATACGCGGGGTATGACGCCACAGGCAGACGACAAGCGAAACCATTAAAAAGCCCAGTAAGCCTCTAAACCATCCTGCATGGTACATATCGAATAAACCAAGGGATCGGAATACATTATACCACAATGGACCGAATTGTCTGAGATAATCGGCCTGCATCTGGTTTTGCAACAACACGGTGCCAACCACGCTGGCCAGGGCAAGCACCACCAGAAGCGCAATAGCCAAAGACATCGAACTCAGGCGATCTAAGTAGGGTTTGAACCAGGCGGGCATTGTCATGGGGTGGCGCATCCTAGAGGAGTGTGACGCTCAAAAAAACAACGATTTTTTAGGGCTAATAATTTGATGACTTCTTGCGAAGTCATCAAAGCGCCCATGAATGGGCGCGCGAATCAAGGACTTGCAGCGCAATTTGTTGATTGGTAAGGAAAGTGAAAATCGTACTTTTTACTTTCCCTGGAGTAAAAAGACCATGGGTGGCCTTTTTACGGCTTCATCATAATATTAGCGTTCCATCTCGTGAAGTTACAGGACATGGTGCTAGCGCAGAGTATGAAAGTGATTTTTCTTCCAGAGTAGCAGACGGGAAGGGGTAGCACCCTTTCTCGTATTGGCGATCATTCCGCCGAGATGACGATGCCAGCGCATGCGCAGACTCCGGGATGGCGATTGCAGCGTTCGCTTGCGCCGATTCAGACTGCTGGAAAGAATCAGGCCCCCGTTTAACTTCGCCAGTCGACGGCAGACCGGATCGGCATCAACACGCAGGGCTATGCGTCCGTTCGCATAGCAGGCGCGGGAAAGTCCGGGCCTGCCCGGCACGATCAGGGTGACGTTTCCGGGCCATAATTGTCGTATCGCCCGGCGCAGGGCAGGCGGCAGGTATCGGGTATGGCGTACAGCCGTGCGTATGGAATCGGCAATGAGCACAAAGGGACCCTGGCGTTGTTTGAATTGTTGCAGTTGTCCCACCGCCCGCGGAGAAAACGGAGACGCCGCGATGCCTGCCACCGTTGACGTGGCATGGGCGACGAGTTTTCCATTTTGAAGTATGCGTGCGCCGCGAAGGGCGCGCAATTTTCCACGAATCATTCCGAACAATCCGGGTTAGAGATTTGGATAGTCCGGTTGAGCGATGACTTCGCGCGCTGTTCGTAACTGATCCGCCAATGCCGCATCAGATTGCGCCAATATCTGCACCGCCAGTATCGCGGCGTTTTTTGCGGCATTGATACCAACGCACGCTACGGGGATACCGGGCGGCATCATCACCGTTGAAAGCAAAGCGTCCTGCCCCTGCAGTGGTCCCGCCGAGACGGGCACGCCAATCACAGGCCGAATGGTTCTGGACGCCACCACGCCGGCCAGATGCGCCGCCATGCCCGCGGCGCAGATAAACACGCCGCATCCGGCAGCATCAGCGTCATGGACAGCCTTGATCGTGGCTTCCGGCGTGCGATGCGCGGAACGCACCAACATCTTGTATGGTACGTCATATTGACCCAGCACGGCGGATGCTCCCTCCATAATGGCCATATCGCTTTTGCTACCCATCAGAATCAGGACTTTGATATTTTTCATTAACTTTTCTCCTTCCTGACCGCGCGATAGCCGATGTCCTTGCGATAAAAACCGCCGGGCCAGTCAAGATATTTCAGAGCAGCGTAAACGGTTTGCTGTGCTTCGGCAACGCTGTCACCCAACGCTGTCACCCCAAGCACGCGGCCGCCGCTGTTCACAATCGCACCGGCGCTCCCGGCCGTTCCGGCATGGAATACGGTGGTTCCCGCCGCTTCCACGTTATCCAGTCCGCCAATGATTTGTCCCTTGGTGAAACTTCCCGGATAGCCATCCGAAGCGACGACGACAGTGAGTGCTGCGCGATCATCCCAGTCCAGTGTCATGCCATCCAGCCGTTTTTCCGCCGCCGCCAGCAGCACTTCGCCAAGATCGGATTTCAACCGGATCATCAACGACTGGCATTCCGGATCGCCGAAGCGAACATTGAATTCGAGCGCCTTCGGTCCGTCACCGGTAATCATAATGCCGACGTACAGCGTACCGATGAACTCGATGCCACGACCTTTTAACGCCGCAATGGCGGGCCGCGCGATGGTTTCCAGCACTTCATCCGCAATTTCCTTGCTGACGCACGGGGCTGGCGAACAGGCGCCCATGCCGCCGGTGTTCGGTCCGGCATCCCCATCCATCAGCGCTTTATGATCCTGACTGGAAGCAAGTGGAAGAATGGCATCCCCCGAGACAATGAACAGGCAGGATGCCTCCTCACCTTCAAGAAACGCCTCAATGACGACTTGTGAACCGGCTTCGCCGAAGCTGTTTCCGGCCAACATGTCGCGCGCCACGGCCACGGCCTCGTCCACCGTCTGTGCGATAATCACACCCTTTCCGGCCGCCAGCCCCGAGGCCTTGATAACCATTGGCGCGCCCCGGTTGCGGATACATGCCTCGGCGGTATCCGGGTCGGTGTGGGTTTCAAATGCCGCCGTTGGTACGCCAGCTTCGTCCATGAGTGTTTTGGCGAACGATTTGCTGCCTTCCAGTTCCGCCGCCGCCCGGTTGGGTCCAAATACGGCAAAATTCTCGGCGCGCAGCCGGTCGGCAAGTCCTGCTACCAGAGGTACTTCGGGCCCGACGATAACCAGATGCGGCTGTTCCTTCTTCGTCAAATCAACAAGCCCGCCGATGTCCCCCGCATTTACGCGGACACAACGCGCATCCTTTGCGATACCCGGATTGCCCGGCGCACAGACAACCCCCGAAACCGAGGCTGAACGTTTCAGCTTCCAGCACAGTGCATGTTCGCGGCCACCGCCACCGATCACCAAAACTTTCATTCTGTTACTCCGGTAATCATTTGTATTGCCTGAACCCGTCAACCAGTGACTGAAATGTGCCGGGACGATACTTTTCAAAGCTCTCCTGGTCTACAAAGACAAGATCATATTCGATGTTCGACTGAGCCTTGTTGATATCCTCGCACCACTGTTTGAGTCGCTGCATTTTCAACGGTACATCCAGGTCTTCCTGGCCCTTGGTTTCAACAATGAAAACCTCTTTATCCGACTTCTTAACGATGAAATCCGGATAATAGTTCGATATGTCTCCATCCGCATTCACATAATCCAGCTTGAAATGAACAGCCAGATAATTCTTTGCGTAGGAAATAATATCACCGCAGTCTTCGAGAAAGCTGGCGAACTGAAGTTCCAGATGACTATCGCCGATAACCTTGTTGAAGACGCTCTTTTTCGGCACAAGATATCCCTGCTCCCTGGCGACAAAGGGCCGGGTGTTTCGCAGCTTGATGGTGTCCCTGATTTCAGCGTCTCCCTTATCTTGTACAGCCAGGGAGTTAATCTGCTTCTTGAAGTTCTCCATAAGCGTCTTCGTAGCAGCAAGTTCGGATAAATTTCGCAATGTGTTCGGGCTATCAAGATCAACTTCCACATCAAAGAGGTGATGCTGCACAAACCCCTTGATCTTGCCGTACAGCACATCATAGCCACTGACCAGCCGAAAATCCTTCTTGATGGTCTGGGCAAAATAACCGATCACGCTGCGGTAATCCGCGACGCCTGCGGTATCCAGAACTGTTGTGTGCGTCACCTCGCCCGTAGTGATATCCTTAAAGACGATCTCACGCTGTTCTTCCTTGCTGAATTGCCGGTATTTCACCTTGTTATGCCCGAATTTGGCTACATCAAGATCGGCAAGGTTCTTGTACTCGCGGTACGCACGCGGCGTCATCACCGGAATTTCGATATCCAGCGCGTCAATATCCTTCTTCTCATTTTCCCTATCGACCTCAATTACAATCGGCGTCTTGGGGGCCGTGCCTTCTCCCATGGCCTTGCGTTCCAGCACCACGCCTTCAGCCTTTATGGATTCGACGAAATCCATGAAGGCATCCGTACCGACCACACTTACCTGTTCCTCTACACTGCCGGGATACATCTTGCGCAGACCGCGCCCCAAGGTTTGCTCAGGCAAGATGTTTGCGGGGGAATTATAGGCGCGGAGTCCGACAATAGTAGTGACATTGCGGACATCCCAGCCTTCCTTGAGCATCAACACGGATACGATGGCCTTGTAGGGGCTGTCCATGCCATCAATCTCGTTGGCTTGCTTGCGCAAAAGCTCCAGTTCCTCTTTCTTCTTGCCTGACGCTGATTCAGATATTTCGCCATTGTTCTTGGTATGGATCACCAGCACGGCACCCTCCAACTCTGGATAAGTACCTTTCAGATACTCCGCTACGTCATCGCAATTCCTGGTGTTGTCAGTCATCACAAACAGGATGGCTTTTTTGTTCATCTTCTGATGCTCGGCATAAGCCTTGCGCCACTCAATCACACCTAGGTGCAAATAGTCCGCGTTTTCCTCCGTGTATTTGGCGCTTTTCTTTTTCTCCAGTTTAGCGCGGCTGGCAGCATCGGGCACCACCGGATGCTTCACCACATTCTGTGAAATGGCCTCCACCAGCGGATAATCCGCCACGGTCTGCACAAAGATCGCGCCGTTGTTGTGTTTCGGTGTGGCCGTCACGTCCACTTGCAGGGAAAGGACAGCGCCTTTTTGCAGCAGACGATTATGAATGTCCTCGATAGACTTAAACCAGGCCATGCGGCTGTCGTGGATGTGGTGGGCCTCGTCGTTCAATACCGCCAATTCGCCGATGTCCCGCACGATCATGCCTAAATCCACTTTGGAATCAGTGGTTGCACCAGTGGGCCGCTTGCCGAGGAAATAGTCCATCGTATCGTCATCGTCCTTTGATGCCGGAATGTCGTCGCCCGCATAAACCCGGTGGATGTTGGTCAGGAAGATATTGCCGGTGGGATTCGTGATGCGCACATCGTCCTGCACATGCAGCGTGAGCTGAAAATCATCCCGCCAGCTTTGTCCGCCATAGCCATTGTCCGGCAGCACCGGGTCTTTGAAGAAAATGTCCAGGCCCTTGAAATCCTTGTAGATACGGTCCAGCACGATGATGTTTGGCGTAATCACCAGAAAGTTGCGCGCCAGTTCCGATTCTGGCTCATACAGCTTGTGGAAGAAGCTCCACGCCAGCACCAGGCTCAATACCTTGGTTTTGCCTGCGCCCGTGGCCATCTTGACCACGAAACGCCGCCATGTTTCATCAAACATCCCTGTGGAAACTGCGCCGGAGTTATCGAAGCGCATCAGGTCGTACTTGTCCTTCACCCCAACCACGTCATAGAGATAGATGATGGTTTCCAATGCTTCACGCTGGGCGAAGTAATACTGAAACTCAGCCATCGCGCCGCCATCTGCTGCTGGCAGCAGATGCGGCTCTTTGAACCACCAGTTGAGCAAAGTACGGCTTGTTTCGGTGGCCTTGGCATAGCCGCTGTCTCGCCACGTCTTCACCTGTTTGCGAAGCTCCGGCACCAGCGGCGGCAACAGCTTTTCAAAACTTGATGTCCGCAAGGTCTCATCCGCCGGAAACCAGCGGATGGCCGGATCGAGAATGGCGTGTGGGGAATCGGGAAAATCAGGGTGGAGTGCCATGACTAAAACAATCTTTCCTGCAAATCCAGGCCCGGCCAAAACACACTAATGATGACAAAAACCGTAATTAAAACTCTTTCCTTCATAGATGAACTACCGAAAGCCCGTGTCTTCCTGCCAAAAAATCGCTTACACAGTGACGATGACAACAATGCGGTTCTTTTTCAAAACAGGTGAGCGCAATTCGCTTTTGCTGATCGAGCATTTCCATAACCCGGTTCAAACCAGACATTCTATCCGGTAATGTTTTCCAGTACTTCGCAAACAGCGCCTCATAATCACTCATGCTGTTTGCCCCAGGGCACCTTCTCTTGCTTCGCAATTCACCTTGGAGGTGCTTGCGACTTTCCGACTCAATCCCGAGTTCAGGCAGATGTTGATATTGAATCCCCATTTTTGGCAGTAGAGTCGCCAGGCTCCGTTGAGAAAACCCAAACTTTCGACTTAATGGATTGCGGCGTACATCACAAAGCAACTTGACGTTATTACGGATCAGCTTGTTGACGAACTCTTCAAAATGGATTCCTTCATAGCCAAGCGTAAACAGGGTTTGTTCAGACTGTGTCTCGCTACTGTTTGCCTGACGCACACGCTCCAACTCATCCGGGTTCAGGATGTCTTCTTTGATTTCACTTTGAATCGCATACCAAGGATAGCGGCGGTAGGTATCCTGAATTAAGGCTGTTCCCCTTTTGGTTTGCGTTGACAACCAGCGCCTCACAGCCTGCCTTTCCTCGCTACCAGCCGCCCATCCTTGCCCTCTTAGAGAGCCATTAAGTTTGATCTCTTTATCCGATAGCGTAATCCACTCGCGCTTGTGCAAAAGTTCCAGATCATCCGCCGCCAGAAATGAATAACAGCCAAAGCGATACGGTACAAAGGCATAATGTTTCGTGTCCGATTCTTCCACGTACAAGAACAATAACTTTTGCAGATCGAACCTGCTTAGTGAACCGCCAGCCTTCTCCAGAAGGAACAGCAACAATCGTTGCCGATGATAGACCGGGGGCTTAATGAGGGCCCTGAGTTCGATTTGCATACTCACACCGTCACCTCGACCTTTGTCGTGGTGTAGTTGCCGAAGATATCAACCGCCGCATGTGGTGAATCGGAAAATGCAGGATGCAAAGCCATAAATTTATGCCAATAATCGTCTATTTGCCGTCACTATCGGAATCCCCTTCCCATGGAAATCTCCATCATCGGTGATCAGCTTCAGTCCCTTGCTTTGACACAATGCGGCAATAACCTGATCATTAAAATCGGAATTCCCATCAGCATATTCCGCAATCAGTTCATTGATATCTAGCGTCTTAAATCCACTTTCCACGCGCGAGCAGTGATTCAATACACGCCTGACATCAGCAGCGATATCTTGGGCTATCTGCTTGAAATCCGGGCTATTGCGAAATTTCTTGAAGTTACCGTGAGGATTACCCATGACATTCCATTTCAGCCTGGCATAGGTGTTGATGAATTCTGAAACAATCAGCACATCGATGTAGATTTGGCATTTCGCAGCCAGGATTCTTGCAAGCGCCTCCGAATATGCTGCCACTCTCCTGTCCCCCGGCCTTTGCGGGCCAAAGACCAGCAGCCAGATGTTGGTGTCCAGGAATAATTCATCTTCGGGTTTAAAGTTATAGCTGGCGACAGCCAAAGCTTTATTCGTCATGACCTTCATCCCCCAAGCTATCCTGAACTGCCTGATCGAATTTTGGCGGATCGCTAAAATACTGCTTGGCTGTCTCAACCACGCGTTTTAGCAGCGCCAGATCATCAGCCTGCATATCCTGCACCTTGAGCAGGGAACGGATGTGATCTTCACTGAACTCGCCGTATAACTGACCAATGGCTGCATTAAGGAATGCCGAGGTCAAGGTTGAGACATTATGAAACGAGAGCATTACGTTTCTGCCTTCTTTAAGGCCAGCAGCCAAACGCTCATAAACCTTCTGTCCATCGTTAGAGGCAACGCATAACGGGCTGCCCACTATCTCAAAAATCGATATCACCATTTCTTTTTGCATCATCGCCACCTAAAAAATGTTCTCTTCGCTTATCTCGGAAGTAAGCGCATATGAAGTTGTATCGGCTGTATTGATTTCTACATTGACCACGGTGCCAGGAAAAGCGTGGCTTAAGGATTCGGTAACAGTCACCCCATTTTCCCGTTTCCAATAACCTGCATCCGATACAATCTGAATGCCACCACCATTCAAATCAATGAACTCAGCAAGCAGTTTCAGTCCCAAACCACCCGGCACCGGCCCGCGTTTGGTTGTATTTCTGGCTTCAGTCGCCCATGCAATTGCAGCTTCCGGCGAAAGTGCCAACCCTACACTTTCTTTAATATTCTGGCGCATGCCGATCCCCAGGTCAGCTACTGAAAAATCAAGCCGATGCCGCGATGGAAAAAACTGTCCGCAACTGAAAATTCCCTGTTTAGTTTTTGAATGTAACACGGCATTACTGAATATCTCAAAAATACTTTCACGGAATTTCTTCAACAACCCCATAGACATAGCCGGCATCTCGGAGCGGTGAATCAACTCATTTTCGATATAGTCCGCAAAGTAACGATCATCCTTAACGTCGAAGCGTCGATAGGGAATAGTCGTCCCCCAGCGATCAGGAATCTCGTCCCGACCATAATGACTGAGAAAGCCGTTTTTTGACAATATGCTTTCAACACCAGGCCGGATATTTATCAACTTGACTGTATTCACCTGATCGCCCAAACGATAAAGCAAAGCGCCAATGCCTGCGCACATATCCGCATCGAACCATGTGGTCGCTCCCATATCGATGTCGATATCCTCAAAATAACAGGATTCAGTGGCCGCGTATAACTGAATCAATGCTTCAAATCCTTCCCTCTCGTGGCGAATGTCAGGCAGCGGCAAGTTCATATAGTCACCTCCACAATCTTCATTGTATCGTTGCCGAAGATATCCACCACCTTCACGGCGATCTTGCGCCTGCCCGGCGCACACTCCTGAAAGATGCTTGTCAGTTCAAGTGAGCGATCCTTCTTGGTGCGGAAAGATTGCCACTCGTTCTCGAACACATAATCCCCGGTCCAGACTTCCTCGCTCTCGCCCGTTTCTTCATTCTGCACCCGAATAATCTCGCGCTTGCTTTCAAAATCGAAATCCACCGACCAGTAATCAATCCAGTCCGTCCAATGCTGCGTTAAAGTTTCGCGGCTGACGATGCCATCCTTGTCCTTGCTCACCTTCACGATTTGACCGGCTTCGGCCACGATCCTGTTGTGGCCATTTTTGATGCCAGCCTCGGCGTTGGCAATGGAGCCCTGCGAGTAGAACACTGAAAAGTCCGTCAGTTCCACCGCCACGCCGGGTAGCCCCCCTGACAAGGGGGGTTGGGGGGTTAGGTCTTGAAGGAACGACGGTTTTGAAATTCGTTCGCATAAATCTTCATAGATACCATCCAGGTCATCCAGCACTTCAGCATTGGCATATCTGATCACTTCAATCCCAAGCGCATTCAATCGTTTGGTTCTGTTCGCATCATAGGCTTTTTGCTGCGCATGCGTATCGCCGTCAATCTCAATAGCCAGCATCAATTCTGCACAGTAAAAATCGACGATGTATTCATCTATTGGCTTTTGCCGGGTGAATTTATGCCCTTCAACCTGCTTATTCTGTAAAACATCAAACCACAGTTTCTTTTCCGATGGGGTAGGATTTTTCCTGTTTGCCCTGGCTTTTTCAGTTAAGGCTTTGTTATAAGGGATATAACCCCTAACCCCCCTTGATCCCCCCTTGTCAGGGGGGTGAAAAACATGCGGTTTCACCTCAATGTACGACACATCGTGGAACACCACCTGATTCTTCTCCACCGCCCGCTTGTCGAATACGTCCGCCGGGATGTATTTCATGGCCAGATCAATACCCTTGTTTCTGGCCTCATCAAGAATGTTCGGAAACAGCCCCATCTCGAACTCAAAGCCGAGGATATCCACGCGGGTGATGTGCTTTGACCGGCACTCCAGAATCACCTCTTCCACAAACAGGCGCGTAACCGGCAGGTTCACCGGCCCCACCGCCACCAGCCGCCCGGCTTTCTTGCCATGGAAGGTGGTAAAGCCCTCGGTCTTCTCAGCATTGTAGGCGCGCAGAATCAGGTCGAGGAAGGCAGCTTCCTTTTCCTCCAGTTGCTTCTGTTTCTCCGCCTCGCGCAGGTTGGGGTTCACGCCGATGTAGTGCTGACGTTCGTACTTGCCGAGATTCAGGATTTCAAAGGCGCGATAGTCCTTGCCATCCGCTTTGAGCTGCCGTTGCACGCCAATCATGCGCTTGCGGGTGGTGTGAATGGCGAATTTTCCCAGATCGGAAACGATCCACTTGCGCCCCAGCTTTTCGGCCACCGCTGCCGTGGTGCCAGAACCGCAGAAGAAATCGGCAACCAAATCACCTTCGCTGGATGAGGCCTTGATGATGCGTTCGAGTAGTGCTTCGGGTTTTTGGGTAGGGTAGCCTACCCGCTCTCCAGCCATAGGGTTAGTCAGATTTATGTCCACCCAAATGTCTTCGACCTGTTTTCCCTTCGTTTCGTGTAAATACCACTTGTAGCGCCAGCCTGCGCCTTCGCGCTGTGGTGAAATTAACTTTTTCTCGGATTTGAGTCGGTCAAATGTCGCTTGTGAATATGTTTTCAGGGAGACACTCTGCCATGGACCATTAGGGTCGTTGTCTGGATTCTTGAAGCGATCCAAATACTCTTCAGAATGTGGCGAAAATTGCTGATTAAAGTTGAAATATTCACTTTTCGAAAAAAAGAAAATACTATCGTGATTGGTTGGGTACTTCGAAGCGCGAGCTTTACTGCTGCCTGCAAATGGGGTGCGTTTCCAAACAATATGATTAAGAAAACAGGAACTTCCAAACACTTCATTCATAACAAGTCGAATGTATGCATTCACCCGCCAATCACAATGCACATAAATACTCCCGTTCTCCGCCAGCAGATCGCGCATCAGCACAAGTCGTTCATAGATCATGGCGATAAAGGAGTCGGCGCCCTTGCCCCAAGTGTCCCTGTAGGCGATTTCTTCAAGGATGTTGGGCTTCTTTGTGAAGGTGTCGCCGCCAATCTCGATATCCATGGAGAAATCCGCGCCCACGTCAAATGGTGGGTCGATGTAAATCAGCTTGATGCCGCCCTGCGCCTCAATCTCCTCGCGCAGCGGGCCGTTCTTCAGACTGGAGAGAATCAGCTTGTTGTCGCCCCAGATGAGTTTGTTGGTCCATCCCTTGAGCTGGCGACCACGCGCATCTACGTCAAACAGGAGTCCCTGCCGTTGCGTGTCCTTCTCGCTGCGTGGTTCATCGACATGCTCAATGGTCTGGAAGGGAAGTACAACATTGCACACCTCATTGGTCTTGCCATTCCAGACCAGCTCAACCTCGCGTTTGTCCTCGAACAACAAAAAACGGTACTTCTCCGGTAACGGCTTCCCCGCTTCCAGAAAACGGACGATCTCCTGCTTTTCCTTGTCCGTCAGCTTCAGGTCAGCCATTACGCGCTTCGCCGTAGCATGCCCCGTTCACCTGCCCCTGTTCCTGCTTTTCATAGAAGGTAACGCCAACCCGCTGGATATGCTCAATCACATCGCGGTCGCTGATCTGGTTAAAGATGGATAGGTCTATCGTGTAAGGGAGGAGCAGATCGTCAATTTCCCCCATCATTTTATGAAGCGCGTCCAGCGTTAAATCCGCACCGAAAAGGGTCAGGTCAATATCCGAGCCGTTCCTGTAATTGCCTTTGGCGCGCGAGCCATACAGCACGACTTTTTCAACCTGCGGATATTTTGCAAAAACAGCACGGATTCGTTCGATGGTGGGTTCGTTCAACCCAAACTTCATGACCAGGAGCCTGTCTGCCTTAGGGGAATTGTAGCGAGCAGGTGGGGAAGCGGGGCCAAAAAGCTACGGATTTGAGGCGCATAGTAGTAACTATGTAACGAAAATACGGGGAGTTTTGGAGCGTTCTCCCTGCCGCACAGTAGATTTTCCATAAGTCCGATAGGCTCCTAGTCTTCCGTAAAAGGCTTCATCGTTTCGAGTAGCCGCCTGAATTCCGCGTAGTAGTCTGTCACAATTGCTTGCACAATACCGCGAGCGATATCGATATTGTATGTGTGGGAACTGAGATTGCGGCTGTTTATCATGTCCATCCAGGCCTCGCCGTTTTCGATCAGGCCGCGTTTGAATGCTTCGCGGGTGCTGTCTTTTGAGCCGTAGAGATTGTGAAGCCCTTGCCTGTCTTCGAGAAAATCTTTCAGAACATTCCAGGCTAGTTCGTGCGTGTACTCGAAGGCCTGAATCGTTCCCTGTTCTTCAAGCTCGCTAAGCGGACGTTGACGGGAAAGCCCAACTGCCTTCTCCAACTGACCAAAGGCCTGGGCAAAATGTTTATAGCGCTGCATCCAGCGGATATCATGTCCTGTCATAGCCCCTCCCCGTAAAATACACGGTCCACAAGGTCATTGCGTTTATCCCGCAACATAATGCATATCCTTCCTTGCACGGTAGACCACGATCGGATTGGCAAAGCGTTTAAGCATGATATCAAGGCGATTATCCACCATGGAAGCCAGTTCTTCCTTGAAACGCATGGCATCTTCAAGAGAGAGAGAGAGAGAGAGAGAGAGAGAGAGATCATCTTCAATCAGCAGATCAATATCGTTTGCCGGCTCATTTCTGGCAAAGGAGCCGAATACGCCCAAATGGCGAATTGAAAAACGCCGCAGAACTCCGCTCTCCCGAATGAGTGCTTCCAGGTCTTCCATTGAATTCAGATGCTGCTGTCTGTTCATACCGTTACCTCTACATTTTTTTCGCTATCTTCGATGCTCCGCCCAAGTCGCCAGCTTTCTGGAATATATTTCAATAATTTGAAATACGCCAATCGGGACATCTCGGCCATAAGGTAGCTTGTCCGGTCACTATACGCGGCCCGTTTGGTCGGCGAATCCAGGAGCGCTTCATTTGCAAAATAGTTATATATCATTCGTTCCCCATAATGTCTGTTGTCTTACGACCAAGCTCACCAGCCGAAAACTGCGCAGCGGTTTTGGGTAGGGTGGAGCGCTTCGTTAGATTTCCTTCTCCTGGCTGTCCTCTACCGCTAAGCATGCGACACCATCCGCACTTGTGAGGCACTTGAGGATGGTCTTTGCACGCGATGTATCACCGAGATGGCTCAAAAAGGCTGCAAAGAAACTTGTGGATGACACGAGACATATTTGCCACTGGGTTGCTCGTTTGACTACATTGTCTGGAAACTCGGGTTTGTCCTTGGTACCTCGTTGATTCGGCGGGAGGTGTCGCCAAGCATTCCCAAAAAGGATACCTTTGCATTCTCTGCCAGTATCCTCCTCATATTTCAGTAAATAGTCATTGAGTTGTCTCAGGTGACCAAGGGTGATGCTCTTGCTAACACCTTTGACCTCTACTAGGTGCTCTTGCCCTTTAAATTCAAGGATATATTCCTCTTCACCATACTTTGCCGGGGTGACTATTCCACCGAGTGAGGTCAGCGACCTAGCGACAACTTCTTCCAAATCTGTGCCGGAAGCGAATAGAAGACGCTTAAAATCCAAAAGTTCACGTCGTTTTGCATCCAGTTCTTCTATCTCACTAAATAGGTCAGATATGCCCTTTCTTCGAGTAACGATGTCCATGCTTATGTCTTCCACACAGGGCACATCAATAGAGTCGGCCCAATCAGGCGCCTCTGCTCGTACGGTAGTCCCCATTAACTCTTCAAGAACAAGAGCAACTGCCTGTTTAGGGTCAAAGTCAGATAGAAGCGGGAGAAGCACTATCTCTCCACTTACTTTGTCGGGGTCGGTTGGATACGTCTTGTAAGTTGAGTATCCACCTGATTCAGCCCTTTCACGTCGTACTTCTATCCGGCATGTTCCGGCTAAAACCTTATCGTAGCGGTTTGCCAGCAAGGGGCGGAGAGGTAGTGCGTACTTAGTGTCGTACGTCGAACCGTAGTAGCTGGTTAATTCTCGACGGAGACATTTGTTCGGTATGAAAAGGTAGTAGGGCCAGTCCTTTAGCTTGCTGAGATAACCCTTAAGACGTGAGTCCTTGACGACAATGGTCTCCCCGCTCTCGTCGGCTATACCAATATCGATGGGACACCATTCATAATTGTCAATCCGCTCTGGATAGCTATCAGGTCGATGGTCAGTACGTCGAAAATCCGTAAGAACGATGATTTCACCGTCAGAATCCAACAGGCGGATAAGCTGCTTTCTTATCTCCACGAGAAAATCATGCGAAACAGCCTTGAGAGTCTCGTCGTCAAGAGAACGAACATCAATTATCGCGGTGTCATAGTCGACAATGTTTGGCAAGGAGCTTGATTTCCAGTCAACGGAGTCAACACCGCGGTATCCGGATGACCCAATAACCAAATATCTGCGTTGAGCTTCTTTGGTGTCTTCCTCTACAGACTCAGCCAAGTCTTCGTCGGGTGTAATTTGCTTTGCATTCTTGCCAAACATATTCGTTATCCTATTCGCAAATCCAACGCCCAAGCTCACCTGCCGAAAACCGCGTAGCGGTTTTTGGTCGGGTGGAGCGATTTGTTCGGCTCTTCATTTTCTATGCTTCCAACAATTCGGCTCGCGATGAAGATTCATAACT
>VAOW01003015.1_pt1 | contig 17098 bp, 15 predicted proteins | sample 3393921 | NCBI WGS metagenome assembly VAOW01 (sample SAMN08290428, study PRJNA428436) | hydrothermal vent metagenome | isolation source: Deep-sea hydrothermal vent chimney | place: Indian Ocean: Southwest Indian Ridge | depth 2742 m m | reverse complement strand
CATCCTGTGGTAAATAATGAACAAAATCTCAACCCTATATGGGTTGAACAATATTTGATGAAAATATTGTTATGATAATCTATTGAACCCTTTCAGGGTTCCGGTCTGTTTTGGAAAACTACCCTGCACTCTGTGCAGGGCTATTGTTATTAAATCCTTTCAGGATTTTTCTGTTTTTATACAGCTTTATTTAGGGTCTGCTGAAAAGCCCAGATGTGCGACAGATTTGGATTTTGTGAAGTGAAGATGTATCCATATACTTCAAACTGAACAAGATACAAAGATGGCGTGCAGCTGAGCAGCTAAGTTTTGAAATGTGGCTATAATAAATGCACGTGTTTTTAATAAAACTGCCGGAAAACCATGCACTTTTATCTTTAAGAATCAATATAATAATTTGTATATCAATAATTTAAGCGCTTTTCAGCAGACTCTAAATAATATTTAGCTCTTTTCCTTAGTGTTTTGCTTCCGCATCTTCTTACTTTTGTATTTTAAAAACAGATTCAAATGCTCATTATTGGAATTACCGGAACACTCGGCGCAGGGAAAGGAACTATTGTAGATTATCTGAAAGAAAAGAAAAACTTTCAACATTATTCCGTTCGTGAGTATTTGATTAAAGAAATTGAAAAACAAGGACTTCCGGTGAACCGCGACAGTATGACTTCTGTGGCCAACCGTCTGCGCAGCGAACACCATCCGGCTTACATCGTGGAAGAACTGTATAAACAAGCAGCTCTTTTCGGCGAAAATGCCGTTATCGAAAGTATCCGTACCCCTGGCGAGGTTGACTTTTTACGGAAGCAGGGAAACTTTTACCTTTTTGCCGTGGATGCCGACCCGAAAATCCGTTATAACCGCATCAGACAGCGCGGTTCCGAAACCGATCAAATTAACTTTGAAACATTTCTATCCAACGAAGCCCGCGAAATGACCACTACCGACGCTAACAAACAAAACCTGGCAAGATGTATTCAAATGGCTGATTTCAGGTTTGATAACGACGGGGATATAACTTCTCTGTATGCACGGGTTGACCTGGTACTCAGACAAATAACAAAATAATATAATGGTCCGAACAGACGCTTGAATCATTATGGTGTTTTTCCCGAACACAAAAAAGGCCGCTTTCGAGCGGCCTTTTTAAAATATATGTTGAGGTTTGATTTTACATCATTCCCGGCATTCCGCCGCCCATAGGAGGCATGGCAGGGGCCGGTGCATTTTCATCTTTGTGTTCGCTTAAAATACATTCGGTAGTCAGCAACATGCCGGCAATGGAAGCAGCATTTTCGAGCGCTACGCGTGCCACTTTGGTCGGATCAATAACGCCGGCATCAAACAGATTCTCATACACTTCAGTACGGGCGTTGAATCCGAAATCACCTTTTCCTTCTTTTATTTTATTGACGACAACGGAACCCTCGAGGCCTGCATTTTCAACAATCTGGCGAAGCGGTTCTTCCAAAGCACGGGTAATGATAGCAATACCGGTTGTTTGGTCTTCGTTTTCGCCTTTCAGGTCTTTGATGCTGTCGATGGCACGGATAAAGGCGACCCCGCCACCGGGGATAATGCCCTCTTCCATAGCAGCACGGGTAGAAGCCAGCGCATCATCAAAACGGTCTTTTTTCTCTTTCATTTCCACTTCACTGGCAGCGCCAACATAAATAACGGCTACGCCACCGGCTAGTTTGGCGAGACGTTCCTGTAACTTTTCTTTATCGTAATCGGAAGTAGTCGTTTCTATCTGTGCTTTGATTTGGGCTACGCGGGCATCAATATTTTCTTTGGCTCCTTTGCCACTTACAAGGGTTGTATTTTCTTTGTCGATGGTTACTTTTTTAGCTTCTCCCAACATCTCTAAGGTAGCATCTTCCAATTTGTAACCTTTTTCTTCGGAAATTACCGTACCCCCGGTGAGGATGGCAATGTCTTCAAGCATTTCTTTTCTTCTGTCGCCAAAGCCGGGAGCTTTCACGGCAACAACTTTCAGAGAACCACGCAGACGGTTAACAACAAGTGTTGCCAAAGCTTCATCTTCAATATCTTCGGCAATAATAACCAATGGTTTACCGCTTTGAACAGCTTTTTCAAGAATAGGAAGCAGGTCTTTCATTACGGAAATTTTTTTGTCGTAAATCAGGATGTAAGGAGTTTCGTAAACAGCTTGCATTTTTTCGGCATTGGTTACAAAATATGGAGAAATATAACCACGGTCGAATTGCATTCCTTCCACCATATCCACATAAGTTTCAATTCCCTTGGCTTCCTCAATAGTGATAACCCCTTCCTGTTTTACTTTTCCCATAGCCTCGGCAATTAACTTACCGATAGCGTGATCGTTGTTGGCAGAAACAGAAGCTACCTGTTCTATCTTTTCATGGTTATCTCCAACTTCCCTGGTTTGTTTTTTCAGTGACTTAACGACTTCCTGAACGGCTTTTTCAACCCCCCGTTTCAAATCCATGGGATTAGCGCCGGCGGTAACGTTTTTTAATCCGGTTGTAACAATAGCCTGTGCCAAAACAGTGGCAGTTGTCGTACCGTCACCGGCAATATCGTTGGTTTTTGAAGCTACCTCTTTGACCATTTGAGCACCCATATTTTCAACAGGATCGCTCAATTCAATCTCTTTGGCAACGGTTACCCCGTCTTTGGTCACCTGCGGACCGCCAAACGACTTATCAATAATCACGTTTCTTCCCTTGGGGCCTAACGTTACTTTTACCGCATCAGTTAATGCGTCAACACCTTTTTTAAGGCCATCTCTTGCTTCTAAATTAAATAAAATGTCTTTTGCCATTTTTCTAAATTTTTATCTGTTATTACTAATTTTTCGTTACTTAAATAATTGCCAGAATATCTGACTGACTCATAATGAGATAATCTTTGTCATTGATGGTTATTTCGGTTCCGGCATACTTGCCATAAAGAACCTTGTCACCAGTCTTCACATGAATGTCATTATCTTTATTCTTTTGGGGAATAGCCATTACCGTTCCCCGTTGTGGTTTTTCTTTGGCAGTGTCAGGAATGATAATTCCACTCGCTGTTTTTTCTTCTGCGGGAGCAGGTTCAACAACCACCCTGTCTCCAAGCGGTTTAATGTTCAATTTATCCATAATATTCTTTTTTTTTTCGTTTAAAATTTGAACTGCTCTTTATCTGTCATATATTATGCCAAAACGGAGGCATAAAAAAAATGTCAGAATGCTTATGACATTCTGACATTTTTTATGGGTGGACTTTAATGACTATTTCTTCTTACCAGCCGGTTTTTTATTGTTGTTTTTAGGCATTTGGTTAATGGGAGGAGCATTGAAATTAACAGCAGGTTGTTTTATGTTGTTAATTTTATTTTGCAATGCACTGTTCTGCATATTCTTTGAACTGTTTCCACGGGGAATAATCATGGTAGCCGTGAGGCTGAGCAACAGCAATACGATAGCAAGTGTCCAACTGGCCTTTTCAAGAAAATCAGCGGTTTGACGGGCGCCCATAAACTGGTTTCCACTACCAAAATTAGCAGCGAGTCCGCCACCTTTCGGGTTTTGCACCAAAACGATTAATCCCAGAATGATACAGACAATCAAAATCAGTATTGAAACGAAAACATACATCTTTTAAGCTTTAAATATTTGTATTCTTTTTTGCCTTTTCAATAAGGGATGCAAAGTAACTACTTTTTTCCGGGAATTTCAAAATTAATTTCTCATAGATATGAATAGCCTTTTCGTTGTGCCCCTGATCTATATAGATGTTTGCAAGCGTTTCGCTGACAATGTTTTCCTCATCTACAACACTGCGTTTAGCATATTCAACCGGATTATAAAATGTACTTTTTGGCGTGGAGATAGAGGGCTCGTTTTTAATAAACGTGTCAATAATCTCTGCTTTTGTTCGTGGTTTTTGAACAGGATCGGCTTTCTTTTTGTTCTTTTCCGCTTCAATTTCCCGAATGCGCTTCTCTATAATTTTTTTCAGTTCTTCAATAGTGTAAGAATGGCTCTCTGCAGGCTGTGGCGTTTCACGTGTTGATACACTTTTGATATCTTCCTCTTTTTTTGCTTCTGCCTTTGGAACATGTTTGGCTTCGGACCTCTTCCCGGCATCTTCATCAGGTAATACGATGCGAACCGAAGATGCATTAAGCCGGTCGATATGTTTTTTCAAAATACGGCGGTTGCCGGCATACACAGCAGTTGTTTTCAACTCAGCATTGTACAACACATTTTTATCGGAATACAATTTCAGCGTAAGCAAAATATGCGCCGAAGAACAGTAAGGAAAATCCTTTATTAGTAATATCAAGTCGGAAAGAGAGGCTTTTTCTACCTTTTCGGGCTGTTGCAGATAAGCCGTAAATTGTTCCTGATTCATTGGGCGAAGTTAATAAAGATTTGATTACCAGTTTACCATGGCTTTATTAAAGATATTATCGGTAAGGTCATTGACAATTTTTTTTATTAAAGCGTTTTTAATGGTACTAAAATTTTCAGTCGAGGGATAATCAATATATTGTGTAAACCGGGTTTCAAAATCTTTTGAAGGCTCCAACCGGCTGGTAAAACGCACGTTCACGGTAATGGAAAGCCGGTTAAGTGCCGCAGTCTGGTTGGCCAGAATGGCTTCCGGAGTAGTTTTGTAACTTACTATTTCGCCTTCGAGAGCAATATCACCGTTCTTCTCAACCATTTTCAGATTGGTTTGTGACGTAAACCGGTCACGCAATGCATTGGTAAATATATTACTCAGTGTAGGTTCTACTATCTTTGCCTTGTTGGGAAAATATTGAACAGACATGGTCTTAGCCCCTGCAGGAACAGAAGCTCCGGTAAAAGAATAAACACCGCAGGAAGAAAAAAAGATGGTGAAGAAAAGAAAAAAAGCAGCCATCAGAAGAGAGTTCTTTCTATCTTTGAAATAATTTTTGGCTAATGATATGTTGAATAGATTTGTCAAGGCCGTATGATTTTCTTTTCCGCAAAGGTAAAAATTATGTGCATTCGGCATTGCATACAAAACTATCAGACGCAGTCGCCCCGATAAACACAAAATGAAACAAAAACTAATCATTATTTCGGCTCTTCTTTCAGGCATACTGCTGTTTTCCATAACGTCGTGTCAAAATCAGCATGGCAGGAAAAGTAAAAAGAAACAGGCCATTTTGGTTGACACGGCAATTTATAATCCGGGTATTATTTATGACAGCGTAAACTGTTTCCGGTATCCCGGCGAATCGTATGCGCTATATCTGCCAAAGAATTATACTGTAACAAAGAAATTTCCGGTAGTTTTCTTTTTTGATGCCCAGGCGCGGGGTTGGTTGCCGGTGAAACGATATCAGTCGCTGGCCGATAGTTTTGGGTTTATTCTCGTAGCTTCAAACAATTCAAAAAACGGGATGGATGCGCAAGAGCGAAACCGGATTATTTACAATTTCATGCAGGACGTTGAGCAACGCTTTTCCATTGACCCCGACAGGATTTACACGGGTGGTTTTTCCGGAGGAGCACGTATTGCTGCCGGAATCGGCCTTACCAACAAAGATATTGCCGGAACCATTGGTAGTGCCGCCGGCTTCCCGCAGCTAAACCATATTACCAACAACCGGCTGGCGTATGTGGGAATCGTGGGAAACAAGGACTTCAATTACCTCGAAATGAAAAGTCTTAACCGGGAGTTGGAAGCAGCCCGTTGGCACCATTGCCTGTTGATTTTCAACGGACATCACCAGTGGCCACCTTTGCAAACCATGAAAAAAGCTTTTTACTTTTTGCAAACCGATGCCATGCGCCGGCAGCTGGTTCCCATTGACAAAACGGTAATTGTTTCGCTGAAAAAAAGCTTTGAAAAACAACGAACAGTAGCTATCCGGAATAAAAATTTGCTGTTGCAAATGCAAACCGACCGGCTATTGGTTGCCTTTCTGAACGGGCTTACTGATGTGCGTGTTTACGAAAATGAAATACGCCATTTATTGAACAATCCTGTGTTGAAACAGCAACAACAGCAACAGCTTGTTTTGAAAAAAGAAGAACAAAAATGGCAGCAGATTTATGTGCGGGCGCTTGAAACCAAGGATACCAGATGGTGGAAAAATGCACTTGGCAACCTTGCCCACATGATGAAATCAGCCAAAACTCCGGAAGAAAAGCACATGGTCAGGCGCCTGTACAACTATCTCAGCCTTATGTCTTATCTGTATGCCGATGGCAGCCTGAAAAATAACCAAACCACAGCAGCCGGGAAATATTTGATGATCTACCAAACGGTTGACCCAAAAAATCCTGAAGTTTATTTTCTGAAGGCCCAACGTTTTGCCATGACAGGAGAAGCCAAAGCTATCTTACCTTTTTTACAAAAGGCTGCAAATAATGGTTTTTATGATGTGAAACGAATGGAGAACAATCCTTATTTTGCAGGTTTACAACAAAATCCGGCGTTTCGGAAAATTCTTCTTAGCGTAAAAGAAAATAAGAAAAAGACCATGGAATAAGTGTTGGAAACTTTTTAATTATTTGTTATTTTTGAGCAATAAAACAAAAGTCAAAATGTACTTTATAATAAAAATAAAGAGGAGTTTTTTTCGGCTTTCTATCCCAGACAAAATCATCCCGGTAAATTTGTATTAACTAAATAAATATTGACCATGAAAACTTTTGTTGTTCACCAGTTATTGTATCATGCCATCATTACTCATCCCGATCAGGTTATCGTTTCCGATGGAAAACAATTTACTTACCGGCAGTTTTATACAAGAGTTATGAAGCTCGCCAACAGCCTCAAAAACAATGGCGTAAAAAAGGGAACAGTCATTGGCGTCCTCGACGTCAACAGTCATCGTTTTCTTGAAATGCATTTTGCCTGCTCTATGCTTGGAGCTGTTTTGCACACCATTAACTTCCGGCTGGCACCCGAGCAAATGGTTTATTCTATGGTACATGCCGGAGATGAATGGGTCTTTGTTTCTGACGTTTTTGCTCCGGCAGTGAAGCCGTTGTTTTCAAAATTCCCAAACTGGGTACTTATGAGCGACAACCGTAAGCAGAGTTTACCTAAAGAAGCACAAAAGGCCTTTCATTATGAAGACCTGGTGGAACAGGGAGAAGAAAAAGAGCCAGCAGGAGCGGAAAGTATTGAGGAAACCGATATATTTTCCATTTTCTACACCACCGGAACCACCGGAAAGCCCAAAGGAATTCCGTATAAACACAAAACACTGCTTTACGGAACTCTACAGCTTTTTCATCATCTTGCCCTTCACAAATACGGGGCGCGTCTTAGCAGCCGCGATGTGTTTATGCCGCTGATTCCCTTTTTCCATATCCATGCCTGGGGGATGGCCTTCTTTCCTATTTATGTAGGGGCAAAACTGGTATTGCCCGGTGCTGCAGATGCTGCCGGCCAGCAAGCTTTGATTGAAAAAGAAAAAGTGAGTTGGTTGAATATGGTTCCTACACAGTTGCAGATGCTTCTGGAACAGAAGAATTTTGGAAACGTGAAAGTACTTACCGGGGGCAGCCCTTTTGCTTCGGGTATTGCACATAAAGCACAAGAGGCAGGGGTGAACTTTAGTCTGATTTACGGTGGTTCCGACCAGTTGGCTACTGCTATTTCCGTTGTTCCCGAAGATGTGGAACCGGACACGAAAGAAGCATTGGAATGGCGGCGCGTGGGCATGCGGCCGTTGCCGCTTGCAGAGGTTTCCGTTCGAGACAAAGAAGGCCGTGAAGTTCCTCACGATGGAAAAAGCCTCGGATCGGTTTGGGTTAGAAGTCCCTGGCTACCAGATGGTTACTATAAAGAACCTGAAATCACCAAACAGCATTTTATCGATGGCTGGTTCCGAACCGGCGATTTGGGATTTTTTCATACCAACCATCTGCTTTATGTGGCTGACCGCGAAGGGGATGCCATAAAAAGCGGGGGAGAGTGGATTCCCACCGGAATACTTGAGGCACTTATCTCGGAACATCCGTCTGTCACCGAGGTGGCTGTTATTCCCAAAAAAGACGAACACTGGGGTCAACGTCCACTGGCCATTGTAAAAACATCGGGGGAAGTAGTAAGTCCGGAGGAACTTGTGGAGCTACTCACAATAAAAGTAAAAGAGGGGAAGATGGCCAAATTCTGGATTCCTGATCAATTTATTTTTGTGGATGAAATTCCGCTGACCAGTGCCGGAAAACTCAACAAAAAAGTGCTCCGCGACAAGTATTCCGAAACAAAATAAAGTATTTAACGTGAACGAACAAAAAAATCACAGTCATGTCAATGGATGAATTATTAACCAAAGAAGAAATTGCCCTGCGCGAAAAAATGCAGGATTTTGTAAAATGGGTGCCCAGCCAGCTATTGCTGGATATGGATGCCGATAAAGTACGGTATCCCATGGAATTTATCCGCGAAGCGGGAAGAAGAAACCTGCTGGGATTGCGTTTTGATAAAAAGTGGGGCGGTTCGGGCTTGCCCTGGACCAGCGAAATGGTCGCTCTCGAAGAAGTCGGCCTGCTCGGTACGTCGCTGGGATGTCTCTATTCGCTGTTCTCCATTGTGGGTGAGGCGCTTCATGTTTTTGGAACCGAAGAACAAAAAGAGCGCTTTCTAATTCCCATGCTGAAAGGAGAAATCGGAGTGGCTGAAGGACTTACCGAGCCACGAGGAGGTTCCGACTTTTTTGCTGCTACTACCAAAGCCACCCGCAAAGGGGACGTGTTTTACCTGAGCGGACAGAAACGTTTTGTTGTGGGTGCCGAAGGCGCCGACCTGATTCTCGTTTATGCCAAAGTGGAAGGTATTGATGATGCCAAAAAAGCTATGACTGCTTTTCTCGTGGAACGTGGCGCCGGTGTGGAAGTAGAGCACGTTTACGGTTTAATGGGTACTCGTGGCGGTGGTACAGGACGACTTGTCTTTAAAAATGCTGCCGTCCCCGTAGAAAATGTTCTCGGTGGCGAAGCAGGTATCGGCAACGGAACACGGGTGTTTCATCAAATGATGGTTCCTGAACGGCTGACCTCCGCCGGCGCTGCCGTGGGAATGGCGAGAGGCGCTTTTGAGGTGGCAGCCCGCTATGCCGACAAAAGAAAAGCTTTCGGACGGAAAATCAGAGCTTTCGAAGCTGTTAGTGCCAAAGTCTCCGACAGCCTTACGCTGTTAGATGCCTCGCGGGCTATCAATTATTTGGCAGCCAAAACAGCTGATGCTCCGGTATCGGCAGGACGAATTCGTCAAATGGTTTCGGAAGCCAAAAAGTTCTCCACCGAATCGGCATGGAAAATTGTCAACCACGCCATGCAAATGATGGGAGGTATCGGCTACACCAACGTTTATCCGGTTGAAAAGATGCTCCGCGACACCCGGCTCATCACCATCTGGACCGGTACAAACGAAATTATGGATTTGGTGATTCAGCATGAGTTTTACAAGGAATTTCTGGTGCAAAAGCTCAAAGGTCGTGATATTGAAAGTGATGCCGAAGGAGCTGATTTACCCGATGAAAAAATTTATAATGACGAAGAGTAGGACAAATGTTGGATTAATTTGCTGTTTTGTATCTTATTCTCTTCTGACAAATAATTTGTTGACGAATAAATCAGCAAATTTACCTAACGGTAAACCAGGCTTTTCACCTTCACCAGCAGTTGTTTTGATGTCTGAATAGCCTTCCTCGCACGAGCATTGGAATATTCCTGCAGGAAAAGAGCAGCCATTTTCGGATTGCTTTTGTAAAGCATCAATGCGCTTTTCTCAATTGCCGGTTGCCATGCAAAATCTTCCTTTTCCTGAGATTTCCAGGTTTTTTGAATCATTCCGATGGTTTTATAATAAGCGAGACCACCGATATTTTCCAAATCGTTGAAAATCCAGAAAGCGCGGTTGGGCCGGTAAGTGAAAGTTCCCGGTAAAGGATCGAAGTGATGCGTTAGCGATGTTTTCCAGTTTCCGTTTCCCGGCACAAAATGATAACTGGCAGGAATCGTTGTTGCTACAGGATAAAACGGCACATAAGTGTTCACATCCGGCCGACCAAAGCTGAGCCACAGGACTGTGCCTATTTCCTTGGGCAAACCGTTTCTTAACTGCACCACCAGCGAAACTTGCGTGGAACGTGTACAGATGGTACGTTCAGAACCTTTGTTGGGATTTACTTTCTTGTTCAGGGTCATATCATAGGGCGTTCCCTGATAATGGTCGCGCAGTACCTGCATAAGCTCTGCCGGCGAGAGTTTATGAGCCGGGATTACCGAAAAAGGCAAACCCGATTTCTTTGCTTCTTCTGTTGTAGCGGTTTTCCCCGAAAGGAGCTGTTGTCCGCGCCACTGACGTGTATCGTAACCTCTTTCGGAAAAATGACGACTCCGGAAATTGGAAAAAATATAGGCGAAATCAAAAACTTTGTCTTTTTTCGGATTATACCATCCGTTTTTAATAGCATATTGGCGGATGTCTTTTTTTGATGTAATAAAGTTGACCGTATCATTAAAATTCACATTTCTGATGACATAAATGTTTGGCTGCAACACTACGGCATCATCCGGAACACGCTCGGCCACCCAATATTTGCCGGGCAGAATGTCCAGCAACCACGCCTCATTTTTATCGGCAATAACCAGGGTTCGGCCTCCTCCTGCATGAACGGCATAGCCGAACTTATCCAAAAGGTGCCCCGCAATTTTCACTCCTTCTCGTGCTGTTTTGGCCCTTTGTGCAACAATACGTCTGAGCATATAACCAATACCGCCATCGGTAAGTTCAAAGTTTTTTACTTTTGAACCGCAGGCATTGCTTGCTATGCTCACACCCCATTCGTTCAGATAAAAATCACTAAATTCTTCGTGCACATCTTCTATCCAGCTGAACGCCCATGTTTGGGAAGGCTGTAAAACACTGCCACCACGGATAAGTTTTAAACGAGCTCCCGCCGGAAAATTTTGCCTCGGTACCTGCCAAAAATTCATCAGCTGAATGCCCCCGTCATCTTCGTTGTGTGCAAACAACACCGACCCGTCAGTACTGGCTTTTTTCCCCACCACTATAGTGTAGCAGGCTTTTGTGGTAAATGGCAAAAAAACCAAAGCCATCAGGCTTATTATCAAAAATTTTTTCATGGTATTCGCATTTGTAGTAGCTCATTACAAAGATACAAACTTTTGGTATAAAAACCCAATAGCCATCACCAAATCGATGAAATAACATGATTTCTACTTGACTTTACTTTAAAACGGGCGTACCTTTGTCCAACTTAGCTAAAGTCTAAAAATTAAAAGCAAAGAGGTTTTATTTAATTACTAAAAACAAAAAACCATGAAAAAAGTATTTTTATCGGGCAAATGGGTTTTGTACACTTTGATGATTTCCAGCTTGCTTTTTGCTACATCTTGTGCAAACCATACCAAAAAAGAATCAACTCAACAAAAACTGGAACAGAAGCTGAAAACCGTAAAGAAATCTGCTGCAGTTGAAGTGAAAACCGTAAAGAAATCGGCTGTTGCTGAAGCAAAACAGGATAGTGTCATGCTTCAGAAAAAACTTCTGTTCTTCAAAAACTATGACCTGAATAAGGATAATAAAATTTCGGAGAAAGAGTATTTAAACATGGCTTCCAAAAAGTTTGACCAGTTAGATACCAATCATGATGGTAAACTGACGGCCAATGAAACTGACTTGGTAACTTCAATGGCGGCTCCGGGTAAAAATTATGTGACGAAGAAAGAATTTCTGGCAGCTTACAGTAAGAAATTCAAAGCCATGGACAAGAATAAAGATGGTTACCTAACGATGAAAGAGTTAGTTCTGAAAGACAATTAGCCGGGCGGGATTTAGCATAACTCTTTAGAAATGGAAAAGCGAAAATATCTTCGGGTCTTTTCGCTTTCTTTATTTTGGGGCTAAATATTATTTTGAGGTGCAGGCTATAAAATTTTCAAAATCTCATTTCAGCCAACACGAAATTTTTTAGTTTGAAAACGTGTTGATTTTTCATTGCCGGATTGAATTCCCCTTCTTCGGAAGGGTGTAGGGGTGGGTCTTTTTATTCTGAATTTGTTTTACTTGTGCACTTTCCTGATAAATTCTTCCACCTCAGGCACGCCTCCCTGGTAAATCAGATAACCGTTATAAGGCTCACGCAAAGTTATTTCGTCATTCACCGGGGTAAGCATCATCTCTTTTACTTTTTGCGAGTCGTCGGTCTGCCCGAGAATCCAGCTGAGTTTTACCCAAGCTACCTCTGGCAGCATATTGCCGGCAGGAATAATACCGCGCGCCATCATGTCGCGTCCCGTATCGTACACAAACATGTTTACATAACCCCACAGTGTCTGCAAGGTCATAAACATGTGAACACCTTTGGCGTGGGCACGCTCGATGGCCGGATACAACTCTTTGTTTACGTGTCCCAGACCGGTTCCCACAAAAATAATTCCCCGGTAACCTTTGTCAATCATAGCATCAAGCACATCGGGATGCATGCCCGGATAATAGTAAAGCATAGTAACCTTTTCGCTGAAATAGGGCAGAATTTTCACATTTTTATCCGCTCGCCGTTTGTTGTAATGTTTTTTGATGGGAATGATTTCTTTTCGGTTGATACGTGCCAGCGGTGTGTCGCCAATGGTGCGGAAGGTAGAACGGTACGAGGAGTGCATTTTCCGCACGCGCGTGCCTTTGTGCAGCAAACCGTATTCGTCGGAAGTAGGGCCAAACATACAAACCATCACTTCGGCAATGTCGGAATGGCCGGCGGCTTTCATGGCATACATCAGGTTAAGCGCCGCATCGGAACTGGGCCGGTCGGACGAACGCTGCGAACCCACCAGCACCACCGGTACCGGCAGGTTTTGACACATAAAAGTCAGCGCAGCTCCTGTATGATGCAGGGTATCCGTGCCGTGACCAATGACAATGCCGTCGATACCTTTTTCGATTTCGATACCAATTGCCTTGGCCAGCGCAATATATTGTTTGGGACCCATGTTTTCGCTAAAGACGGCAAACACCTTTTCCGTTTCGAGGTTGCAAATATCCGCCAATTCGGGAACCGCACCGTAAAGTTCGCCCGGCGAAAACGCCGGAATCACGGCGCCGGTACGGTAATCTAACCGCGAAGCAATGGTACCGCCCGTTCCGAACAACTTTACCCTCGGCAGGCCGGGAGTGATGGGAAATTTCTTTTCCGGAATTTTGTAATGCGCTTTCTTATAGCCCGTTTCCCGCATCTTTTTCACGGTTTTTACGTCAAGGCCAATGTTGTAGCCGGTAGCAATTTTCAACACGATATGCTGGTCATCATCGTTTTCGGCACGGGGTAGAACCGTTCCGTCAAAGTGTCCCCGCGTGGTCTCGATGATGGCTGTGCCCCACACGCGTATTTTAAATTTTTTGAGCAGTGCCAGTGCATCTCCTTTGTATCCCTGAAAAATATCGTTGTCCATTTTGCTGTTTTTTGTGCTTTCGCGATGTTTTTTATTGAAGCTGTCTCAATTTCTCACTCAACACAGACAGGTCCATATTGCCGAGTGCCGTTTTTCGCAGATGTCCCATAACCCAATTATGCTCTTTCGCCTTATCAATCTGTATTTTTCCTTCACGGAATTTTGAAAGCAGGATGGGAATACGTGCCAGAATTTCCTTTTCGGGATGTCGTTTGAACCCGATGGCCGTTAATACCGAATCAAATTCCATTTTAGGATAAGCAACAATAGTTGGTAACATACTTTCAGCCAACTGATGATGCAGCCGGTTTTCTTTCAGTAAAGCAAAAAGCGGTAACAGGATTTTAAACGGAAAAGGCTGTCCGGCACCGTAGTGATGCAGGGCGAATTTGAGTTTTTCGCCGAGGAACGTACCTATGTAAACCGGTGAGATATCCGTTTCGCGGATTATTTTCTCCATGAGCGGGAAGAGATTGTTGGAAAAAAGAAAGGTATAAACATCTTCGGGAACACTCTGGCTTTTCAATGTGTTGTAACGGGAAATCATCTCCTCCGGAAGGTTTTGGCCTATTCTTTCAATATCCTGATCGTCCAGCGGGATGGGAGCCGAGTCGGTATCGGGATACATCCGGTTGGCACCGGGCAGTACACGCTCAAAAATGGTGGTTCCATCCGGTAGCGATTTACGTGTTTCTTTGGGAACCCCTTCAAAAGCCATCCGGCAGCGCTCTTCGATGGTCTCCAGTGCAGTGGGCATGTCAGCCTCCGGTCCCCAAATCATTAGCCAACCATCTTTTCCCTCCGATTGCAATTTCTGAATAATTTTCTCCCGGTCTTTTTTCCCTAACAGCGGTTTCAGCTCTTCGCTGTGTATCAGGTTTGGATGTTCGATGCAGGCGATAACTTTCAGCCTGTCGGAAAGTTCATCGGCAAACATTTTCCCCGTCTGGGTAAAATGCGACAGAATACCCTGAAACTCCGGTAATTTTATTGCCATAACTTTTTCCGCTTTCTTTAACAAAGAAATCCGGAGTAATCCGGAAATATCCTGATACGACATTTTCCATGCGGCGAGGCTGGTACGTTTGTTCAGTATTCTTTTGATGCGGAGCAAAGCCCATTGTCTGAAAACTTCGTTATGGGTAAGTTCGGGAATCCATTTGGTATGGGCAACGCCTTTAATTTCGACGCGCGTGCCACCTTTGCAGCTGACATTAACATCCTCGCGTCCGGCGCCTATACCGGTACGCACCTTGCCGGTGCTACGGTTCAGAAACCGAATATAGTCGCAAGCTTCTTTTACCTCACCGGGGTTCACACAATCGGGATAAGTTACCGTTTCGATAAGCGGCATCCCCAGCCGGTCGGTTTTATAAATACGCCGGTGACCAATGTCGGAAATTTCGCGACAGGCATCCTCTTCGATGCTAAGCTGAATCAGCCGGATTTTCTTGTGGGGAAGCTTTAACTCGCCTTCGATACCGAGAATGGCTGTCCGCTGAAATCCTGTGGGAATACTACCGTCAAGATATTGTTTGCGGGTAATGTGTACTTCACCCACAATGTTGAGTTTACAGAGCATGGAAATTTCCAGCGCCTGTTCCAGTGCTTCGCGGTTCAGCGGAAACGGAGGGGTGTCATCAATTTCGTAGGTACAGGCATTTTCGTTGTTGATACGATAGGTAATTTTCTTACGGGTTTTGAATTCCATGAGTGCCGTACCGTCATATTCGCCCAGCTCGCTCAGCGTAGGCCGCATGTGGCGGTCAATTTCGGCATCAAAATCGTCATCGCCGTTATAGATGCCTGCCGGACAGTGACAAAACAGTTTCTCTTTGGTCAGCAGCTGCTGATGAACTTCCAGCCCGGACATAAAACCCATTTGGTCATAAGTTTTCTGAGTAGCTTCTTTGCGGGAAATATAGCCTGTTTGCTTTCGGCTTTCTTCAAAATTATTTTGCGGTGAAAAGGACATACAGGTTCATTTTTTGGTGCCCCAAATTTAGGAAAAGAAAGGTTACAAAGGAAAGTGCCTAAAGTGTAAAGTTTGGAGTGCCTAAAGTTTCTGGGAATAATCGTTGATGGCAGATTATTCTCCGGTTTAAAGCCATTTCTTACTCACCATTCATCATTCACCATTCACTGTTTCACATTTTTCTTATTTTTGTTGAAAACCATTTCCGGGACATCAGTGGCTTGTCTTCATTTTGGGTTTACGTTGATAATCAGAAATAAGCACAAATACATGAAAATAATTGATCTTTTTCAGAAACAGCAGAAGCAGATAGCTGTTCTCATAGATCCGGATAAACAATCGGACAATCAGCATGAGAAAATTGCAAACATTGCCCAAAATGCCGGGATTGATTTTTTTTTAGTGGGAGGCAGTCTGCTCACCAGCGATAGCCTTTATCACTGTATTCGAACATTGAAAGAAAACAGTGATATTCCGGTGGTGCTTTTTCCCGGAAATACTTACCAGGTGAGTCGTAATGCGGATGCTATGCTGTTCCTTTCTCTTATTTCGGGACGAAATCCTGATATGCTCATCGGTATGCATGTGATTGCAGCACCCTATATTAAGCTAAGCGGAATAGAAACTATGCCAACGGGTTACATGCTTATTGACAGTGGAAAACCTACTTCGGTGAGTTATATGAGCAATTCTTTCCCTATTCCCAACGACAAAAAAGACATTGCCGCCTGTACGGCCATGGCAGGAGAAATGCTGGGGTTACGGCTTATTTTTATGGATGCCGGCAGCGGCGCCGAAACTCCTGTTTCTTCCGTGATGATTCGATTCGTAAAAGATTCTATTAGCGTTCCTTTGCTTGTGGGCGGTGGTATCCGGACAGCCAAAGCGGCAAAAGAAAGCCTCCGTGCCGGAGCCGATATCATCGTTGTCGGAAACCGTTTTGAAGAGGATCCGGAACTTATTTCCGAATTTGCCGAAGTGATAAAAAACGAAAATGCCAGGTAAATGCTCACAACAAGCAAATGGTATGCTTCATTTTTTCGTTCAACGTCAGCCCCTGAAACAGGTTAGCCGAAGCCAGACAAGCCGGAAATGAGATTGATGGGATTGATAAGATTGATAAGGGATTGAAAAGAAGGTTGATTATGAAAAAATTTTCAGGTAAATTGTGAAAACAGAAAATCTATTCAGGGGAATTCCGGAAATCAGGCGTAAAAGAGACTGAATTCTTGTCATCGTTCTGTTGCGAACGAAAATAAAACGAAAATAAATTTGGTGACCACCCCCTGCCATGTCTCATCTTTGCAGCGTAGTTGAAGTAGTTTAATTTTAATCATTAAAAAAGCAAAACAATGAAACGGCAAATTGAAGTGTTTACAGCGGGATGTCCGGTATGTGAGCCTGTTGTAAAAACAGTAAAAGAAATGGCGTGTGCCTCTTGTGAAGTAACTGTTTATAACCTTGTTGAGCAATGCGAATCAAAGATTTGCATTGGCAAGATAAAAGAATATAACATTACTTCCTTACCTGCAGTAGTCGTAAACGGGGAATTACTATCTTGTTGCAAAGGCAATGGGGTGAGTAAAGAAGATTTGGCAGCTGCAGGAATTGGAAAAGCAATTTAACTTAAATTGCTGCTTGATTAACCATACACTTCAATCTCTGATTTTAGAGATTG
>VAOW01004235.1_pt1 | contig 17193 bp, 12 predicted proteins | sample 3393921 | NCBI WGS metagenome assembly VAOW01 (sample SAMN08290428, study PRJNA428436) | hydrothermal vent metagenome | isolation source: Deep-sea hydrothermal vent chimney | place: Indian Ocean: Southwest Indian Ridge | depth 2742 m m | reverse complement strand
TACATTTCAGGATACAACGGATTATTTTCCGGAAGATAGCCCACCAGCTTTCTGATTTTCAGCGCTTCGGTTTGTACGTTCAAACTCTGTATGAAAGCTGTTCCTTCGTTCGGAGGCAGGTAAGAAGTAAGAATTTTCATCAAAGTGGTTTTGCCCGCGCCATTGGGACCGAGCAAGCCAACAACCTGACCTTTGTCAACCTCAAGATGGACGTTGTCCAGCACTTTTTGATCGCCGTAAAACTTTGAAATATTTTGAATGCTGATTTCTGCCATAAAAGATTTTAAAATACAAATGTAAAAACATTGTTGGTAACGATTTGGAATTAAAAAAATTGTAATACACCAAAAGGATTCATCTCCTTACGTCACTTTGTTTATATTTGCAGCAATTTTTTATATCCTAAAAGGTTTCCGATGATGAAAAAAATACTTTTGATTTTCTTTTTCCCTTTTATGCTTCATCCTGCCATGGCACAACAACACGAAGGTAAAAGTCTGGGAAATTATACAGATTATAATAAAACTGCACAAAGTTTTATATTTCAGACAACCCATGGTACAGCACAGGTTACCATATTCTCTCCTACCCTTTTTAAAATTTCCGTATGGGAAAACCAGGAAAAAGAGCTTCCTTCCTATGCAGTGATAGCCTCCCCGCAAAAGACAAAGTTCTCTTTCGCTGATAACAGCAAGACATTTTGGATTAAAACAGATTCCTTAGTACTGAAAATCAACAAATTTCCCTTGCGGTTTACTTTTCAAACCCCGGATGGAAAAATCATTAACGAGGATAGTAAACTCGGAACGTTTTGGCTGAACCACCAGACTTTTATTTTCAAACATCTGTTTCCACGAGAGACCTTTGTGGGTCTTGGTGAAAAAACAGGCCCTCTCAACAGACGTGGTTCAGCTTATACCAACTGGAACACTGATAATCCCCATTACGAAAACTGGAGCGACCCGCTCTATTCCACCATTCCGTTTTATATGGGAAGGCACAACGGCCTCCAATATGGTATTTTTATGGATAACACTACAAAAAGCACATTTAATTTTGGAGCGGGAAACAACCGTTTTAGCTACTTCACAGCCGACGATAACCGGATAGATTATTATTTTTTCTATCATCACACCCCTTCCGGTATTTTGAAAGAATACAGTTGGCTGACCGGCCGGATAAAAATGCCGCCGATATGGGCACTGGGCTTTCAGCAATCGCGTTGGAGTTACACCCCTGACAAAGAGGTGATGGAAATAGCAACTACTTTCCGGGATAAAAAAATACCGTTAGATGTACTTTACCTCGACATTGGTTACATGGATGCTTATAAAGATTTTACCTGGAGTCCGACGGCTTTCCCCAATCCTAAAAAACTTATTAGCAATTTAAAAAATATGGGAATACATACGGTTGTAATTGTTGACCCGGGGATAAAAATCGAAAAAGGTTACCGCGTTTACGAAGAGGGAAAAAAGCACAACTATTTTCTAAAATATCCCGATGGCACAAATTACAGCGGACAGGTATGGCCGGGCTGGTGTAATTTTCCCGATTTTACCAATCCGAAAGTCCGTGCCTGGTGGGGCCGGCAATTCCAAGGGCTGGTGAATGTGGGTGTAAGCGGTTTTTGGAACGACATGAATGAATTTTCCGTTTGGGGAAAAGATGTCCCTCCGATACTCCAAATGAATTGGGAAGGAAAAGGAGCTTCCTATCTGAAAGGAAAAAACGTTTATGGTATGGAAATGGCCCGTGCCACTTACGAAGGCGCCAGAAAACTCATGCAAAACCGGAGACCGCTGGTGCTGACAAGAGCAGGTTATGCCGGATTGCAACGATATACAGCTATTTGGACAGGAGATAATCAGGCCACAGATGAACACATGTTACTGGGAATCAGATTGGTAAATAGCTTCGGATTATCGGGGGTACCTTTTGCCGGATATGACGTGGGTGGTTTTGGCGGCAATGCCACGCCGGCTCTGTATGCCCGTTGGGTAAGTCTCGGTGCCTTTACCCCCTTTTTCAGGGTACATTCTGCTATTTACACCAAACGTTCGGAGCCCTGGTCATACGGCGTAGCCGCACAAGCGCTCGCAACACGTTTTATCAGGCTTCGTTATCATTTGCTCCCCTACATTTATGCTCTCTTTTACGAAGCTTCGCAAACGGGAATGCCTGTGCAACGAAGTTTGAGCATTGATTATGCTTCCGATCGGAAAATCTACGACAAAAAGTTTGATAACCAATATATGTTTGGCCCGGCATTTCTTATTATTCCGGCAAAAAGCACGCAAATGGCTGTAGAAGCTTATTTACCCAAAGGGAAATGGTATTCCTTTTATAATGACAGTGTATTTAACGGTGACAGGGAAATACTAACCCCAAGCCCGTTAAGTAAACTTCCCGTTTTCGTGAAAGCCGGCGCTATTATCCCGGTTCAAAAACTAATTCAAAATACAGAGGAAAGTCCGGGCGACACACTTGAAATTCATGTTTATCAAGGGAAAAAGGGTAGCACCTTTATTTATTATGAAGATGATGGAAACACTTACAATTACGAACACGGGGCTTTCTACAAACGTGTCATAGAGTATGATGGCACCAACAAAAGGATCATCATTGAAAAACCAACCGGAAAATATATTTCACGGTTTAAAACCTATAGATTAGTGTTTCACGGTTTTCAAAATGAAATGAAATCCATCCGGGTAAACGGAAAACCTGTTAAGCTGCAAACGGAACCTGCAGGTTTGTTTTTAAAATCATATCAACAGTCAGACAAGGATTTGTTATCGGCAACAGTGGCCAATATTCCTCGACAAATAATTCTAAAATGGTAAATTTTTAACTGTCATGAAAAACAAAACATTTTCAATAATTTCGCCGGTTTTATTGATGGTTTTTTTGATGGGCTTCACCTTTGCCTTTGGCCAGAACATATCAAACAAAAAAATGGAGAACAGAGAAACAAACAGGCATGTGGCATGGAGCCATAAAGCCAACATTTACGAAGTAAATATCAGGCAATACACCCCACAGGGGACTTTTAAGGCTTTTCAGCAAAACCTGGCGCGGTTACAAAAAATGGGCGTGGACATTTTGTGGCTTATGCCCATTAATCCTATTGGAAAGAAAAACCGCAAAGGAACTCTCGGCAGTTACTATTCTGTTCAAAATTATGAAGCGGTAAACCCCAATTTCGGCACACTTGACGACCTGAAATCGTTGGTGAAAGAGGCACACCAAAGAGGTATGCATGTAATTCTGGACTGGGTAGCCGACCATACTTCCTGGGATAATGTTTGGGTAAAAGAACACCCCGGATGGTATGAAAAAGACAAAAACGGAAATTTTGTTTCCCCTTATAATTGGACAGACGTCATTAAACTGAACTACAACAATAAAGAGATGCGTAAGGCCATGATAAACGCCATGATTTACTGGGTGAAAAATGCAGATATCGATGGTTTCAGGTGTGATGTGGCCGGCATGGTTCCTGTTGATTTCTGGAATGATGCCCGTACAGCGCTCGACAAGGTGAAACCTGTTTTTATGCTTGCCGAAGACGAAGATAACGTGGCTTTGGTAAAATATGCTTTCGACATGAATTATACCTGGAAAATGCTTCACCTGATGAACGACATCGCCAAAGGAAAGAAAAATGCCGCCGACATTTGGACCTATCTTAAATGGAATAATGAAACTTTTAATCGGGATGTTTATCGTATGTATTTCACCAGCAACCACGATGAAAATTCATGGAACGGTTCGGCTCTTGAGCGCCTCGGAGATGCTTTTAAGGTTTTTACCGTTTTCGATTACACTATTCCAGGCATGCCCTTGACTTACAGCGGACAGGAAGCCGGCAACACCAAACGGTTACGGTTTTTTGAAAAAGATACTATCAACTGGGATAAGCTTCCCTATGCGCCATTTTACACCAAACTAAACCATCTGAAAAAAGAAAATCCGGTGTTGGAAAACGGAAAAGCAGGGGGCAAACTCATCCCGCTTTCCAAGGGAATTAGCAATAACATTTTTGCTTTTTATCGTGAAAAAAAAGACAACCAATTAGTGGCTATCCTTAACCTCAGCGATCAACCACATGCGTTTACCGTAAACAACGAGCACATAAAAGGCAAATACCACAATGTTTTCGATAATCACAACATTGACATACATGACAGCATAACTTTTAAACTTCCCGCATGGGGATATGTCGTTCTGGAAAAATAAAAACAGCTAACCGGAAAGGTTGAAAATCAGATATTAAGGTTATATGGTTTCTGGTTTTTTAAATCATAATATTTTTTATTGGCTCATTTAAAAAAATAGCGTATTTTCGTAAGCCAATAAAAACGATGAAAAAACAGGTTACCATAAAAGACATTGCCGAAAAACTCGGCTTCTCTGTTTCAACAGTTTCACGGGCACTGAAAGATCATCCCGACATTAGTGTAAAGACCCGGGAAGCAGTGAAAGAACTTGCCAAATTATTGGGTTACAAGCCAAACCGCATTGCCCTGAATTTGAAAAACAGCAAGACTTACACCATCGGGCTGTTGGTTCCCGAAACCCAGCACTATTTCTTTTCCACCATCATCAATGGCATTGAGGAGGTAGCTTACCACAACAACTACAATGTGATGGTGTTTCAGTCCAACGAAAAATATATGCGTGAAGTACTGAATATACAGACACTCTTGTCGAACCGCGTGGATGGTGTGCTGGTATCTTTTGCCAAAGAAACACGTGATTTTTCTCATTTCCAGCAGATTATCGATAATGAAATCCCACTGGTGTTTTTTGACAGAATCAATAAAAATTTACATGCCGATACTGTTTCAATTGACGATTACCACGGCGCTTTTCAGGCTGTGAGTTATCTTATCGGGAAAGGTTGTAAACGTATTGCCATTTATTCGGCTCCCCAGCATCTGCTCATCGGACAAAACCGTCTGAAAGGTTATAAAGATGCGCTGGAGAAACACGGAATGCAGTTCAGTAACGATTTGGTTTATTCCTGCGATACATATCAGGATGCCATTAAAATTTCGAGAAGTATCTTTAAAAAGAGAGATTGTCCGGATGGGCTTTTTACCGTAAATGACATGACGGCCCTCGGGGCTATGAAAGCCGCCCGGAAACTGGGCATTTCCATTCCTGAACGTTTAAAAGTTGTTGGTTTCGAAAACAGCCTGAGTTCTTTTATATGCGACCCGGAACTGACAACGGTCGATCAATTTGGTTTTGACATGGGAAAAATGGCCGCCAAACAGCTGCTGAAACGGATTGAACAAGATACTTTTGACTTCACTCCCGAACATCATCAGATCAAAACCCAGCTCATCGAAAGGGGAACCTGTTAGCCATATTTCGGGTTTTTTTCAGAAAAGTCCGGGCTATATTTTTGCCGGAAATCATACTTTTTTACCATTTTTTCTACTGCTTAGCAAATAATTCCAAGAAAATGCCCGTTTGAATATCAGTTTTGCAAACGTTTTAAACGGTTATAAATTAACAGGCAGTCTTACTACGAAAGGAATACCATTCATTTTCTTTATAGTGAATGTAAAATTCCGCTTTTTTAGCCCGATATTTACATTGTGTTTTTAGGGTGGAGACCTTGAAAACTCATCGCTCGCAAGCTGTTGATAAAGTTTTGTTGCGGTTTGCAGAGAGATAAGCTGTAATTGTCCATTCAAAAAGCCCCGGCCAAACCGGGGTTTTTTGTTTTTATCCACTCGGTTCTTTTTTGACTTTCATGAAAAACCATAACAAATTATAAAAGGCTGAAAAAAATTTCTGACAGGTAACACCCTTTTAATCCTAAAACTATCTGATTTGATAAAATCATATAGTTTGAACATAACTAAAGCCGAATATCTTAGCCAAAAAGTCAGTCTTGTTTTTTTTTATATCTTTGTTCGCTTTTTATAAAAAACCCATGAAAGAGATTGTATTGATTACGGGTGCCACCAGCGGTATCGGTCTTGCCTGTGCTAAGAAGTTTGCTGAAAATGGTCATAATTTAATTATTACAGGTCGGCGCGCCGACCGGCTGAGTAAAATTTCCAAACAAATATCACAAGACTATTCCGTGAAAGTTCTTCCCCTCATCTTTGATGTAAGAGACAATAATGCGGTAAAAAACGCACTGATAAACTTACCTGAAGAATGGGCAGAAATTGGTATTCTGATAAACAATGCCGGCCTCGCTGTGGGAATGGACACTGTTGAAAACGGAGAAATCGATGACTGGGAACGCATGATTGATACCAATATTAAAGGTCTTCTCTATGTTAGCCGTGCCGTATTGCCAGGGATGACGGAACGCAGAAAAGGCCATGTTATCAATATCGGATCCATTGCCGGAAGAGAGGTCTATCCTTATGGGAATGTTTACTGTGCTACAAAGCATGCCGTCGATGCACTCACAAAAGGCATCCGCATCGACACTGTAAAATATGGCATAAAAGTTACGCAAATTGCTCCGGGAGCAATAAAAACCGAATTCTCATTGGTGCGTTTTAAAGGAGACAAAAGCAGGGCAGATCGCGTTTATAAAGGTTTTGAACCTTTGCATCCCGAAGATATTGCCGAAGTGGTCTTTTATGCCACAACTCTGCCGGCCCATGCTAACATCAACGACCTGGTAATTATGCCTACAGCCCAGGCCAGTGCAACCATTTTACATAAAGAATAACTTGGCGGAAACTTATTTTTTAACTCAAAACCAGACTCATGGAAATTAAACGTATCTTTGATATCCTTCCTCATTATGAAACTTCTTTTAAGCCAAAAGAAGATGTGCTTTCAGGAAAAGAAAATGGAAAATGGGTAAAATACGACATCAAAACCATCCGCGAACTGGCTGATAATATTAGTTTCGGTTTGTTAAAACTCGGCGTTAAAAAAGAAGACAAAATTGCTACCATTTCTCCCAACAGGCCGGAATGGAACATCATCGATATGGCCATTCTCCAGATTGGCGCTATTCATGTACCGATTTATCCCACCATCAGCGAAAACGATTACCGGTATATCCTGAAACATTCGGAAGTAAAATATATTTTTGTTTCAGGCCGCGAGCTTTTCAAAAAAATCAAATATATCGTTCCGGATACGCCTAATGTTAAAGGGGTTTACACCTTTAAACCTTTTGATAATGTTCCTAATTTACAGGAGCTTATTGATTTGGGAAAGCAAAATACCCATCCTGAAAATCTAAAAAAAATCAAGGCCGGTATTCGTGAGGAGGAGGTGGCTACCATTATTTACACCTCCGGCACCACCGGCAGTCCTAAAGGGGTCATGCTTTCGCACAAAAACATTCTGAGCAATGTGATGAACCTGTATCACGTGTTTCCGGTGGACGAAACTTCGCGGGCAGTGAGTTACCTTCCGCTTTGCCATGTTTACGAACGGACAAACATTTACATTTTGCTTTATCTTGGCGTTTCAATTTATTATGCCGAAAATATGGCAACAATTGCCGAAAATATTCAGGAAATAAAACCCCATATCCTGACAACGGTACCCCGTTTGCTGGAAAAAGTTTACGATAAGATACTGGCAAAAGGAAGAAACCTAAAGCCGGTTCCCCGATGGTTGTTTTTCAAGGCGGTTGAATTGGGCGATAAATTTGAATATGACAAAAAGGACTTTGTTTTTCATATAAAACGCAAATTTTATGACAAGCTGATTTATGTTAAATGGCGGGAAGCCCTCGGCGGAAATATGCGTGCTGTCGTATCCGGTGGCGCTGCCATTCAACCTCGTCTTGCAAAGGTTTTCAACACGGCAAGTATTCCGTTGCTGGAAGGCTACGGCATGACCGAAACCTCACCTGTAATTGCCGTGAACACATTTACCCCCGGCGAAAGGAAAGTGGGTACAGTAGGCGTTCCGCTGAAAAATCTTACAGTTAAAATTTCGGAACAAGGTGAAATTCTTGTAAAAGGGGACAGTGTGATGACCGGCTATTACAAAAATTCTGATCTTACCAACGAAACCGTTATCGATGGCTGGATGCATACCGGCGACCGGGGCAATATTGATGAAAACGGTTTATTGAAAATTACCGGACGGGTGAAAGAAATCTTTAAAACTTCCATGGGAAAATACATTTCTCCCCAACTGATTGAAAATAAATTTAAAGAATCTCCTTTTATCGACCAGATGATGGTCATCGGTGAAAACCAAAAGTTCGCCGCAGCCCTGATTGTTCCAGATTTTGAATACCTCGAAAGCTGGTGCCACGAAAAGGGTATTCCTTTCGATAGTAATGAAACAATCATAAATCAAACGGATATTATTTCGCGCTTTAAAAAAGAAGTAAGTGCTTATAACGAGTATTTTGGCAATACGGAAAAGATTAAAAAATTCGAGCTGCTCGACCACGAATGGACTATCGAAACCGGAGAAATAACATCTAATCTAAAACTGAAACGGACATATATTCAGGAAAAATATTCTGTAACAATTAACCGTATATTCAATAATTAGGGGCTATTTATAAAAAAAGTTTAAACTATTATAGAACAAGTATCTCCTTGATTCACATGATCCTCGCGCCACACCCATGCCCTTCTCTTCCCAAAGGTGGCTCAGAATTAAACGGTAATAATAATCCTTCGTTTATCTCCGAGCCAACAGGCGAAAGCTTGTGCGCAAGCGTTGGTGTGGGAGTCTCATTATTTCAAGACGATATTTCTCCGACTTACGGAATTCAAGAATCCCCTTTCAGGAAACAACCCGGAAGGCCCATTCTTTCAGGGGCCCGTAAGAGCCGGTATCGGTAGCGCCAAACCCTTTGCTCTTTAAGTCAAGCTGACGAATCCCCGATATAATCTCTTTTATTTTGGAAGGGCCGTAATTCTGCGCAGCCATACGATAATCATTCACAAAAAACGGCGAAATACCCAACTTTGCTGCAATGGTATTTTTGTTTTCATTTTTCAACTGATGATACAGCAGCGCCTTCATAAAGAAGGTGTATAACAAAACGTTTACCATTTGCAAAGGATTTTGTCTGGGGTTAGCTTCAAAATACTGAATGATACGCAAAGCATGGAAAATATCTCTTTTACCGAGAGCTTTTGTAAATTCAAAAACGTTAAAATCCTTGCTAATTCCAATGTTCTGTTCAATCAGGTCTTCGGTAATGGCTTCCCCGGGTTTCAGGTTAATTGTTAATTTGTTTAGTTCGTTATTAATCCGGCCTAGGTCATTTCCGAGAAATTCGGTGAGCATGCTAATCGATTTGGGATTGATGGTGTGGCCCAACATCTGCACTCTTTCCGATATCCAGCCGGGAATGTTATTATCATAAACCCTGGAAGATTCAAAAAGCACCACTTTCTTCGATATGTCCAGCCTTTTGTAAAGCGTCTTCCGTTTGTCCAGCTTCCGGTATTTGTAATTAATAATTAGGATCGTTGTCTCAGACGGCTTTTCAAAATAATCTATCAGCTGTTCAAAGTCCTGAATATTCTGAGCTTCTTTGACAATAACTACCTGATAATTACTCATCATTGGGAAACGACGTGACAAATCTACCACATCGCGGGCGCTCACATCCAGACCATAAACAATACTCTGATTAAACTCACGGGAAGCTTCATCCAGCACATTTTTCTCTATGTAGTTAGTTAACTCATCGATATAAAAAGGCTCTTCCCCGTAAAAAAAATAGACAGGGCTGAAAATTTTCTTTTTTAGGGCATCAAATATCTGACTTGCGTTCAATTGGCTTAAAATCTTAAATGTTTAACGGTAAGACCTTTGTTTATCAGCTGCTCCAGTGATTTAATTCCGATTTTGACATGCATTTCCACAAACTGTTCGTTCACTTTACGGTCACTTTCTGAAGTTTTAATTCCTTCGGGAATCATCGGCTGGTCGGTAACAAGCAGCAACGCTCCGGTGGGAATTTTATTGGCAAAACCCACGATAAAAATGGTAGCTGTTTCCATATCTATAGCCATACTTCTCGTTTCACGCAGGAACTTTTTAAATTTTTGATCATGTTCCCATACTCTGCGGTTTGTGGTAAAAACCGTTCCTGTCCAATAATCTCTCGAAAAATCACGAATGGTAGTAGAGATGGCTTTTTGCAGATTAAATGCCGGCAAGGCGGGAACCTCTGAGGGAAAATAATCATTAGAAGTCCCTTCGCCCCTAATGGCAGCAATGGGCAGGATCAAATCACCCACCTTATTTTTCTTTTTCAACCCGCCGCATTTCCCGAGAAACAAAACGGCCTTTGGCTCAATAGCTACAAGCAGGTCCATAATGGTGGCAGCATTTGCACTCCCTATTCCAAAATTAATCATGGTTATGTCTCCGGAAGTTACGGTCATCATCGGCCGGCTTCTGTCATAGACTTTCACATCGTGCCATTTTGCAAACAACTCCAGATACTGGGTAAAATTTGTCAACAGGATATATTTCCCGAATTCTTCAAGGGGCAAACCGGTATAACGCGGCAACCAATCGTTTACAATCTCTTTTTTTGTCTTCATTGATGATGTTTCATGCAAAAATAACCATTATCTTCGATTTTCGACCTGTTTTTACCTGTTTTAGTATCTGATATATACAAAAAAAGCCCGGCTGAAGCCGGGCTTTTTTTGTATATTCAAGAATTATTTTTCCTCCTGCGGAAGCATTACGCTCACATAAGAGCGATCGTTTTTTCTTTTACGAAATTCAACAACACCATCCCTCAGGGCAAAAAGCGTATGGTCTTTCCCCATTCCTACATTCAAGCCCGGATGATGAACGGTACCTCTCTGACGGACAATAATATTGCCTGCATTCACAATTTGACCTCCATAGATTTTTACTCCTAATCTTTTACTTTCCGATTCGCGTCCGTTATGGGAACTCCCCATTCCTTTTTTATGAGCCATTTTCTAAATTTTTTTGCGTTAAAAAGTAATTTTTTCAATAATAACTTTACTCAAATCCTGGCGATGCCCTGACTCTTTCTGATAGCCTTTTCTTCTTTTCTTCTTAAAGACTTTCACTTTATCGCCTCTCACATGAGAAAGTATTTTTCCATTTACTTTGGCGCCCTCTACGTTAGGTGTCCCTACGTTTATTTCGCCATCATTATCTACCAAAAGAATCTGATCAAATTCCACATTGGCGCCTTCTTCACCTTCGAGTCTGTGAACAAAAATCTCCTGACCCTGTTCAATTTTAAACTGTTGCCCGGCTATATTAACAATTGCGTACATCCTGATTTGTCTTTTTTACTGTCAAAAATTTGGAGGTGCAAAAATACTAAAAAAATCCAATTAACAAATCTTTGCTATTTATTTTTTGCAAAATAATTCTGTTGTCCGGCTTTTAATTTTAATCGCGGTTTGGCATTTACAAGAAATACACCGCCGAGAATTAAAATCATCCAGAAAAAATAAGCAACGGAAAATCGTTCCCCATCCAAAATGCCCCACATGATGGCCACAATAGGAATCACATAAGTCACTGAAGAAGCAAAAACAGGACTATTCATTTTAATCAGCTTATTAAAAGCGATGAGGGCAAGACCTGTCCCTACAATAGATAAGATGGCAAGGTAGCCCATTCCCCTCCACGACCTGGGTTCTGTCCAAAGCATGTTTGGAATGCGTGTAAACAGCAGCACATAGATCAAAGTTGGAACACCGACATAGAAAAAGGTCATGGCGGTAATTTGCAGGGAGTCCAGCCCTTTAAAATATTTTTTCACTAAGTTTACATTGATAGCATAGCAAACAGAAGCAATAACTACAAGAAAAGAGTACCAGATATCCCCATCCAAACGGCCATTGGAACTGGCAACAATAAGCCCGGCTGCGCCCATTAGTCCGACAAAAACACCGAACACGTTGACCCATCGCGTTGAAAACCTGAAAAAAGCCAACCCGATAAGCAGGGTAAAAAGCGGCGTAAGCGAGTTAAGCGTGCCCGCCAAACCGCTTTCAATACGTGTCTCGGCAATGGCAAACAACAAAGCCGGAATAACGCTACCAATAATGCCCGAAATAAAGAGCGGCCAAAAATATTTCCTGTCAACGTTCTTTACGTGCCGCAAGGCAAAAGGTAGAAGAAAAAGAAAAGTTATAACAACGCGCAACAGCCCTACTTCCGTTCCCGTAAAAGAGAGGAGAGCAAGTTTCATCAGAATGAAAGAGCTGCCCCACGTCAGCATCAGGCCAAAAAGAATCAGCCATGAAAGCATCTGTTGTTTTGGTTGTTTTTCCATATTTACACCGGCATGCAAAAGTAGGCAATCTGCTTATAAACCTGAGTTCGGCCCAAGAATCAAGGCTAACTATCACATTTAGCGTGGATAAGTCATTAATTAGAGTCTGTCTATAAAGTCCGCTAACTTCCCCGCTTAAAGCGGGACAAGCTGTTATACCCGTTTTTCATACCAGCCATCCCGATACTCAAAACTCACAAGCCTTGTTAGTGAACTTTCTATTCCAGGCTCTTGACTTTATGGACAGACACTAATTATTGTTTGGCATGTTGGAAGCAGCCTGGAGCCTCATGCATTAACGAAAAAAGAGCCAGCAGAATTCTCATCTGATAAAACGCACTCTCCCAAATGACCGTTTTTTATTATGAAACCCTTTCCCGGAAAGGAAATCAGAAAAATTTACAACACGATCTTTATATCTGTTTAAAAACCCTGTTTCAATCGTTTGCAGATTGGATTTCACGGAATGAAGTAACATTTTTCTTTTTTACGGAATTAGCACGTATCTTCCTGTGCATTAGTATGTTGTTTTTTAACATTAAGTATCTGTTAAATCTTTCTAAAAAAATTTAACAGATACTAAATAAAAATCGATTAATTTTGTTCAAACTGGCATCAATTATTAATTAACAGTAATAGAAGCCGATATTGAATTTAATGTGAAACGAGCCACACGCTTCATATAAGTAAATGCAATTTTGAAAACGCGTAAGCCCGTTGAATCTTAATTTCAATAATTAAAAAACACAAAAAGTTTTCATTAAAAAAAACACGTTATGCTAAAAAAGTTTTTTACGAATTCAGTGATGTTGATACTCCTGCTTATCTTGGGGATATCGACAGCAATGGCCCAGAGCGGAACGGTTCGGGGTATCATTGTAGATGCAACGAACGGATCTCCGTTGCCCGGAGCAACCGTTCAGGTTAAAGGTACCACAACAGGGACTGTTACCGGTTTGGATGGAAAATACAGCATCCAGGTAAATGGAAATGTTATGTTGGTATTTTCTTATGTTGGTTACGAAGCTCAAACGATTCCTGTTCAGCCCAACACCACGGTAAACGTTAAATTGAAACCCACCGTTTCCAATTTAAATGAGTTGGTTGTGATTGGTTATGGTACTGTGAAAAAAAAGGATGCTACCGGTTCGGTTGTAGCAATCAGTTCCAAAAGTTTCAACAAAGGAGCTATTACCTCTCCCGCTGAATTGTTAGCAGGGAAAGTTGCCGGTGTGCAAATCACAACCAATGGGGGAGCTCCCGGAAGCGGGTCTGTTATCCGTATCAGAGGAGGTTCTTCGCTTTCGGCCAGTAACGATCCCTTAATCGTAGTGGACGGCGTGCCGCTTGCCAACAGTGGAATTGCCGGAATGAGGAGTCCGCTCAACAGCATCAATCCGGAAGATATTGCCACTTTTACCGTATTGAAAGATGCTTCTGCTACCGCCATTTACGGTTCCAGAGCTTCCAACGGCGTTATCATTATTACTACCAAACAAGGAAGGATTGGACAACCGCTGCGTATTGATTATTCCGGTAAATTTTCTTTCTATACGGCAGCAAAAAAAGAAAGTGTATTCAGCGCTTCCGGCTTTAAGTCGCTAATTGAGACCAGATATAAAGGCCAGGACGATGTATTGAAACTTCTCGGGAACAGTAGCACCAACTGGCAGAATCAAATTTTCAAAAATGCTTTTGGAATGGATCATTATGTCAGCCTGACCGGCGCTTACAAAACTTTACCTTATAGGTTTTCCGTCGGATACACCGACCAGGATGGTATTTTAAAAACCGGCAATCTGAAGCGCACCACCTTAGCAGCTTCTTTAACCCCGAGTTTCTTTAAAGACCATTTAAAAGTTGCCTTAAATATTCAGGGTGTTTTCGTGAAAAACCGTTTTGCCAACCAGGGAGCTATTGGCGCAGCCATACAGATGGACCCTACAAGACCGGTGAAATCGGATTCCACTTACACTGTTTATTATAACCAGCCCGATGGTACTCCCGATTCAACTACTACCAACTATGGCGGATATTACACCTTGACACAGGCCAATGGTACTCCTGTTTCACTCGCTACTACCAACCCGGTTGCTTTGTTAAACCTGACTAATAATCGTTCAAATGTGAGTGGCCTTATCGGAAATTTAAAATTGGATTATAAATTTCATTTTATCCCCGAATTGAGTGCACATCTGAATCTTGCTTACGACCACTCGAAAAGTAAAGGAACTTATATTGTGCCTGAAGATGCCTCATGGACTTATGATGCCGTTCATGGCGGTGGTGTTTACAACTCTTACACGCAACAAAAGAAAAACGACCTGTTGAATTTTTACCTTAACTATAATAAAGAGGTTACGAGTATCCACAGCCATTTTAACGTGATGGCGGGTTATTCCTGGCAACATTTCTATAGAAAAGACTATTCTCTGAACGGAAATTATACGCATACCTGGAATATGGATACTATCAACCATCCGACAGAGTATTACATTATCTCTTTCTTTGGCAGGTTTAATTATTCCTTTAAAGACCGTTATCTGTTAACTTTCACCTTGCGTAATGACGGAACTTCCCGTTTTGCACCTGACAACCGCTGGGGACTCTTTCCCTCGATGGCTTTTGCCTGGCGTATTATCGACGAACCCTGGATGAAATCAACCAAAAATGTTTTGTCGCAATTAAAGTTGAGATTAGGTTATGGTATTACCGGTCAGCAAAACATCAATCAGGGTAATTATCCCTATCTTCCCCGTTATACGCTTAGCCAAAGTAATGCAGCCTACCAGCTCGGTAATATATTTTATCTGACATTACGTCCGGAAGGATACAACCCCGATATCAAATGGGAAGAAACCACCACCTATAATATTGGCGTGGATTACGGTTTTCTGCAAAACCGTATTTACGGTTCTCTCGATTTATATTACAGAAAAACCAAAGACCTCCTTAACTTTATTCCGGTACCTGCAGGCTCTAACCTGACCAACTATTTGCTGACAAACATCGGCGATTTGGAAAACAAAGGTGTTGGATTCTCAATTAATGGTGTAATTATTTCTAAAAAAGATGTGGTATGGTCATTAGGCTTTAATGCATCATCCAACACCAACAAAATTACCAAACTGACCGCTACCAACAATCCCAACTATCTTGGTGTGAACGTAGGCGGTATTTCTGGTGGAGTAGGTAACACAATTCAAATCCACAGTGTTGGTTATCCTGCATATTCGTTTTACGTTTATCAGCAGGTGTATGACAAAAACGGCAAGCCCATCGAAGGTCTTTATGTTGACCGGAACGGAGATGGACAAATAACCAATGCCGACAGATATCACTATGAAGATCCCGCTCCTAAATTTTATTTTGGAATCAGTTCGAGTTTACAGTATAAAAACTGGAATTTCTCATTCGCCGGCCGGGCTAATTTTGGCAACTACGTTTACAACAACGTAAGTTCCATGAATGGTGTTTACCGTCGGTTATATCGTCCCGAAGGTCCTTATTTGAGCAATATTACTACCGATGTTACGAAAGCAGGTTTTTATAATCCGCAATACTTGTCCGATTATTATATTCAAAACGCCTCTTTCTTCAGAATGGATAACATAACTTTAAGTTATCTTTTCAAAAACATGAATAAAAGTGATGAATCACCTGTAAATCTGGGGGTGTCATTTACTGTGAACAATGCTTTTGTAATTACGAAATACACCGGTATCAACCCGGAAGTAAGTAATGGCATTGACAACAACATCTACCCGAGACCGAGAACATTTGTATTTGGCGTAAACCTCCAATTTTAAACGATAAAAATTAAAGACTATGTACAGATTATATTATAGATTAGTAATGCTGGCCGGCTTGGCTTTTGTACTTTCCTCATGTACCAAAGACCTGAATACAGTGCCACTGGACCCTAAAACCGTAACTTCTGCAACGGTGTTCAACAAACCGGGAGCTTACAAAGAAGCCCTGGCAAAAATATATGCCGGGCTGGCAGTATCAGGTCAGGAAGGCCCTTCAGGAGAACCTGATATTAGCGGTATTGACGAAGGTTTCGGACAATACCTGCGCGGATTGTGGTATCTTGAAGAACTTCCTACCGATGAAGCGGTTATTTCATGGAATGACCAAACTATTAAAAATTTTCACAATCAGGACTGGGGTTCCAGCGATGTTTTTATCACAGCTTTTTACTATCGTGTATTTTATCAAATCTCGCTTACTAATGAGTTCCTGCGTCAAACTACCGATGCCAAACTAACCAAACGAGGAGTGAGCGCTGCTTTAAAAGCTAAAATTGTTCATTACCGTGCCGAAGCCCGCTTTATGCGCGCATTGAGTTACTACCATGCCATTGATGAGTTTGGAAGCGTTCCGTTTGTAACGGAAAAAGACCCCGTGGGAGGAACTTTCTTCCCCAAACAGAAATCACGTAAATTTTTGTTTAATTACGTCGTATCCGAACTGAAAGCTATTTTACCCAATTTGATTGATGCCCGTCAGAATGAATATGGTCGTGCAGACAAAGCAGCCGACTGGATGCTGCTTGCCAAACTATATCTGAATGCAAAAGTTTTTACCGGTCAGGAAATGAATACCGACGTTATTACATATTGTAATAAGATTATCAACGCCGGCTATTCACTGGACCCTACATACGCAGATTTGTTTTTAGCTGACAATGACATCAACCGCGAGGGAATTATCTTCTCTATTAACTACAATGGCATCCATACCAGAACCTGGGGCGGCACCACCTTTATCATTCATGCCGCTGTAGGCGGAAGTATGAATCCGGCCAATTTTGGTATTGATGGGGGATGGGCAGGAACACGTGTTACCAGCGCCCTGGTGGATAAATTTGCCGATCCTTCGGGAAAAACAGACCATCGCGCTATGTTTTATACCAAGGGACAAAGTCT
>VAOW01006920.1_pt1 | contig 17341 bp, 13 predicted proteins | sample 3393921 | NCBI WGS metagenome assembly VAOW01 (sample SAMN08290428, study PRJNA428436) | hydrothermal vent metagenome | isolation source: Deep-sea hydrothermal vent chimney | place: Indian Ocean: Southwest Indian Ridge | depth 2742 m m | reverse complement strand
TGCACAGGCGGTCAGCACCGGTCGGTTTACCTTGCAGAGCAGTTGAAAAAACATTTGGAAACCAAAACCGGCGTAAATGTACAAATCCGGCACCGGGAGTTACCCGAAAACGTAAAACAAGACAGATGAAAGCCATGATCCTATCAGCCGGACAGGGTACACGCCTCGGCGATCTCACCAAAAACCGTCCGAAAGCATTGGTCAGTTTCAACGGTAGGCCCATGCTGGAGCAGCTTCTCCTACGACTGAAAGGACAAGGATTTCAGCACATTCTCATCAACGTGCACCATTTTGCAGAGCAAATCATCGACTTTGTGGAAAGTCATAACAGCTTTGGCCTCGACATTCAATTTTCAGATGAAAGAGAACAACTGCTGGATACCGGGGGAGCCATTTGGTTTGCTCAAAATTTCTTCAGGGGAGAGGAACCGGTTTTAATACACAATGTTGATGTCTGTTCCGATTTGAATTTTCTGCAGTTGAAACAACAATTTACTGCTACCAAAGCTTTGGCAGGACTGATAGTCAGAAAAAGAGAAACCAGCCGTTACCTGCTTTTTGATGAACAGCAAAAACTCACAGGTTGGGAAAACCCGAAAACAGGTGAGCAGAAATGGGTTGCAGAAAAACAGGAAGTTTACACGAGAATGGCTTTTAGCGGAATATATTTTGTACAACCTGAGTTTCCGCAGTTTCTTCCCTTTCGCGGACGATTTTCCATTGTGGATGCCTGGCTGAAAATGGCTGCCACACAAGCCATCGTCGCCCTTCCGGATACCGGTTCAATCTGGTTCGATTTGGGCACACCCGAAAGAATCCGGAAAGCGGAAGAAAAAATAAAGTCCGCAACGAATTAACGCACAGACTTTTTCTTTTGTTAAAAAGCTTTCTACAAATGGATAACCTCGCCATAAGCAGCTGCAACGGCCTCCATAATTGCCTCTGACATAGTAGGATGTGGATGAATGGCTTTGATAATTTCGTGTCCTGTTGTCTCTAACTTACGGGCTACCACCACCTCGGCAATCATTTCAGTAACATTTTCGCCAATCATGTGGCAACCTAACCATTCGCCGTATTTGGCATCAAAAATAACCTTTACAAAACCTTCCTTTTTACCGGCAGCGCTTGCTTTCCCGGAAGCGGTAAAAGGGAATTTCCCCACTTTGATTTCATACCCGGCTTCTTTAGCAGCTTTTTCGGTCATGCCCACACTGGCCACCTCGGGACTGGTGTAAGTACAGGCCGGAATGTTACCGTAATCCACCGGCTCGGCATCCAGGCCGGCAATTTTTTCCACACAGGTAATTCCCTCGTGCGAGGCAGTATGCGCCAGCGCCGGACCATGAACGATATCACCAATGGCATAATAACCGGGAACGTTGGTATGGTAAAATTCATCCACCGTTACTTTTCCTTTTTCTGTTTTTATACCGACGTCTTCCAGCCCGATGCCTTCAAGGTTGGTAGAAATGCCTACGGCAGAGAGTACCACATCGGCATCGATCTCCACCATGCCTTTTTTGGTTTTAATACTCACTTTACATGTTTTTCCGGAAGTATCCACTTTTTCGACTGACGAGTCAAGCATCACCTTCATTTTGGCTTTTTTGAAAGAGCGTGCAAGCTGTTTGCTGACCTCTTCATCCTCCAGCGGAATCACATTGGGCAGAAACTCTACCAGCGTAACTTTTACACCGAGGCTGTTGTAAAAATAGGCAAATTCGGAGCCGATGGCGCCGGAACCTACAATCACCATACTATCCGGTAGTTTTTCCAACGTAAGCGCCTCGCGGTAACCGATAATCTTTTTACCATCCTGCTGCAGGTTGGGTAGTTCTTTGGAGCGTGCGCCCGTGGCAATGATAATGTGGTCGGCAGCGTATTCCTGCTTTTTGTCCTCAGCATTGGTAACCTCTATTTTCCTGCCGGGTTTCAATATGCCAAAACCCGGAATAAGGTCTATTTTATTTTTTTTGAAAAGATATTGTACTCCTTTGCTCATGCCATCGGCCACTGCACGGCTGCGGGCAACCATAGCCGGGAGATCAGGAGTGATTTTCCCGTCGATATTAACCCCATAATCAACAGCATGGCTGGCATAATTGAAAACCTGGGCGCTTTTGAGCAGGGCTTTGGTAGGAATACATCCCCAGTTCAGGCAAACACCGCCAATTTCGGCTTTTTCGACAACGGCAACTTTCTTGCTCAGCTGAGCAGCACGTATGGCTGCAACATATCCGCCGGGACCGCTACCCAAAACTAAAACATCATATTTCATTTTTTGTTCAATTTATATTTTGTGTTGCAAAAATACGATTTCAACCGCTTCAAAATGAGAAAAGGGAATAAATTATTTTGTTTGTTTCTAAATAGGGCCTGCTGAAAAACGCTTAAATTATTGATGTATAAATTATTATATTGATTCTTAAAGATAAAAGTGCATGGTTTTCCGGCAATTTTATTAAAAACACGTACATTTATTATAGCCACAATTGCAAAATTTATACTGCTCAGCTGTACGCCATCTTTGTATCTTGTTCAGTTCGAAGTATATGGATACATCTTCACTTCACAAAATCCAAATCTGACGCACATCTGAGCTTTTCAGCAAACCCTAAATAACATTTCCCCATTTCCCAATCCGGGAAATTCTTAATTTTGTCAACTGAAATTGAATACTATGATGGAAAAATTAAAAGCGGCAGTAAGCTTTCTCAAAAGCAAAGGAATCGAAAAGCCGGAAATTGGTATTATTTTGGGAACCGGGTTGGGAAGACTGGCAGACGATGTGAATGTGGAGATAACCCTTGATTATAGGGATATTCCGCATTTTCCGTTGTCAACGGTTGAGTTTCATTCGGGAAAGCTGCTTTATGGCGAACTGGGCGGAAAAAAAGTGCTTGTTATGAATGGCCGTTTCCATTTTTATGAAGGCTATACGTTGCAGGAGGTTACTTTTCCGGTTCGTGTGATGAAAATGCTCGGAATCAATTATCTATTGGTTTCCAATGCTGCCGGCGCCATAAATCTGAATCTACCCAAAGCTTCCTTGATGATTATTGACGACCACATCAACATGTTGCCGGGTAGTCCGCTTGTCGGTAAAAATTTGGATGAGTTGGGGCCGCGTTTCCCGGATATGAGCCGGCCGTACGACCCGAAACTGATTTCCCTCATGGAAAAGATTGCAGTGGAAAAAGGTATCAAAATCAACAAAGGTGTTTATGTAGCCTGGATGGGACCAAGCTTAGAGACCCGCGCCGAATATCGTTTTATAAAACTTATGGGCGCCGATGCAGTGGGTATGTCCACTGTTCCGGAGGTTCTTGTGGCCAACCATATGGGGATGAAAGTAGCTGCTGTTTCGGTGATTACCGATAAAGGCGATCCTGATAATTTGCTTCGGGTAAATATTGATGATATCATCCGTAATGCGATGATTGCCGAAAAGGATTTGGTACTCCTGTTTGAATCGCTTATTCAGGAGCTGTAATATTTTGTGTTTCAGACTTTGTGTTTATCAATATAAAGTTGTTATTATTAAACAGAAGTCTTATCTTTGGAGATAAAATAAGCATTATGTCAGAATTTCCCGTATTAACATTACCTGCTTTGCTGGAAACGACCGTGAGGCAACATGTAAATCGTCCGGCAGTTGCCTTTGTAGGAGAGGAGCCGATAACTTATGCCGATTTCTTTTCCAAAACAAAGGCCGTATCTGCGCTGCTTGAAAAACTGGGAGTACAACCTGGCGATCGGGTGGCGCTTTTGAGTGCTAACATGCCACACTGGGGTATAACCTATTTTGCTATTGTATCAATGGGAGCGGTAGTGGTACCTTTGCTGCCCGACTTTTCGGGCGAGGAGATCAAAAATGTCCTCCGCCATTCACGGGCCATGGCTATTTTTGTTTCGCAGGGGCTGGCATCAAAGATTGCTTCCTCCAATATCCACTCGTTAAAATACAAAATTGCTATTGAAGATTTTATCCTGTTGGCAGGAGATTCGGAAGTCGTTTTTGATGAAAATGTGATTACAGAGAAAGAATATCCGGTGGCTGAGGATGACCTCGCGGCTATCATTTATACTTCGGGAACCACGGGAAAATCGAAAGGCGTGATGCTGACACACAAAAACATTGCGTTTAATGTGTATCAGGGAAGTACTATCCGGGAAATTACCGATAAGGACCGCTTTTTGTCGGTATTGCCCTTGCCTCATGTCTATGAAAATACTATCGGCTTTATTTTGCCTTTGACTTATGGCGCCTGTATTTATTATTTGAAAAAAGCACCTTCGCCTTCGGTGTTGATTCCTGCTTTTCAGGAAGTAAAGCCCACCTTTATGCTGACGGTTCCGCTGATTATTGAAAAAATATACCGTGCTAAAGTTTTACCTGCCTTCCTGGATAAAAAGTTGATTAAAAAACTTTATGGAAAACCGTTTTTCAGGAAAAAGCTTAACCGGATGGCCGGAAAGAAACTACTCAAAACTTTTGGCGGAGAACTCATTTTTTTCGGTATTGGCGGTGCCAGGATTAACGAACAGGTAGAGAAATTTTTGCTCGAAGCAAAATTTCCTTATGCCGTTGGTTACGGCCTGACGGAAACTGCTCCGTTGCTGGCGGCTTTCAGCCCGAAAGAAGCACGGTTGCAAGCTGCCGGAAAAATACTTAAAGGTGTGGAAGTGAAGATTCACAATCCGGATGAAACCACCGGTGAGGGAGAAGTATGGGCACGCGGGCCTAATGTGATGAAGGGCTATTACAAAGAGCCGGAACTTACGGCTCAGGTGTTGACGGAAGAGGGATGGTTCCGTACCGGCGATCTCGGAATTTTTGATAGAGATGGTTATCTTTATATCCGTGGCCGCTCTAAAAATGTGATTATCGGTCCGGGGGGGGAAAATATTTATCCCGAAGAAATTGAATCGGTTATCAATAATTTTAAACATGTTGTTGAATCGCTGGTAGTTGAGCAGAAAGGAAAGCTGGTGGCGCTGGTTCATTTCGACAAAGATGAAATTGAGAGAAAATACAACGAAATAAAAGAAGGGGTTTCGGGATATGTGGAGAATTTTTACAATGAGTTGAGCGTTGATTTAAAAGAATATATCAACAGCCGGGTGAGCCGTTTTTCCAAAATCCAGCGGATTGTTCCACAGAACGAAGAGTTCATCAAAACGGCAACCAAAAAGATAAAACGGTTTTTATACAACGAAAAAACAGAAGAAAATGGAGAACGCATATAATACCCCGATGTTTACATCGGAAGTGTTGAAGGATCAGGTAATCGTTGTAACCGGCGGTGGCTCGGGTTTGGGAAAAGCCATGTCCCGCTACTTTTTGCAATTGGGGGCTAAAGTGGTCATCGCATCACGAAATCTCGAAAAACTAAAAAATGCCGCACAGGTGTTGGAGGCTGAGACCGGCGGGCGAGTGCTGCCGGTGAAGTGCGATGTTCGTAACTACGGCGAAGTAGAAGCCATGCTTACCGCAGCACTTGAGGTTTTTGGTAAGGTGGATGGCCTGCTAAACAATGCGGCGGGTAATTTTATTAGTCCTACCGAACGGCTGTCGGCCAATGCTTTTGATACAGTGATAGACATTGTCCTGAAAGGAAGTAAGAATTGTACGTTGGTGTTGGGGAAACATTGGATTGAGACTCAACAGCAAAAAGCCACCGTGCTGAATATCGTTACCACTTACGCATTTACGGGAAGCGCATATGTGGTTCCTTCTGCAGCCGCCAAGGCCGGTGTTTTGGCTATGACTCGTTCGCTGGCGGTGGAATGGGCAAAGTACGGCATCCGTATGAACGCCATTGCTCCCGGACCGTTCCCCACCAAAGGGGCTTGGGACCGGCTGTTGCCTGGCGATTTAAAAGAGAAATTTGATATTCGAAAAAAAGTACCATTAAAGCGTGTTGGTGAGCATCAGGAGCTGGCTAATCTTGCTGCCTACCTTATGTCTGACTTTTCGGCTTATGTCAACGGCGAGGTGATTACCATCGATGGTGGCGAATGGCTCCAGGGCGCCGGCGAATTTAATATGCTGGAACATATTCCTCAATCCATGTGGGATATGCTGGAAGCTATGATTCGGGCGAAAAAGAAATAAATCAGAAAGAGTGCGATGGGGCGAAAGAGCGAATGGGCGATGGGGCGAAAGAGTGAAATTGCGATGGGGCGATGGGCGTCTTTCTCAAAATAACTTTATGCAAATGCTTACACTGGAGAATCCAACGACAATCCATGTGTTAGCTTATTCTGCAAAGGCCTTGCGTAAAGTGAAAGAAATAGCTTTATGAACTCATCATCGTTACCTCTGAGAGTCTTTGCTTTTTCCAGTAATTCCGTTATTCGCTTTTCAAAAGCTCGTTCCGTATCGACAGAATAGCGTGATGCAAATTTGTTGCTTTGGTTTAATCTGTCCCAGGCCAGAAAGTTATTAGGCCATAGGCGGTAGTTTTCAAATATCTCCGCATCAATAAGCTCAGACAGCCGCAAAAGATGTTCGTTGTTGGGAATAGCTGTCTTAAAACTTTCGAGCTTCTCATTCACAGGTTTCCCGATGGAGTAATGTACCCTGCCTTTTTGTCCCGTAATTCCCTCTAAGATACTGTTTAAATCTTCATCCCCACTTTTTATATAACTTTCTTTTGAGGAGATATAAAGCTCCTTAACTTTTTGAATATCACATGGTTCCCATTCGTAGGAAACGCATACCGGCCGAATATTCAAACTTTTTAATTTATCAAGAAAACTGCCTTTTCCCGACAGGCTAAGCATTTTCAGTACTCCCGGATCTGTTCTGTCATCGCCGTTTTTGGAACGTCCTTTTCGTTGGGCAATCCATACCGACAGTTTTTCTTCTGTGATAATTTTGCGGATATAAGTCGAAAGTCTTTTTGAGTTAAGGAGCATCTCGCGTGGCGAACCACCTCTAAAGACGGTAATTGTCCGGTTGATTTTACCGAGGTCGGTAACAAATGGAGAAACCATCAGGTTGTCACCCCATGTGATGGACAACCATATATTATAATCTTGCAGCAGTGTTGCCAGAATAGAAGAGTCCAGTGTAATATCACGATGATTGCCGATAAAAACGTGGGGAGTTCCAGGTTGCAGCACTTTGAAACCGGAAACGCTCAGGTTTTCAGTAGTGTTTTTTACAATTTCCCAAACGAGCGGTCTCATAAAATCGTGCTGAAACTCGATAATTGATTGTGAACGGGCAGCTTGAGCAGCCATCTCTTTTGCTTTTTCATGGCCGAAAACAAAGGAAAGGATGCTGTAAAATTCGTCTTGTTTTACAATGCGCTGAATAGCCTGCTGTGCTTCTTCTTCATTATAGGGTCTGATGTTCTCAAAATCCATCGCCACCATCTCTTTCTGATTTTAATTGCAGGCAAAGATACAAAACTAAGTGCGGTTTACAATGTTATCAGGAAAATCCATTAGTAACCTTGCGGTTAAAACGTTTGTTGTTCATCAGATAAAGGATGGTGTTGAAAATGATCTGGCGTAACGGGCCTGCCACGTGGAGCAGCCACAGGAAGTTGTCCTGTACTTTTTTGTAATGCAAAACAACCCGAATGTTTTCTTCCGTATGAGACGGGTCTAAAATCATACGGGCTATTTCTTCGCCGGAAACCAGAGCGGCGTAAATACCCTCTCCGGTGAGGCCAGAGACAAAACCGGCTGCTTCGCCGGCAAGAAAGATATTTCCAAAACGATAGCCGCGGTAGTCGTAAGTGATGGGATAACTTTGGTAGCTGGCATGGGAAATGTCGAATCCTTTCTCTTTTAACCAGCGGTGGAAATTGGCTTTCAGTATTTGTGGGGAAAAATGATTCGGGTCTGCCAGACAACCTACGGATAGATAGCCGTCGTGTGGGAAAATCCAACCGTAACCCGACCGGAAATAGCGACTGTCCATGTAAATCTCAAACTGCTGGCTTTCTTTCGCCGGAATCAGGTACTGAAAAGTGATCAGACGTTTTTTCACAGGAAGGTTCAGGAAGCGTCTTACTTTGGAATATGCCCCATCAGCACCTACGAGATATTGATAACCGAATTTTGTTTTTCTGTTTATTTCAATGTGGCCTTTTTCGATATTTGTAACCAGTGCGGAGGTCATGACTTCCACCTTTGTTCCTTTTAATTTTTTCTGTTGCCATTGTCCGAAAGTCTTCCGGTTGATCATAAAAGCAAAAGAGTCCTTCTCGTAGCGGGTTGTAAATTCCGATTTGGGACCAACAATTTTTGCTTTGTTGATTTCAAATTCAAAAAGGTTATGGGGAATCTCCATGATTTCCAGCGACTTTCGGGTGATACTTCCGGCACAGACTTTCGGCCCTGTTTCCGGTTTTTTCTCCAGCAGAAGAACCTTTTTCTCTGATTTGCCGAGTATCTCCGCACATCGCAACCCGGCAGGACCGGCTCCCACTATGATGATATCGTATTGCTTCATGCTCACATGGAAATGTCCATTAATAATTTAACAGATTGATGGTATGACAAGCTGCCACTGCTGCCGTTTCTGTGCGTAGTCGCGAAATGCCCAGTTTCACGGGGACAAAACCGAGAGATTTGGCTGCTTCTACTTCTTCCGGACTAAAATCGCCTTCGGGCCCAATTAGTACCAATGCATTGCTGCCGCGGTGGTAAGCTTTGAAAAGCTCCAGCGTTACCTCCTTGTCGATATAGGCTATGAATTTTTCGCCTTCAAAAGGCTGCCGGATGAGTTCTTCAAACCTGGCAGCCTCATCCAAAATCGGATGAAACGTTTTGAGTGACTGTTTCATGGCCGCTGTAATCACACGGTTCAGGCGTTCTGCTTTCAGTATCTTTCGCTCGGAATGTTCGCTGATAAAAGGGGTGATACGGTCGATGCCGATTTCAGTGGCTTTTTCCAGAAACCATTCAAAACGGTTGATGTTTTTGGTAGGGGCCACAGCTATTTGCAAGAAGAAATCCCGCCGGTCGGTTCCTTTTTCTCCTTTGAGCACTTCCACAAAGCAGCCTCTCGGATTGGCTTCGGCTATGCGGCAATGGTACAGCATACCTTTCCCATCGGTAAAAAGGATATTGTCGCCGACTTTCATACGCAGGACTTTGACAATATGCTTCGATTCTTCGTCCGTCAGCTGAAAAACCGGTAGCATAATATCCGGAGCATAAAAAAGATTGGTGTTCATACGGTAATGTGATTTCAGTCCGTTTTCAAAAGTGTAAAGGTAAAAGATTTTGTTTGTTTTTGCGCCGGTGATTTTTTCGAGTGAATTTTGATTGTCCTGTTTCACTCCGGTAAACATGTATTGCCGTGCGGTATCCCAAAAAGTCTGGAAGCTACAGGAAGGACAATCCCGACAAGCATCCACTGTTATTTGTCAGAGACAAAAAAAGCGACAAAATATTTTGCCGCTTTCCTAAAATATTCTTTTATCCCGTATGGACTATGCATACTTTTTTGCCGTGAGCTCTATAATCTTTACGATAACATCGACTGCTTTGTACATCGATTCAACGGGAATGTATTCGTACCGTCCGTGATAATTGTGACCACCGGTGTATAAGTTGGGGCAGGGGAGTCCTTTGAAAGAGAGTTGTGCCCCATCGGTACCGCCTCTGATAGCCTTGACAATCGGTTTTATATCTAAAGCATCCATAGCTCTCCTCGCAATTTCAATAATATGCATTTGTGACTCAATCTTTTCGCGCATGTTGTAATATTGGTCTTCCATTTCAACGGTTACCAGTTGTTTCTTAGAACCATTGTTCACTGCCTTTGCCACTTGAAGAAAGAGTTCCTTTTTATTTTCAAAAGATTTCCGGTCATGGTCACGGATAATATATTGTAATTCTGTCTTCTCTACATTACCTTTTACCTGATACAAATGGTAGAAGCCTTCGTAGCCATAGGTTTTTTCAGGTATTTCATCGACTGGTAACGAAGAAATAAATTTATTAGCTATAAGTATGGAATTAATCATTTGGTGGTAGGCTGTGCCGGGATGGACGCTTACCCCTTTAACCGTAACTTTTGCTCCGGCAGCATTAAAATTTTCATACTCCAGCTCTCCCACCTGTCCGCCATCCAACGTGTAGGCCCATTGGGCGCCGAATTTTTCCACATCAAACAGGTGAGCGCCTCGTCCGACTTCTTCATCGGGATTAAAAGCAATACGTATTTTTCCATGTTTAATTTCCGGATGTTCCATCAAGTACTCCATGCCTGCAATGATTTCTGCCACGCCGGCTTTGTCATCGGCCCCGAGAAGTGTGGTGCCATCGGTGGTGATGAGTGTTTGCCCCTTATAATTTGATAATTCCGTGAAAACGGAGGGAGACATGACAATATTTTGTTCCTTATTTAGTATAAGGTCGCTGCCATTATAATTTTTGTGCAGTTGGGGATTTACATTTTCGGCTGTAAAATCGGGTGCCGTGTCCATGTGTGCAATGAAACCAATGGTGGGGATTTCTTTTTTTGTATTGGCGGGCAGCGTGGCCATCACGTATGCATGCTCGTCGAGGGTTACGTCCTCGAAACCTAGATTTCCAAGCTCTTCAGTAAGAAGTTTAGCCAGTTTCCATTGTCTTTCCGTGCTGGGGCATTGCTCGTTTTCCGGATCCGACTGTGTGTCAATTTTCGCATAGCGAATAAACCGTTCTTCTACTTTCTCCATGATGTTTTTAAATTTTCGCAAAGTTAGCCAAACCGTTTGGAAAGTTATTCATAGATTCAATAAAAATTAAAGATTTTAGATTTTAGAAGTCAGATTTTGGAATTAACCCTGGCAAATGTAAAATTCCACTTAAAATTTGGAGCAAAAATTTTCAGATATTTGCATGCATTATTGTCCACACAAAACATGGAAAAAATATTACTGATTATTCGGCGGGAATACCTGACACGTATCCGTAAAAAGTCGTTTATAATAATGACGATTCTTGGCCCCATTCTCATTGCTGCCCTGGTCATCCTGCCGGTGTATTTGTCGGAGGTGAGCACTTCGATGAAAAAAGTAGCTGTTTTGGATGAAACAGGCTGGTTTTATCAAAAATTTCATAGTCAGGGAAATATACAGTTCTATTATGTGAATGAAAATGTGCAGCAAGCCAAAGCCGAGGCGCTTGCGAAAGGAAATTTGCTGTTGTATATCCCACTCCCCGAATTGAATCTTCCTGAAAATGCAGAGCTTTTCTCCATCAAACAACCCGGATTGTTTCTGCGCAGCTATATTAAAACGGTTATGAGAAATGTCGTAGAAAATAAAAAACTGCTGGCCAAAGGCATCAATCCCGAAGTGATTAAATCCGTTAAAGCCAACATTAATTTGATAACGATAAAAGTAACCAAGGAAGGTATCGAAAAACAGAGCGACACTGGTGTGGAAACAGGGCTGGCTATCTTTTCGGGGATTCTCATTTACATGTTTGTTTTTATGTACGGAGCACAGGTTATGAGAGGGGTAATGGAAGAAAAACAAAGTCGCATTGTGGAAGTGATTATCTCCTCGGTGAAGCCTTTCCAGCTGATGCTCGGTAAAATTATCGGCGTCGGTTTGGTAGGCCTTACCCAGTTTTTGCTGTGGGTAGTTCTTACGCTCGCTCTCGTGGGTGTTTTCCGGACGGGAATTATGAGTGGAGACATTGCGGCTGGTATTAAAACACTAACGGAACAAAGTGTTTCTTCGGGGCAGGCCGGCGCCATGGCTGACAATACCGGCAGTATGGCCATGGTGCAAATTTCCGGATTACTTTCTTCTATCAATTTTAAAGTGATGATTGTTAGTTTTCTCTTCTATTTTCTCGGTGGATATCTGCTGTATTCTTCTCTTTTTGCAGCCATCGGCGGAGCTATCGACCACGATGCAGATGCCCAGCAATTCATGTTACCGGTATCCATACCTTTGATTTTTTCCGTAGCAATGACCAGCGTGATAGCCAACCAGCCCGATGGTGTGCTGGCCTTTTGGATGTCCATGATTCCCTTTACCTCTCCGGTAATTATGATGATGCGTATTCCTTTTGGTGTACCTTACTGGCAAATAGGGCTTTCTGCAGGATTACTATTGCTGACCTTTGTATTTACAACTTTTTTAGCAGGAAAAATTTACCGTATCGGTATTTTAATATATGGTAAAAAGATAAGTTATTCAGATTTGTGGAAATGGTTAAAATATTAAAAATTAGTATTGTACATTAAAAGAGAAAAAGATTAGTCTTAATGAATAAATATTTTCCTGTTAAAATACTGGTGGAAAAGTGGTAATTTTGAACAATTCAACTTCGATGGTTGTAAACGATATTGTTAAGTATAAAATATTATTCTATTTTTGCACCCTCTTAAAATGAAAGTAAAATTATAAACATCTAATTTCAAATGCAAAATAAAGGAGCTATTAAGTTTTTTGCTATTGCCTTTGCCTTGGTTTGCCTCTACCAGTTGAGTTTTACGTACGTGGCTGCAAGGGTAAAGAAAGAAGCAAAAGCTTATGCGGAGAACGGCAAAGCAACCCGCTTGGCGAAACAACTTGCAAACGGGGATCATGCTAAAGAAGTTTACTACCTTGATTCAATTTCCAAAGCACGTGAGAAATATTATCTTGACAGTGTGAACAATGAAGTGGTTTACAATCTGGGAATTGGCAAATATACTTACAAACAGGTTAAAGATAGAGAACTGAATCTTGGTCTTGACCTAAAAGGAGGTATGAATGTTGTACTCCAGGTTAAAGTACAGGATATTGTGAATGCGTTGGCTGGTCACAGTAAAGACCCTGTCTATCGCAAGGCCATGAAAATAGCCACTGAAATGCAACAGCACAGTAACAAAGATTTTGTTACTCTTTTTGGAGAAGCCTTTGAAAAAATAGACCCCAACGCCCGTCTCGCCTCTATTTTTCTTTATGAATTTAAAGACAAAGGAATTACCACAACTTCAAGTAATGCCGAGGTGCTCAGCGTCTTGAAAAAAGAAACTGCAGGCGCTGTAAACCGTACGTTCCAGATTTTGCGTACACGTATTGACCGTTTTGGTGTGGCACAGCCTAATATACGGAAACTGGTTGCCAGTGGCAGAATTATGGTTGAACTACCGGGTATAAAGGATCCGGAGCGTGTAAGAAAGCTTTTGCAGGGAACTGCCAAACTGCAATTCTGGGAAACCTATAATTTTTCGGATGTTTATACTTATTTCGATGAGGCTAACGCCAAACTGCGTGTTGAAGGTGGCCTGCTGAAAACGGATACTACCCACCTCGCTACACAAAAAACCATAAAAACCGCCGGTTCAAAGAAATCAAAACGTCAACAGGCTGCAAGTAGTGCCACCAACAATTTGCTGAAACAAATAGCAAAAGATACTACCCATGGGCAAAATGAGAGCGCCTCCATGCAAGCTTACACTAAACGGAATCCGCTGTACGCCTATTTGCATCCTTCTTATTATCAGAAAAAAAATGGCAGTTATTATCCTGCTAACACTGCCACCGTTGGTGTTGCCGCTATTAAAGATACTGCAAGGGTGAACCGAATGCTGGCTTTGGTAAAAAATATTTTCCCACGCGATTTGAAACTTGCCTGGGCGGTAAAACCCAATCCCAGAACACCCAATATGCTGGCATTGATCGCTTTAAAGGCAAGTTCACGTGATGGAAGTGCTGCTTTGGGTGGCGATGTTATTTCCGATGCCCGCCAGGATTTTGACCAGAACGGACGGGTAACGGTTGATTTGCAAATGAACAGTCAGGGGGCTAAAATTTGGAAAAGAATTACCGGCGAAAACATTGGAAAACAGGTAGCTATTGTTTTGGATGGTTATGTTTATTCCCATCCGGTGGTAAATGATCAGATTCCCAATGGACGATCTTCTATTACAGGGGGAGATATGAGCGTGACAGAGGCCAAAGACCTTGCCAATATTTTGAAAGCAGGTAAATTGCCTGCACCTGCCAAAATTGTTGAGGAAGCTGTTGTTGGCCCTTCATTGGGACGCGAAGCTGTAAAAGCCAGTATGAACAGTTTTCTTCTGGCGTTTATCGTGGTGCTGGCCTATATGATTGTTTATTATAAAAAAGCCGGTTGGGTAGCCAGCCTCGCTCTGATTGTCAACGTTTTCTTCCTGCTCGGTATTTTGGCCTCTCTTGGAGCTGTGCTGACACTTCCCGGTATGGCAGGTATCGTATTGACACTTGGTATGGCGGTGGATGCTAACGTGATTATATATGAACGTATCAAAGAGGAAATACGTGCAGGGAAAGGTGTGCGCCTGGCGTTGAGCGACGGATATAAAAATGCTTACTCTGCTATTATTGATGGTAACGTAACCACCCTGCTGACCGGTGTTGTACTTTATGTATTCGGAACCGGTCCTATTCAGGGATTTGCTACTACGTTGATTATCGGTCTGCTCTCTTCACTGTTTACTGCAATTTTCATTTCACGTATCATTTTTGACCGGATGCTGCAAAAAAACAGAACTATTTCTTTCGCTTATAAATGGACTGCCAATACGCTTTCAAATACCCATTTTGACTTTATCAGTATGCGAAAAAAAGCCTATATCTTCTCAGGTACTATAATCCTGATTGGTTTGGTTTCGCTTTTCACCAGAGGGATGGACTTCGGTGTTGACTTTACCGGAGGCCGTACTTACGTGGTGCGCTTCGATCGGAATGTGAATACGGAAGCTATTCGTAAATCGCTGACTGTCGCGTTTAATAAGCAATCCCCCACAGTGAAAACTTTTGGCCCTGACAACCAGATAAAGATTGTTACAAAATACCTTATTAATGATAATCGTAATGATGTTGATTCCCTTATTCAAAATAAATTGTATCAGGGGTTGAAGACTTTTTATAGAAGGCCATTGTCCTATAAAGATTTTACCTCCGATACCGAGGGTACAAATAAATTGCTTGGGATTTTAAGTTCACAAAAATTCGGACCGACGATTGCTTATGATATTCGTGAAAAGGCCTATTTTGCCATTTTCTTTGCACTGATTATTATCTTTGTTTACATTGCCATTCGTTTTAGAAATTGGCAGTACGGAGTCGGGGGGGTGCTGGCATTGTTCCACGATACATTAATAACAATAGGTATTTTCTCTTTGTTCCATGGTCTTTTGCCGTTTGGTATGCAGGTGGGTCAGTCTTTCGTTGCCGCTATCCTGACCATTATCGGGTATTCCATTAACGACACGGTGATTATCTTTGATCGTATTCGCGAAAATGTCCATCTGTTTCCCAAACATCCGTTAAAGCGAAATATGAATGAAGGTCTGAACCAGACGCTGGCCCGTACCATGAATACTTCCGGTACAACACTGGTGGTATTGCTGGTAATCTTCCTCTTTGGTGGTGAGGTCATTCGCGGGTTTGTATTTGCCTTGTTGATTGGTATTACAGTTGGTACCTATTCGTCAGTGTTTACTGCCAGCCCCATTGCTTATGATTTGCTGCATGGAAAGCGGGAGGATAAATTGCTCGAAGAAAAAGCTGCTAAGCTTGACCAAAGAAAAGCCAAAAAGAAAAGATAATTTTCTTTTAAGATTTCAATAATAATAAAAGTCCGGGCCTTTGGGCTCGGGCTTTTATTTTGCATGTCGGGGATGGTAATAATCTAACAGGGTTTGAACCCCTGTATGCGCCGGGTTGATGGAAAACATTAGTAATTAAGATGGCCGTGGGTAACGGTGAATGTGAAAGAAGACATTAGTAAACTTGAAATTCTCCTGTTTTCAGCGTTGCAATACCCTAAAATTTTTTCGTGATTAATTGATATGGTTCGGCTTGTTGGTCATCCGTTTTCAAATATTTAAAGAGATAATGTATGCCAACAGCTTTTTCCACTCTCTCATATATTTTCCTAATTTTGTGCGCTTTTTGGATATTGAATAAATTTCTATATTTGAAAAAAATCGACTAAAAGAATTGACCAAATGGAAAAAGAAGATAAAAAAATATTTATGGCTAAAGCCATTTCTCTCGCCGAAGAGAATGTGAAAGCATTGCAGGGCGGCCCATTCGGCGCTGTGGTTGTGAAAGATGGAAAGGTTGTGGGGATTGGCAGAAATAAAGTAACCTCTGACAACGACCCGACGGCGCATGCCGAAATTGTGGCTATCCGTAATGCAGCCAATAATCTGGGGACTTTCGATTTGAGTGGCTGTCAGATTTATTCGAGCTGCGAACCGTGTCCCATGTGTCTCGGGGCCATCTACTGGGCGCGTTTCGACAAATTATATTACGCTGCTACCAAAGATGATGCTGCACGCGCCGAATTCGACGACTCTTTTATTTACAAGGAATTTTCCCTTCCTAAGGAAGAACGCTCCATCTTGTCAGTGCAAATGATGCGCGAAAGCGCCGTGAAAATTTTTGACGAATGGATTAAAGCTGAAAATAAAATCCCTTATTAGAATCATGAATGCGCAGGCTTTTCAGCAAGCGACAGAACTTCTCGGCAAATCCCGCTTCACGACGGCTTTTACCGGTGCAGGCATTTCCGTGGAAAGTGGCATTCCGCCTTTTCGCGGACCCGAAGGCCTCTGGAGCCGTTACGACCCGACGGTACTCGACATTGGCTATTTCCATCAAAATCCGCTGGAATCGTGGAAGGTGATTAAAGAAATTTTCTATGATTTCTTCGGAAAAGCAAATCCCAATGCGGCCCATTTTGCTTTGGCAAAAATGGAGGAGAAGGGTTTGCTGGAAAATATCATCACACAAAATATTGACAACCTGCATCAACAAGCGGGCAGCCGTGAGGTGTATGAATTTCACGGCAATTCGCACAGCCTGGTATGTACCAAATGCGGAAAACATTTTGGTATTCCGGATATCCGGTTCGACAATTTGCCGGTGCTTTGCGATGTGTGCCACGGACTGGTAAAACCCGATTTTATCTTTTTCGGTGAAGGTATCCCTCCACGGGCTTATGAAAAATCGCTGGAAGCCGCCCGCCGTGCCGATATTTTTCTGGTGATCGGTACTACCGGCGAAATCATGCCCGCCAGCGAGATTCCATATATCGCCAAAGAAAACGACGCAAAAATTATAGAAGTCAACACCGAACCCTCCAATTTTACCCATCAGATAACAGACGTTTTTCTTCAGGGAAAAGCCACGGAAGTCATGCTGAAGCTGGTGGAGGTGCTGGTTTAAAAGGTTAGTTTGAACATCGAACACCACTGGATATCGCCTCTCGTCTGAGCTGAGACAGGTGAACCCGGATAAGCTGAATTAAGGTTTCTGATTTGAATTAGGCCGTTGATTTACTGATTCCCCGTTAGTTAACGAATACCCGTCATTAGGCTAAAATTTAG
>VAOW01034113.1_pt1 | contig 17368 bp, 19 predicted proteins | sample 3393921 | NCBI WGS metagenome assembly VAOW01 (sample SAMN08290428, study PRJNA428436) | hydrothermal vent metagenome | isolation source: Deep-sea hydrothermal vent chimney | place: Indian Ocean: Southwest Indian Ridge | depth 2742 m m | reverse complement strand
ACTGCTGCGCGCCATCTCCATTTTGAACGACCTAAATTAACTCAACTTGAAGAAATTAAACTGCCAATTTAGCGTTCAGAACTTATGGGACGCACTACTAGGCGAAGAGCTGTATCGACGCTTGCGCCTCGTTTTTCCCTCACTACATCATTAATACGCAGAGCAGGCACGCGCAGGCGCATCGCCAGAGCATTGGCAGACATTTTAAGTGGCGCAAGAAATTCTTCACGCAAAATCTCACCCGGATGAACAGGCTGCATATCGTTTTTGATCATCGTTTCAAATCCCGGTAAAAATTTTCATGTGAACCAACAGAGACAAGATTGAGCGTTTGATTTGCAGCATCATAGCTGTAGCCCAGAAGTTGTTCTGCCCCATGCAATTTGTATTTATAGACACGTAATGTCGAAAGATCGCCAGCTTTGAGGAGACCCGATTCAGGAGAGTCGATAATATACTTCAGTGCTTTATCCAATGCCTGCTTCTGATTGGGATGCATCTTTTTAACCGTGCGCCTGAAACTGTTTGCCTGAAGAATTTTCAACCGAATGTGTACTCACTCAGTTTTCCTGCTTTTATTTCCTCAAGTCCGATAAGCGAATCCCTGATAAAGCTGAGTGGTAAATCAGGGTTTTCCTCTGCAATCTTGCCTAGCCGTGCCCAGTGTTCAATCTGTTTTGGCGGCGTGCGATGTTCCGCTTTAGCATAAAGCTTTGCATCATCCACCAACGCATCAGAAAGTTTAATTGCAGTTGCCATCACAAACTCCTCTTACAAACATGGGAACATAATGGGTCAAAAGGTGTTATTATGCAACCTTTAATGCTGAAACCGGGGAGAACGTCAGTTCAACCCTACATTAAGCCGCCATCGGCGTAATGTCATGTTCAATTTCTACTGCTTTTATGGCCTTGGTAACTTTCAAATCATACGCGATTTGAAGATTTAACCAAAATTCAGGTGTATTATTGAAAAAACGGGCCAAACGAAGGGCTGTATCGACGCTCACGCCACGTTTTTCCCTTACCACATCATTGATGCGCGGAGCAGGCACGCGCAGGCGCATCGCCAGAGCATTGGCAGACATTTTAAGTGGCGCAAGAAACTCCTCGCGCAAAACCTCACCCGGATGAACAGGCCGCATACCGTTCTTGATCATCGTTGCCGGCATTTCAATATCTCCTTAGTGATAATCCAAAATCTCAACATCTATCGCATGACCATTTTCAAACTGAAAACAGATTCGCCATTGCTGATTAATGCGAATGCTCCATTGGCTATTCCGACCTCCGGATAGCTTCTCTAAACGATTACCCGGCGGTGAACACAAATCAACAATACCTGTTGCCGCATCAAGCATTTGAAGTTTTCGTTCAGCTTGAGCCTGAATAGCTCGAAACCTGCGTGGACACCGACCCTCAAATAAAAGCTGTGTATCCTTACAGGAAAAAGAGCAAATCATAAAAGAAGATTAGAATGGGCAGCATTTAATGTCAACTATTAAACACTGATTGTTAATGAAAGTTATTTCCTAAGTAGCCCTGCAACAGAAGCCAAAGCCTCACCCAATTTAGCAGGATCCGTACCGCCTGCCATGGCCATATCCGGCTTGCCTCCACCTTTGCCACCGCAGAGCTGGGCAACTTCGCGGACGATATTTCCAGCGTGGAATGTGTCGGTTAAATCCTTGGTTACACCTGCAACCAACTGCACTTTTCCGCCTTTGACTTGGCCGAAAACAACCACTCCGGATTTCAATTTCCCTTTGGCTTTGTCCATAAAATCGCGCATGTCGGCAACATCTTTCACTTCGGCGGTGAGCAATTTGATTATTTCTCCGTTGGCATTCACATCAATCGCCGTGTTTATCAATTCATCCAAAACACCTGTTGAGGCTTTGGATTTAAGCGAGGAAAGTTCTTTTTCAGCGTCTTTCAACCTGGATTGCAGTGTCACCACGGCATTGGCAACCTCGAACGAGCGCGATTTCACTTTACCTGCGACATCGTTCAGGACTTCCACATCGGCGACAAAACTCTGATACGCCACTTCCCCCGTCGCAGCCTCAATACGGCGCACGCCAGCGGCAATGCCGGTTTCGGACATAATACGAAACGGACCAATATCACCAGTTCGTGACACATGCGTGCCGCCGCAAAGCTCAGTGGAGAAACCTGCCGATACCACGCGTACTTCATCGCCGTATTTTTCACCGAACAGCGCCATTGCACCGGAAGCAATCGCCTCGTCCTGGGTCATAATGTTCGTATCCACCGGATCATTGGCCCAGATCGCGGCATTAACCTTGGCTTCAATTTTGGTCTTTTCTTCCGCCGAAACCGGCTGATGGTGGGAGAAATCGAAACGCAGCCGCTCGGCATTGACCAGCGAACCGGCCTGCTTCACATGCTCACCCAGCACATCGTGCAACACCGTATGCATCAGGTGGGTGGCCGTATGGTTACGGCGAATCGCATCGCGGCGTGGCCCTTCCACCTCAAAATGTGCCGTACCGCCATGCTTCAAAGTACCCTTATCCACCCTGCCAATATGAACAAACAGGTCGGACAGCAGTTTCTTGGTGTCGGTAACCCTGAATGCGCCGGTATCCGATTCAATCACGCCTGTATCGCCCACCTGCCCACCGGATTTGCCATAAAATGGCGTTTGATTGCTCACCAGCCAGCCGCTTTCTCCTTCGCCAAGCCTATCCACTGCCTTCTCATCTTTTATCAGGGCGGTAATCACGCCCTCGGCTGTTAATGTTTGATAACCCAGAAACTCGGTCGGACCATGCTGCTCGCGCAATTCAAAAATGGCCTTGGGTACGGATTTTTCGCCTGAGCCTCCCCATGCGGCACGCGCGCGTTTTCGCTGTTCCTCCATGCAGGTCTCAAAACCTTCCATGTCCAGCGCAATGTTCCTGCCCTTGAGGATGTCGGCGGTCAGATCTGTTGGAAATCCGTAGGTGTCGTAAAGCAGAAAGAGTGTTTCACCGGGAATCGTACCACCATCCCCTGCCCTGTCTGCGGCCTCTTCAACGAGTTTCAACCCCTTATCCAGCGTTTTGATGAACCGCTCTTCCTCAATGCGGATGACTTGCTCGATATTGGCCTGAGCTGTCTTCAACTCGGTGAAGTGATCGCCCATTTCGCGTACCAGCGCATCCACCAGCTTGTAAATGAAGGCTTCATGCATGCCGAGCAGGCGTCCATGGCGGCAGGCGCGGCGCAGGATGCGGCGCAGCACGAACCCGCGCCCTTCGTTAGACGGCAACACCCCGTCCGCCAGCAAAAACGATACGGATCGCAAATGGTCAACCAGCACGCGAAGGGATGCATCGTTTTGATCGCTATCGCCAGACTTCACGCCGGTCACATCGCAAGCGGCGGTAATCAGGTTCCGAAAGAGATCAATGTCATAATTATTATGTACGCCCTGGAGTACCGCGGCAAGGCGCTCCAGCCCCATGCCTGTGTCCACGGACGGCCTGGGCAATGGATTTAACGTACCCTCCGCATCGCGGTCATACTGCATGAATACCAGATTCCATATCTCAATGTACCGGTCGCCATCCTCTTCCGGCGTTCCCGGCGGGCCGCCCGCAATACCCTCACCATGGTCGTAGAAAATTTCGGAACATGGACCGCACGGACCGACATCGCCCATGGCCCAGAAATTGTCTTTGGCGCCAATGCGCGCCAGTTTATCGGGAGCAACGCCGATGTCGTTCAGCCATATATCGGTGGCTTCATCATCATCCTCAAAAACAGTAACAAACAGGCGCTTCGGGTCGAGTTTCAAGTCAACCGTCAGGAATTCCCATGCGTACCCGATCGCTTCTTGCTTGAAATAATCGCCGAAAGAGAAATTCCCCAGCATTTCGAAGAAGGTGTGATGGCGTGCCGTGTGTCCGACATTTTCCAGGTCATTATGCTTGCCGCCTGCACGTACGCATTTCTGGCTTGACGCAGCAGTGGAACAGGAACGGCTTTCATTGCCAAGAAACACGTTCTTGAACTGCACCATGCCGGCATTGGTGAACATCAGCGTCGGATCGCCATGTGGCACCAGCGGACTCGAAGGCACGATTTCATGCCCCTTGCCGCTGAAATAATTGAGGAACCGCTGCCGAATCTCCGATGTTTTCACTTAGACCTCCGGCTTCTCGTAACCACTCAGGAACTCGGGATTTTGCTTCATGGCAAGGCGCGAGGAGCGCAGAATCCATAGCATATATCTATATGTGATACTCGGCGTCCATGCCTCGCACCGCTTCGCGGCGCCCTTACGGGCGTCCAATGCCTTCCGTCCATGGGGCATTGTGAGGATTCGAGCATCGCAGCAACGCCGCCATGGAGTAAAAGACGGGGATACTGAGTAGTTACGGCTTTTCATTCAAACAGCGCAGGATGGTAGCAGTATCGTAGCCCTTGTTCCGCAAATACCGTGCCTGACGTTGCCATACACGATTATCCGTGAAGCGGAGACCACGCGGATCGCGTCTGTCCAATAGCGTCCGGCATGCCGAGAATCCGTCAAATCCCGTTTCAATCTCATCCAGCGCATCCTTAATGGCGGCATCCTTCACACCCTTTTGCCGCGCCTTGCGGCCAGCCAGCCAGGGCGCTTCGCCCTTGCGCAGACGAGAGACCAGGAATCCGTCGGCAAACCGTGCTTCACTCAGATACCCGCCATCCTTCAGCCGCGTGATGATGCGTTCCACACAATCCGGAGGATATTCACGTTGCCTGAATTTGTTGCGGATTTCAGCCTCGCAATATTCGCGATGGCCCAACAGGCGTATGGCGCAGGAAAACGCGGCCTTATCCTGCTTTTTTTCTGCCATGGAGAGTTCCGAGAGAAAATCAGTCATCCCGTCACAAACAGCGGGGTCGAGTAAACGCACCTGTCTTCATTCTCTCTGTCGCAAGTCTATTAAAACGAACAAGACAGGCTATGTGGTCTTTTCCTTCCGAGCGGGTACATTCAAGTCAAGTTCATCCCTGAGTTTGACCTCAATGTCATCCATCATGTCGGGATGCTCCCTGAGGAAGGTAATCGCGTTTTCCCGTCCCTGTCCGATACGCTCGGCGCCAACGGCATACCAAGCTCCGCTCTTGTTAACGAGATTGTGCTCTACGCCCATATCCAGCACTTCGCCCGCATGCGAGATGCCTTCGCCATACATAATGGAAAATCGCGCCTGCTTGAATGGGGGGGCCATTTTGTTCTTCAGCACTTTGACCCGCGTTTCGTTTCCCAGCACTTCATCGCCCTTTTTGATCGCGCCGGTACGGCGAATGTCCAGGCGCACGGAGGCATAGAATTTGAGTGCATTGCCACCCGTCGTCGTCTCGGGATTGCCGAACATGACGCCGATCTTCATGCGAATCTGGTTGATAAAGATGATGGTGGTTTTGGAACGGGAGATCGAACCGGTCAGTTTGCGCAACGCCTGACTCATCAAACGCGCCTGCAACCCCATATGCGAATCGCCCATATCGCCATCCAGCTCCGCCTTGGGCGTCAAGGCCGCCACCGAATCGATCACAATAATGTCCAGCGCGCCGGAGCGCGTCAGCATGTCTACCACTTCCAGTGCCTGTTCACCGGAATCCGGTTGTGAAACCAGCAGGTCATCCACCTGCACGCCGAGCTTGCCGGCGTAGCTCATATCCAGGGCGTGCTCGGCATCCACGAACGCCGCCGTGCCTCCCAGTTTCTGCGCTTCGGCAATCGCGTGCAATGCCAGCGTTGTTTTGCCTGAGGACTCCGGTCCGTAAATTTCGACGACCCGGCCTCTGGGATAACCGCCTACGCCAAGCGCCGCATCCAGCGCCAGACTACCGCTTGGAATCACGTCCACGGCCACCGTAGCCTGGTCACCCATGCGCATCACCGTACCCTTGCCAAACTGGCGCTCAATCTGGGACAGCGCAGTTTCCAGCGCTTTTTCTTTATCCGACATATTTATCCCCTCTTTATCGTTCCTGTTCCTGGAACCACTATTCCGCCAAGCCTATCCTGGACTATTCATGAATAGTCCAGGCTAAACTCTTCAAGCACACGGTAGCGGGCACCATCCCTGTGCAACTCGGACTGGAATAATGCCAAGCTGTTTGCTGTCCATTCCGCTTCCGGAGGGCGCGGTATCCCCGCCAGAGTTTCAGCGCTTAGCGGTACCGGAAAACCACGTTTTCGGGCCAGTGTGACGTGTCCACGGAAAGGCTCTTCCTTCGCGGTCCGTTTGCGAAGCGTAGCACGCCCGGTATGTCTGCAACAACGGGCAAGCGCTTTCAGTTTGCCCGTACCGGTTACATCACCCCTCGCATCTTCAACCCCCAACCAGAACACGCGTGCGCGGTTCTCGCCGGGGAATACGCCGGGATCGCCCAGCTTCAACCTGATGGGCAGCGCTTCATGTGCGCATGCAGCCAACGCTTCGGCTAGAGCATCCGCATTCTGCCCCGGCATATCGCCAAAAAATGCCAGCGTCAGATGCCAGTTTTGCTTGGGAATATCCCGCCATTCGGCTGCGGGGAGGTGCAGGCACGCCCCCTGCCACCATGTGGAGATCTCATCCACTACGGACTCGGGAATTTCAATCGCCGCAAACAGACGCATGCCTGAATGACACCTCAATATTCATCATCGGCGAAATTGTTGTCCTAGCAGATAAATTTCGCTGGATGATTTGCGGCTTGCTGCGGGTTTGACCACGCACACGCTGGCAAACCAGCATCCCATCTCCCGTTTGAACGCATCAAAGCCCTCGCCCATGAAACTCTTGAGCAACAGATGCCCGCCCTCGCGCAAGTAATGGATGGCAAAATCCAGTGTCATATCGTTTAAGCCGATGGTTTGCGCCTGATCGACCAGCTTGTTGCCACTCATCTCCGGCGCCATGTCCGAGACCACCGTATCTACCCGCCGCCCGGCCAGCAGTTCATTGATGCAAGCCAGCGTGACCCTGTCGGTAAAATCACCCTGAATGAAATGTACGCCCGCAAGCGGCCGCATTTCGAGAAAATCCACCCCGATAACCAGGCCGCCCTCTCCCGTCCGCCGCGCCAGTTCGGCGCTCCATGAGCCGGGTGCGCAACCAAGATCAATGGCAACACGATTTTCACGCTGTAACAGATGATAATGATTGAGAATTTCCGTCAGCTTGAATGCCGCTCTGGAGCGCTTGCCCTCCTTTCTCGCCTGCCGCACATGCGGATCATTCGCATGCCGCTGAAACCATGCGGAAGTCTTGCGTTTCGTTCTGCTTTTCGACTGTTTAGCCATGCCTATGCATATCATTCTCCTTTTCCAACTAACAATAAAACATGTTATAGTTTTGTTCTACAAAATATGCTGAACCACTTTGAATCTCGACGAGTAATGGCTTAATTCTGCCAGGCATCGGGCTGTTAACCTAGCCCTGCCCTTTACCCACAAATCATGCAGACTATCAGATCTCAGCCGATCTGCAGGTGGATGCAAAGCACGGTTGATTTGAGCGGATGAACAGGTACCTTGCTGCTTCCCGGTTCAGGGATGTTTTTTTCGTGGAGTAAGTCATGAGCATTGAAGATCAAATCGCAGGTTTCAGGGTTCGGGTGGAAAATTATGTCAGCCGCCTGAATGCGCTGCGGAGGTCACTTTGACGTTGAAAGCAAGGAAGATGCATTACGCGAACTGAATGCCCGTATTGAAGACCCCACGCTGTGGGATCATCCCGAAGAAGCACAAAGCCTGATGCAAAATCGCACACGTCTTGAACGTATCCTGAAAACATGGCATGGCGCCGGCCTGGCGCTTGATGATGCGTCCACGTTATTTGAGATGGGGGCGGAGGAGAATGATCGGGATTCCCAGCTTGAAGCCGTTGAGGGGCTGGATACCGTTCAGGCCGAAATTGAAAATCTTGAGCTGGCTCAGATGCTGGGCGGCGAAAACGATGCCGAGTCGGCATTTCTGGACATCAATGCAGGCTCCGGCGGCACCGAAGCGCAGGACTGGGCCGAAATGCTGTTGCGCATGTACCTGCGCTGGGCGGAGAAAAAAGGCTTTCAAGCCGAATTGATGGCGTGTACGGCCGGGGAAGAGGCAGGCATCAAATCAGTTACGGTGTCGGTGAAAGGCGAATATGCCTACGGTTTTCTGAAGGCGGAGATTGGCGTTCACCGTCTGGTGCGCAAGTCGCCGTTTGATTCAGGGAATCGCCGCCATACTTCCTTTGCTTCGGTCTTTGTTTTTCCCGACATTGATCGCGAGATCGATATTGAAATCAATGAGGCGGATGTCCGCACGGATACCTATCGCGCTTCGGGCGCCGGTGGCCAGCATATCAACAAGACCGATTCCGCCGTACGTTTGACGCATCTGCCGACAGGTATCGTGGTGCAGTGTCAGAATGACCGTTCCCAACATAAAAACAGGGCTGCGGCATGGAGTATGCTCAAGGCCCGCTTGTATGAGCATGAACTCGAAAAACAGAATGCCGAGAAACAAGCCATGGAAGATGATAAGACGGAAATTGGTTGGGGTCACCAGATTCGTTCTTATGTCCTCGACCAGTCGCGCATCAAGGATTTGCGTACCGGCATGGAAACCGGCAATACGCAAGCTTTTCTCGATGGCGATATCGATGCGTTTATTCAGGGCAAGTTGATGATGACATCATAAAAGGGCCATCCGTGGAATTTTGCTTTGTGCGCCCGCCGCAATCATCACGGCGATTTATGAATATTATGAATAGTTCAGGCTCGCATTCTGACCAATCCTTCATCACCGGCGAGGTAGCATCAGTATTGGTCAGAACGCGATACAAACCAAAATCTTACACCCTTGTATGATTCGAGTTGTCGGATCCCGGGAGGAAGCGCGATTAGCCTCTTTATATTTTCTGCAAAAATCGCTATAGTGCCGCGCCTTGTTGCTCGATGAAGTCGCAAAAGGCCATCCGTGGCCTTTTTGACTTTACGGAAAGTCAAAATTGTGGTTTTCGCTTTTCTTGCCCGGAGGTGTTCATGATCAAACTGTATTCGGATCCAGCCAGTCCCGACTCCCACCGCACGCGGATCGTTCTGGCTGAAAAAGAGCTTCCGGGCGAGATTATTGATGTGGAAGATGAAGCCGTTCCTCAGGAACTTCTGGATCGCAACCCATCCGGCAAGCTGCCAACGCTGGAAGACAGGAATACCATCCTGTTTGAAGCTTCCGTGATTAATGAATACCTGGATGAACGTTACCCACATCCACCGCTAAAACCGGGATCGCCGGCCGAACGTGCGCAGATGCGTCTGGCGGTGTTACGTATCGAGCAGGAACTGTATCCCCTGTATGGGGAATTTATGGTATCTCGGAAGAAGGCGGACGTCAAAGCCAGATTATGTGATTATCTGGAAGCGCTGGATACCTATATGGCGCGGCAGGATTATTTTGTAGGCGAATGCTATACCCTGGCTGACGTATCCATGGCGGCAATTCTATGGCGGCTTTCGCCTATGGCCGTGGACACCGCCAAATGGCCCAACCTCGAGGCTTATATGAACCGTCTGTTTGAACGTCCTGCCTTTGAGCGTTCACTTTCCGAACATGAGCAAATGTTGCATCATTGACCCGGATTCAGTATGAAAGGGAGAAGAACATGAGTGAGCCAACGATTGCGGCGCGTGAGCCAGCGGTGCTGGAACTTGATCCGGGAGAGTACTGGTGGTGCACCTGCGGTCTGAGCAAAAGCCAGCCATTTTGTGACGGTTCGCACAAAGGAACCGAATTTCTGCCAAAGCAGATATTGATCACGGAAAAGCAGACCGTGGCATTGTGCCAGTGCAAACATACATCGAATCCGCCATTCTGTGACGGTACCCATCAACATCTGAAAGAATGAATAACCGCGATCTACCCTGGATTATTCATGAATAATCCAGGGTAGATCGCGGTTCCGCAGGCCATTCCTCCGCGGATGTTAAAAAGTGAATATCCGTTTCCCGCGGGCGCTGATATTGCTTCATCTGCATGTCCAGCACACGTAAATCAGCATCCGACACATCTTTTCCCATCCGCATGCGCTGACGGATATGTTTTCGTAAAACCGGCTCGTTCACGTCCAGCCAGAAGATTCGGCGTTCTACCTGCGTGGCCGTTGCCAGTTGTCTGATATGTTCACGATCTTCGCGGCACAGGAATGTGGCGTCGAGGATGACGGAAAAACCTGCGGCAAGCACCGTCTTTGCCGCTTTCATCATGGCTTCGTATGTTCTGGCATTCATTTCCGAACCGTACAGGTCACATTGTTTGTAACGATGCGCAATGCGCTTGCGCGTTGCATCCGAACGAACCATGATGGCATGCTCAAGCCCGCAGCCGAGCAGCGCCAGGTGGCTTTTCCCGCTGCCGGACAGGCCGCCGATGGCGAACAGACGGGGCCGCGGGGAAGATGCATAGGATGCAGCCAGATTGAAATACCGCGCTGCTTCCGCTCGCTGGCGGTTTTTTTCATTGACATCAATTTCATGGTCGTCAGACAACAACCACGCCACCTTGCCACGCACGCTGGCCCGGTAGGACAGGTATAACGGCAGCAGCGCCAACCCGTCATAATCGCCGGAGAATTCCAAATAGCGAGAGAGAAAACGGAATCCCAGATCCGGGCGTACGTGTGCATCACAATCCATCACCAGAAATGCCACATCATTCATGGTGTCGCTTATTCGGTATTCATCATTGAATTCGATGCAGTCAAAGATCAGGGGGCGGCCACGGAACAATGCCATGTTTTTCAGATGCAGATCGCCGTGACCGTCACGGATGCGTCCTTTACGCTGACGCACTTCAAAATCTTTTGCATGCCCGCGGATAAACGTTTCGCTGAATTGTCTGATGGTGTTTAATGAATCGCCGTCGATGATCATCCCGGCGTGTTTGCCGGCTATATTGAGATTCGCGATGACATGTTCGCGCAGAAAACGTGGATCGCCAAAAGCCTGAATCTCCCGGCTGGTTTTAGCTGTTGCATGGAATGCCGCGATATCCCCGGCCAGGATATCCATCCACGCAGGATCAAAACTCCCGTTATTCAGCCGCCGGTCAAGCAAATCATCCTGAGAAAACATGGCCATTTTCAGACAATATTCCTCAATTTGCACGCTACCGCCCAAAATATATTTTCCATCAACATGAGCGATGGGCAAAACCTCAAGATACAATTCCGGCGCAAGCCGCCGATTGAGCTGCAATTCCCGCTCGCAAAAGGTGCGGCGTTTGTCCAGTGAGGTGAAATCAAGAAAGCCCAGATCAAGTGGTTTTTTGAGTTTATAGGCATAGGGGTCAGCAAGAAATACCCACGAGATGTGGGTTTGCAGCATGCGGACCTGTTGGACCGGATGAGGATAGAAATCCGGTTGCATCATCGCCGCGATCAATGAATTTACCGTCTGCATATCTTACAATTCATCCGCCAATGTTTTAATTTTTTCGTACTTCCGTACTTTTCGTGGTAAAACAGATGCGGGCGGTTTGCCGGTTATTCCGTTGTAAAAACGGTCCCTACGCCCTCATTCGTCAGGATTTCAAGGAGTACGGCGTGAGGCTTTCGGCCATCAATAATATGCGCCCTCGATACGCCATGAGCCACGGCATCAAGGCAACAGTTTACTTTCGGGATCATTCCGCCCTCAATGGTTTCATTTGCTATCCATTGCCGGGCTTCATTGGCGGAAAGTCGTGACTTAAGTTCCTTGTGCGCATCCAGTACGCCGGGGACATCGGTGAGCAGAATTAACTTGGCGGCCCCCAGCGCCGTAGCGATGGCTTCCGCCACACTGTCGGCATTGATGTTGTAACGTTGCCCCGCGGGCTTATCGTAACCGACAGGTGCAATCACGGGGATAAACCGGTCCTGTTCCAGTAGTTCCAGAATATCGGTGTTGATATTTTTAACTTGACCGACATGACCCAAATCGATCATTTCAGGAGCATCAAGGCCCGGAGGTTTGGCGCCCGTATCGGATTTTATTTCAAGCTTGCGGGCGCAGATCAGTCCGCCATCCTTGCCGGATAGCCCCACGGCCTTGCCGCCGGCATGGTTGATGTTCGCCACGATTTCCTTGTTGACGAGGCCGGCAAGCACCATTTCCACCACATCCATGGTTTCGCTATCCGTCACCCGCATACCCGAGACGAAATTTACCTGTTTGCCGACTCTTTCCAGCATTTCGCCAATCTGGGGGCCGCCGCCATGCACGACCACGGGATTGACGCCCACTTGTTTGAGCAGGGTGACATCCGTGGCGAAGCTGGCTTTGAGCTCATCATCAACCATGGCATGGCCGCCGTATTTTATGACGACGGTCCGGCCGGAAAAGCGTTGCAGATAGGGCAGGGCCTCAATGAGGATGGCCGCGCGTAATTGTGCATGTCTCATGCCGGTGTTTTCTGCTGTGAAATTCCATCCTTGTCCAGCATGAATTGCCAGATCAGCAGCATGGCGCAGACGATCAGGGCAAGCCCCAATCCCGCCGCAATATTGTTTCCTGAAGGAGCGCCCAGTTGCATGCCGACGGGGATAAAAATAACGATCGCGGGAATAATCAGCGCTACACGCGTCCAGTTTGCCGCCTGTTTGAGTATCACGCTTGCCGCTCCCGGCACGCTCATGAGGGCAAACAGCAGCATCACAATCCAGTAGTTTTCCTTGCTCACACTGGTTAGCCGTTGCCAGACGCCGGATTCGGATCCTGAAAGCCGAACCTCAATCAGCGCTCCGAAAACAATCACCAGTACGCCCGCAGCCAGCCACATCAGCCAGCCAAGCCACTGCTTCTTCCGAGCCAGATGGTTGATCCAGACACCATTGCCGATAACGTACATCATACCGGCATAAGCGATTCCCCAAGCCATATGTTGCGATTGTACTTCCATATTTGACACCTTGCCATGTAATTTTCGCGGCAATCATAACAGGAGGACAGCCTTCGTCACAGCAGCATGTTTGTCTAATTAACAGGCATGGATAAGTTAAATATTAGGCATATTCGAGCAATTGGATGTTTGATGATATTTGATAAATTCAATAATAACAACGAATTATATTGATGACATGCTTGGCACGGATGGTGCTAATATATAGAATCGGGTGCAAGATCTATCAACACAACCATGGAGGAAGACATGAGAATGAGAAACATAAAGTATATTACCCTGCTAGCCGGACTGCTGGGTTTGGCATCCGTTCCGGGGCCGTCTCTGGCGGTGGAGGCGTTCGATGAAAAGGGGCGAGCCCTGGAGGCGGAGGCTCCCGGCGAGAAGGGGCGGATCCCGACTCTTGGCGAGATATTCAAAGTTTCAGGCGTCGATATTGGCGGTTACATTGACACCTCTTATACCTATAGCGGCAACGGGAATGTCACTTTCAAGAATGGCGAGCCCAACCGTATCTTCGATCGTGAGCCCAACAGCTTTAATTTCAATATGGCCGAACTGTACGTTGCCATGCAGCCGGATGAAGGCTTTGGCGGCGTCGTGGTACTCAATGCGGGCACCGATGCGAGCATAATATCGGCGGCGGGTTCCGGAAGCAGGAGCGACTTCGACGTGCAGCAGGCCTTTGTCAGCTACAAAGCGGGCGGCGCGCACCTGATGTTCGGCAAACTGGTTACTTTGGTGGGCGCCGAAGTAATCGAAAGTCCGGAGAATCTGAATTTTTCCCGCTCCATTCTGTTCGGATACGCAATCCCGTTCACGCATACAGGCGTACGTTTGCACTATGACATTAACGATATGCTGTCCACGACCGTGGGCGTCAACAACGGCTGGGATAATTTGAAGGACAATAACAAGCAGAAATCGGTCGAGGTCGCGATTTCCATCACGCCGTCGGATATGTTTTCACTAAGTATTCAGGGCATGAGCGGGATCGAGGACGGTGCGAGTACCGAGACCGGAATTGTTCTTTACCAGGGCAACAGAAGTCTGATTGACGCCGTGGCGACGATCAATGCTACGGAGCAGCTTACTCTCGTGATCAATGCCGACTATGGCATCCAGAAAAATGGAACGGAAACAGGCACTGCGGCCAAGTGGTGGGGCGTCGCCGGTTATGGCAACTACCAGTTTACGGAACAGTGGCGCATGGCTTTGCGCGGTGAATATTTCGATGACCGCGACGGCTTCCGTACCGGTATCCGACAAAGGTGGAAAGAGGTCACCACGACCCTGGCCTTCGCGCCGACGGAGTTTGTGGAACTGCGCGGCGAGTACCGTCACGATCACTCGAACGTCGCCTCTTTTCTGAAGTCGAACGGGCACACCAGAAAAACACAGGATACGGCCGCCTTTGAGGCAATCTACAAGTTCTAGCCGGGGCTGGTTCTTTGGGGCGGGAGGAGCCTGACCTCCTCCTGATCCCCGGTCTGATGATCAGCATTGGAATACAGACGGCACATCAATCAAGGAGAAATCATATGAAAATGATCAAGGCGATTTTAAAGCCTTTCAAACTCGATGAAGTCAAGGATGCGCTGACGGGCATGGATATATCCGGTTTGACCGTATCCGAGGTGCGTGGACATGGCAGGCAAAAAGGGCACACGGAACTCTACCGCGGCAACGAATATCAGGTGGATTTTGTTCCCAAGGTGGAAGTGACCGTGGTCGTGCCCGCCGATCGGGTGGATGCGGCGGTGGATGCCATCATCAAGGCTGCCAGAACGGACAAGGTGGGCGACGGCAAGATTTTCGTTCTGGATGTGGAACGCGTCGTACGTATTCGCACCGGAGAAGAAGATTCGGATGCTCTCTAACTCCGGTAAAAAACGTAAAAAGGAGAATAGACAATGAACAAGATCAAAATGTCAATCATGGGCATTCTACCCATAGCATTGCTTGTGCCAGGGATAGCTCTGGCCGAAGATGCGCCGAAGCTGGATTCGGGCGATACCGCATGGATGATTACCGCCACTGCCCTGGTATTGCTGATGACCCTGCCTGGTCTGGCGCTGTTCTACGGCGGGATGGTGCGCAAGAAAAACGTACTTTCCGTCTGCATGCAGACCATTGGTATTGCCGCGCTGATAAGCGTGCTGTGGGTCGTGTGTGGTTATTCGCTGGCCTTTGCCGATGGCAATGCCTTTATCGGCGGTTTGTCCAAGGCGTTCCTGAACGGCGTTGGTTACGGCACGCTCTCCGGAACGATTCCGGAAACGGTATTTGTTACCTTCCAGATGACGTTCGCCATTATCACGCCGGTGCTGATTATCGGCGCTTTTGCCGAGCGTATGAAGTTCTCGGCCGTCATGCTGTTTATGGGCATCTGGGTGCTGGCTGTCTATGCGCCGGTCGCGCACTGGGTGTGGGGTGGCGGCTTTCTGCAGAATGCAGGCACGCTGGATTTTGCCGGCGGTACGGTGGTGCATATCAATGCCGGCGTGGCCGGCCTGGTCTGCGCGCTGGTGTTGGGTAAACGTGTGGGCTTCCCGAAAGAGTCCATATTGCCGCATAACCTGACGCTTACCATGATTGGAGTTTCCCTGCTATGGGTGGGCTGGTTTGGTTTTAACGCCGGTTCCGAACTGGCGGCGGACGGCACGGCAGGCATGGCCATGCTGGTCACCCAGGTTGCCACGGCAATGGCGGTGCTAACCTGGACCTTTGCCGAATGGATTGTATACAGGAAGCCAAGCTTGCTGGGCGCATGTTCAGGTGCGGTTGCCGGTCTGGTGGCCATTACCCCGGCCTCCGGTTTTGTAGGGCCGATTGGGGCGCTGGCCGTTGGCGCGGCTGCCGGAATTGTTTGTTTCTGGGCGGTGGCCAGCCTGAAAAAGAGACTCGGTTATGACGATTCACTGGATGCCTTTGGCGTGCATGCGATGGGCGGCATTGTCGGTGCCATACTGACCGGGGTATTCGTATCCTCTTCATTCGGTGGGGCTGGCTTTGCGGAAGGCGTTACGATGGGGCATCAGTTGGCCGTTCAGGTCAAGGCTGTACTCTGTACGGTCGTGTACGACGCTGTTGCCACTTTTGTAATCCTTAAGGTGATTGATATGGTTGTTGGTCTGCGTGTTGCCGAAGATGACGAGCGCGAGGGCCTGGATATTACCCAGCATGGCGAGCAGGTCTACGAATGATGACTTCGCAAAAAGTCATCAAAGCGCGCATAAAGGCCCGGCTTATGTTTCGGAGGAGAATCCCTCTCTCTGAACTATGACCCTCCGGCAATGGTATTCAGGGGAGCGGTCTTCGGGCCGCTCTTTTTTATTGAGGGCTAATTGCGAAACTCTTTTTCGACAGCGCAAGCCAGTTCCTGCATATCACATCACAAAAGGATCGCATGGCGGAGAGGCGTTGCGGGGTTTCACGCAAAATATTCCGAATGCCGTTTTCTCCCAGATACGATCGCTCACTTTTGCCTGCATCAATCCACTTGTGGATGATGGGCGTATTCACCTCGGCATGAAATTGCAGACCGTATTGACAGCTTCCCAACCGGAACGCCTGGTTTGGCACCCGTGGGCAGGATGCGAGCAGCTCTGCCCCATGGGGAAGCAGGAACGTCTCTCCATGCCATTGAAAAACATCCAGCCCTTCAGGTGGAAGTGAAGAAAACAGGGGATCAATTTTGCCACCCGGCGTTGGCAGTAATCGATACCAGCCCAATTCACGTTCGGGTGAAGGCAATATCTCCGCGTCCGCGGCCTTTGCCAGCAACTGTGCGCCAAGGCAGATTCCAAGTACGGGAAAATCCTGCGCAACAGCCCGCCGTAGCAAGTTAACTTCTTCCTCTATAAAGGGGGAAGCGTGGTACGCGAGCACATCGTTTACGGACGCATCGTTTGCGGACATTGGGCCGCCCATCACGATCAGGCCCGCATAACCTTCCAGGCTATCGGGTATCGTATCGTGCTTGTGGATATGCACGGTTTCAAGGATATGCCCTTCTTTACGCAGGCAATCGCCTATGAGAGCGGGAGGTTCAATTTCCAGATGTTGCAGTACCAGAAAACGCATGGGGACAGTCTAGCCTGAACCGTTCATAAATTCTGCAAGAGGCTCCCTTGCTTGTCCCTTTGTCCACACCGAATCCCTCGTCCCCCAGGGGATACTCTTTTGCGCAAGCGCAATTTACCTGATCAGTCATCCGCAGGCGCGGCTACGGCCTTATCTGTTTTAACCTACTCATGCTTGCGTTCATGCTTGCTTATCCCCTATGCTGCCACATAAAGTAGAGCCTCTTGCAAAACTCCGGGTGGATGAGCGGCAATCCCACTTTGAGTCCATTTTCGGGATTGAATGAGCTGCATGGTGGTTCCATGGAGCGAAATTCAAGCTCGGAAATGAGCCGAAGTGGGGAAGCCGATCGCCGCTCATGAGTTTT
>VAOW01009643.1_pt1 | contig 17398 bp, 16 predicted proteins | sample 3393921 | NCBI WGS metagenome assembly VAOW01 (sample SAMN08290428, study PRJNA428436) | hydrothermal vent metagenome | isolation source: Deep-sea hydrothermal vent chimney | place: Indian Ocean: Southwest Indian Ridge | depth 2742 m m | reverse complement strand
TTCAATTTAAGATTTAATTTAATATGCGGATTGATTAACTTTGACCGTGGTTTTCAGGTGAGAGATAGATGAGTTTTGAAAGAAGTCTAATAAAATATATGGCAGGGGCGGCGTCATGGCTGTTCATAAAGCAACGCATGTTTCCCGCCCGAGGATTTATCTTGGTTTAAAAGAGATAACAAGTAAAGAGAAATTAGAACAAAGTCGCATTAGAAAAGCAGGAGGAGGCCGTAAAAAGGTTACTGAAAAACAGACAAGCATATTAGAAGATTTAGAACGTTTAGTAGAGCCGTTGACCAGGGGAGACCCTGAATCACCTCTGCGCTGGACTTGCAAGAGCACATATAATCTTCGCGATGAGCTTATTGCTCAGGGATATAAAATCAGCCAACCCAAAGTCGGCAAATTATTATCGGATTTGGGTTACAGTTTACAATCAAACAAGAAAACCAGAGAAGGCAACGGCCATCCTGACAGGAACGCGCAATTTGAACATATTAATGAAACTGTAAAAATGTTTCAGGAATCCGGTTTGCCTGCTATTTCTGTTGATACGAAGAAAAAAGAGAATATTGGAAATTACGCTAATAGAGGCAGGGAATATAACAAAAAAGGCCAGCCCGAAAAGGTGGAAGCCTATGATTTTATAAATAAAGAATTAGGCAAAGTAGCTCCTTATGGCATTTATGATCTTTTTAGAAATGAAGGTTTTGTCAATGTTGGAATAAGCAAAGATACGGCGAAATTTGCGGTCAACTCAATAAAAAATTGGTGGTATGAAATGGGAAAGACTAAATATCCCCATGCCCGGGAGTTGCTGATTACTGCAGATTGTGGTGGCAGCAATGGCTATAGAGTCAAGCTATGGAAGGTTGAGTTGCAAAAATTTGCCAATGAAACCGGAATACACATAAACGTTTGTCATTTCCACCAGGGACAAGTAAATGGAATAAAATTGAGCATAAAATGTTTTCTTTTATATCAAAAAACTGGCGGGGAAAACCTTTAATAACAAGGAAACCCGTTGTTAATCTGATTTGCAGGACGAAAACTAAAAGCGGGTTGAAAATAAAAGTAAAGCTTGATGATAATATTTATAAAACAGGCAGAAAGATAACTGACAAAGAACTTGAGAATGTTAACATAGAACAGTCAGGTTTTCACGGTGAATGGAACTATAAAATCAAGCCAAGAGTTGATTTGCTTTGTTGTGATTTCTTCCGAGTTTTGTTTTTTTTGAAATATATACAAAAATCTTTGAAATAATTACAATCTGTTTTTATAGTATTAGTGCTGTATCTTTTTTGAATCAGCAAATCTTTTTATCTTCTCAAAATTTCATCCATTGTCTTTATGTTTCGTGCCTAACATAAGACTCAGGTGTACAATGAAAAACAAATGTTGCCTTTCATGACGACCTAATCTTATGAATCTATTATTTGTTATATGCTTGCTATGCTTTAAAAATACCTCGACATGGTCTTCTAATAATTTTGTATCGATAACGCTCCCCTAAAAATTTATTTGTTTTATTAAAATATCATAGTATAAATTTTATTTCTAAACATAAAAATGTCAATTTTTTTTATACTCACACAAAATCCGTGCCTGTTCCTTCCCTATCCCTCTGGAATTCTGGAATTGGAAAATCGGCCCTTTTATAATTAATTTAATCTTAACAATTTCTTTATCATAAATTAACAATCATGCTATATCATTCTATCAAATGATACAATTTTTTGAGAATAAAAAAGGAGATTGTGATGAGAAAATTTTTAAACGGAGGTATAGGCATGGTTGGTAATTTTAGAACATCGGTATTGTTTGTTTTGCTAAAAATCGGGAATCTTGCAAAACAACAGAAATTGTTACAGACACAAAGTGGCAGAAAACAGCTTCTTATTCTTGGTATGGTTGCATTTTTGACTGCTTTCAGTCCTTACGGAAGTGAATCTTTTGCTGCCAGTATTGATTACACTCTTTCTAATATGCATGGGATTAAATCCGGTAAATTTCCCGAGCAATACAGTTTAAGAAATTTTGAACATTTAACGGGACAGAAGCTTACATTCAAAGAGAATCCTAATATATATCGCTTAAACGACAAAATACCCGGTAATCCTAAAACAATACCCGGAGTTAAGAATAGGCTGCCTGATGATCCGTTAGTGGTAGTTCCATATTATGAGATAGGTAAATACGGCGGTGTTTTAAGAGGTCTTTCCAATGCTACAGAAGCTGGAACCTCAGATCTTCTGAGCATAAGACATGTGAATCTTGTTAGGTATGACGATAATTTGAGAACGATAGTTCCTTATGTTGCAAAAGGATGGAAATGGAATAAGAATTACACCGAGCTTACATTTTACCTGAGAAAAGGTCAAAAATGGTCGGATGGCAAGTCGTTTACCGCACATGATATAGCGTTTTGGTATAATGATTTGATTTTAAATAAAGCTATCTACAAAAAAGCTCTGAGTATATGGCTTGCAGGAGGAAAACCGCTTAAGGTTACAGCTGTTAATAATACTACTATTGAGTTTAGTTTTCCTCAACCATCTCCAAATTTCCTTTCTTTTCTTGCTACAACTTATGCTCAGCCATTTCAGCCTAAACACTTTTTGAGTCGTTTTTTGCCCAAATATAATCCTGAAGCTAACGAAGAAGCCAAGAAATTAGGTTATAAAAATTGGGTTGACAGGTTGCTGAAATATTACAGAGCGTCTGACTGGAAAGATGTTCCTACACCTCTGCTAAATGGCGCCGCTAATGTAATAGTTCCTACCTTGGAAGCTTATGTCGTGGTTAAAGATACGCAGAAGGGTCGTCATTTGGTAGCAAATCCTTTCTTTTTCTGCGTTGATACAGCCGGCAATCAATTGCCGTATATAAGTAAAATTAAGGAAACTTACGTACCTGAAAAGGAAGTAAGGAATCTTATGATAATCAGCGGTCAGGTGGATTACAAATCTCAAGCTCTGTTTCTTGATAGTTACCCTCTTTATAAGGAAAACGAAAAAAGAGGCGATTATATTGTAGATCTTGTCCCCACCGTAGGCACAACAATTTTTTATTCTTTCAATACTACAGATAAAAATCCAGGCATGCGAAAAATATTCAATAATTTAAGATTTCGCAAGGCCATGTCATTGGCAATAAACAGAAAAGAGATAAAAGAGATGGTTTATCTCGGACAGGGAGATCCCGTACAGAGTGTTGGAGTAGATCCCGATACTGTAGATTTTGTGCCGGAATGGGCTTTGAACTATTACGCCCAATACAATCCCGAAAAAGCAAAAAGACTTTTGAAAGAGATCGGTCTTAAGGATATAAACGGAGACGGATATAGACAAATGCCTGACGGAAAAAAGCTTACTGTACGTATTACTTACAGCAGTCAGGGAGCACCTGTTGAACTACAGCAGCTTATCAAAAGCTACTGGGATGCTGTAGGCATCAGAACGGTTCTTAAAGAAGTTACCTCTGCCGAATACAGAGAACTTGCCGACAGCAATAATCTTGATTTGACTGTTTGGAAAAACGACGGTGTTGAAGGCCCTCAGATAGGAAATAACCCGGCTTCATTGATTCCGCCGTTTGGAACATATTTTAATCCGGGAACCGGATTTATGTGGGCTGTTTGGCTGCAAACCAAAGGTAAAAAAGGAATAAAGCCTCCGGAAGATGTTTTTAAACTCATTAAGCTTGTCAAGAGATTTGTGCGCTATCCGCTGGGAAGCAAAGAAAGTAATACAATAGGGGCAAAAATAGTAACAATATACACTAAGAATCTCTGGAAAATAGGCATAGTCAGAAGGGTTCCTTCTCCTGTAATTCATTCGAAGAGACTTGGAAACTTCAAGAAGTTTACAGATATAAGCTTTGGATACTATTGGGCATATCCGTATCGTCCTATTCAGTGGTTTTTCAAAAAGCAGCGATAGATAAAAGAGAATAAGAGGAGAACATTTATGCTTAGATTTTTGGCTTACAGATCCTTGGGAATGTTTATTACCCTGTTTGTTGTATCAATGATGGTATTTGCTATAATGCAGCTCCCGCCGGGAAATTACGCTGAGCGTTACGCCTTTAGAAAGTTTTCCGGTTCCTCTACTACCATTACAGCTAAAGATATTGAAAACATAAAAATTCAGTTAGGCCTCGACAAGCCGGCGTGGAAATTATATATAGACTGGATCTGGGGAATAATATCACGCTTTGACTTTGGTCCTTCTTTTACTTATGAAACTTCTGTTAACAATATCATAAAAAACGATATAGGTTATACTTTACTTCTCCTTTTCGGATCACTGATAATGGTGTATCTTGTAGCTATTCCCTTAGGCGTTTTTGCTGCCGTGTATAAGCATTCAATCTGGGATTATTCCCTTACGATATTGGGATATATGGGGTTTGCGCTTCCTCCTTTTCTTCTTGCTCTCATACTTATGTACTTTCTTAATATCCATTTTGGTCTGTCTGTCGGCGGATTTTTATCAAGTAAATTTCAGAATGCACCATGGAGTTTTGCAAAAATATGGAACCTCATTGAACATTTGTTTGTACCCATTGTGGTTTTGACATGGTCCAATATAGCCTTCCAGGCTCAGACTATTCGTGCAACTATGTCTGATGAGATAAACAAGCCCTATGTTACAGCTGCGACAGCACGGGGAATGCCGAGAAAGGAGATGCTGTTTAAATATCCTTTAAGGGTTGCCATAAATCCGCTTCTAAGCACTATCGGCTTTGATGTTAACCGTATATTCTCGGACCTTCCGATTGTAGCTCTTGTTCTTAATCTTCCGGAACTTGGTCAACTTCTTATAAAATCTTACATGAGCTTAGATATGTATACTGTCGGTGCTATTCTTTTGATAGTAACCTTCATTATAGTTTTTATGAATTTCATTTCTGATATTCTGCTTGCAATTATAGATCCGAGAGTGAGAATCTATGGAGGTAACTCACGTTGATACCGTTTAGTTCTCTTTTTCAAAGGTCTAAGAGATCTCCATCAAAGGAAAAAGATTATTATGCAGCAAACTATTGGCAATTGGTTTGGAAACATTTTCTTAGGCACAAAACAGGCAGGTTGGGAATTTTTGTTTTAGGCTTTATGGCCTTTTGTGGAATATTTGCCAGCTTTTTATCTCCTGTCAACCCTAACGGGCTTGACTCAATGGCCATTCTATCTCCTTCTCAAATGCCAAGGTTTTGGGATTCAAATGGTTTTTCTGTCCGTCCGTTCGTATATGCAATAACCACAAAAAGGGATCCTGTTACTCTTAGACCAATTGCACAACTTAATCCATCAAAAAGAATATATATTCACTTTTTTGTTTCCGGTTTTAAGTACAAAATATTGGGTATCAAAAGCAACATTCATTTTTTTGGCACCAAAGATGGGAGAAAAATTCATATATTAGGTACCGATGAGCTTGGAAGAGACTTTTTTTCAAGAATGCTTTACGCCACAGGAGTCTCTCTTTCTATAGGTGCAATAGGTGTTTTAATAGCATTTGTGCTTGCTCTTATAATTGGTGGTATTTCAGGATATTTTGGCGGAATTGTGGACAATATTATCCAGCGTTTAACTGAGATTGTTAGAGTTATTCCGGTAATACCGCTTTATATGGGACTCGCTGCTGCTTTTCCGAAGGATTGGTCTTCTGCTCAAATCTACTTTGCAATGACTCTGATTTTGGGACTTGTCGGATGGCCTACTCTTTCACGCAGAATCAGAAGTCAATTCTTAATGATAAAAAACGAAGATTATGTTCTTGCCGCACGTGTTGCAGGAGCAAGTCATAAAAGGATTATACTCAGGCATCTCCTGCCTTCTTTTATTAGTTACATAATAATTGATCTTGTTATCTCTTTTCCTTACATGATTTTGAGTGAAACAGCCTTGAGTTTTATTGGGTTGGGACTTAGACCGCCTACTATCAGCTGGGGCGTTTTACTGCAATCAGCTCAAAGCATAAAAATAATTGAAGAAACCCCAAGACTTCTGTTCATTCCCGCTTTTTTTATTTTTGCTGCCATTTTATCATTTGTGGTGATTGGAGACGCTCTTCGCGATGCCTCAAATCCTTATGGAAATCGATTATAAAGGTGATAAAACAAATGTTGAGTAAACAAGGTTGTGAAACAGTGCTTGAAATAAAAGATTTAGGAATTTCTTTCAGTACCGACGAAGGTGATGTGCGTGCCGTTAACGGGGTCAGCTTTGCTCTTAAAAAAGGTGTTACATTAGGTATAGTCGGGGAAAGTGGTTCGGGAAAAACCGTTACAACGCAAAGTATTTTAGGTTTACTTTCAGAAAATGCCCACATCGATAACTGCAGTAAGGTTATTTTCAAACATCCCAAAAAGGGAATTGTCGATTTGATTAAGTTGGGGAAAAACGATAAGAACTGGTCTGATATAAGAGGACGTTACATATCAATGGTGTTTCAAGAGCCTTCCGCTTCCTTTTCTCCAATATACAGGATTAGAGATTATTTTTACGAGACAATGGACTTGCATCTTAAAATAAAGGATAAAAACAAACGTGAAGAATTTTCACTTGAGATGTTAAGCAAGGTGGGCATACCTGACCCGAAAGGATGTCTTGAGCGATATCCGTTTGAACTCTCCGGCGGGATGAAACAACGAGTTATGATTGCAATAGCTTTGTTAACACATCCGCTTGTTGTTATAGCTGATGAGCCGACAAGTTCACTGGATGTCGTTGTGCAGGCACAGATACTTCTCTTGCTAAGGAAATTGCAGCAGGATCTTGGTATGTCATTAATTTTCGTATCTCACGATTTCGGAGTAATAAGACAGATAGCCGATGAGGTAGCAATTATGTATCTTGGAGAAGTAGTGGAATACGGTTCCATAAAGCAGATTACAGCTTCCCCGTTTCATCCTTATACTAAGCTTTTATTGGGAGCCATACCGCGTTTTGAACATAGAAATACTTTTCTCAGCTCTGTTCCGGGAGATATCCCTTCCCCTTTGAATCGTCCTTCCGGATGCCCTCTGCATACTCGTTGCCCCAACATAATAAAAGGATTGTGCGACAAAAGCTCTCCTAACTTTTTAACTATCAAAGAAAAACACAAAGTGCGTTGCTTTCTTTGTGAAAAACTTATGAAGGAGGAAAATTAAAAGTGTATGAAAATAAAGATGTTTTGTTAAGCATCAAGGATTTAAAAGTTTACTATTCTATAAACAAGGGGATATTTAAAAAATCTGCAGGTTATATAAAAGCCGTAGATGGTGTAAACCTTAACATATACAGAGGGCAGACATTAGGGCTTGTGGGAGAAAGCGGATGCGGAAAAACCGCCTTAGGCAAAGGTGTTTTAAAGCTGGTGAAACCATTTGGCGGTAATATCTATTTTAATATTGATGGAAATTCCCGCGACACAATAAATCTTCATGAAAAAGAATTCCGCTCTTTTCGCAAGCATGTTCAGATGATATTTCAAGATCCTTACGCATCTTTAAACCCAAGAATGACCGTTAGAGATATTATTGCGGAGCCGCTAATATGCCTTGGTTCTATGAAATCTACAAATGAAATAGACAAAAAGGTATACGAAGTTGCAGTTATGTGCAATCTTCACCCGGAACATTTGTCGCGTTTCCCGCATGCTTTTAGTGGCGGACAAAGGCAGCGTATAGCAATAGCCAGAGCTTTGGTTTTAAATCCGAGCTTTATAGTTTGCGATGAGCCTGTATCCGCGCTTGATGTTTCAACTCAGGCAAATATTCTTAATTTGCTAATTAAACTTAAGAAAGATTTTGGCTTAACATATCTTTTTATAGGCCATGACCTTAATGTGGTTGCTTATATATCTGATATGGTTGCCGTTATGCATATGGGCAAAATAATGGAAATCGGCACCACAGATGATATATTCAACAATCCTGCTCATCCTTATACCGGGTTACTGCTAAGGTCTGTGCCTAATGCGGACAAAGAAAATATAAAAAATTTAAAAATATTTTCCAAGCCATTTTCAGGAAAATTTACCAACGGCTATGGATGCAACTTCCGTTCGAGGTGCGAATACGCAAAAGAGATTTGCGGGAAAGCTGTTCCGCCTCTTAAAACCTTAAATAGCAAAAATGAACATTTTGTGGCGTGTAATTTTGCTGAGGATGTTATCGCGTCCGAATATTTTTATAAAAAAAAGGCGGTGTAATAAAAATGGGACCTGTTTGTTTAATTATAATAGATGGATTAAGACCCGATGCCATAAGGAGGGACATTAGTCCAACTTTATGGCATATCTCAAGAAACGGAATTTTTTCGCCGCGAGCTGTTTCGGTAATGCCTTCTATCACTCTACCATGTTTTTACTCCATATTCTTTGGAATTTCGTCTCAGAAACATTTGATTTTATCCAACGATGATAACACAACAAGAGTAAACTACCCTAATTTAATAAAAACTCTATCCGAAAAAGGGATGAAGTGCGGTGTTTTTTTTGACTGGAAACCGCTTTTGCGTGTAGTTGGAAATCCTGAAGCATTAGATTGCTGTTGTTTTGAAGATGAAGGAAGCTCTATTGATAAAATATCTGATGCCGATTACAGAATGCTCTCATCCGCTAATAACTATATGTTATCAGGGAGGGCTGATTTTATTTTTATTTATCTTGGATCTGTTGATGAAGTTGGACATCAATTTGGCTGGATGTCTGAGCAATACATTAAGCAGGTCAATCTTATTGATAAGAATTTGAATATCCTTCTAAAAAATCTTCCCGAAGAAACCACATTGTTCGTTCATAGCGATCATGGAGGGCATGACTTTTCTCATGGCAGCGATAAAGATGAAGATATGCATATTCCCTGGATCGTGTGGAATAAAAAAAGAAATAGGAGATGTTCTATAGATGGTCAAGTAAGTATTCTTGATACTGCTCCAACCATTTTGTCTCTTATGGATATTCCGATACCGAGCGAGTGGGATGGAAAGGTAATAGAAGAAGTATTTAAATTGAATTAGCGGATGGAATGGTTATATTCGGTTAAATTTCTAAGCAAAATTATAGATTGGTTGCATATGTTCATCTAATCTTTTTGATATACGACTGAACGCATTCTATAAAATATTTTGTTTCAGGATTATCGAACTCTTCCTTATATAGCATCAGTTTTATATCCATAAAAAATTTCATATTTCGGTTTATCGCTACTTTTTTTAGTATTCCGGTATCAAGCTCATTTTTTATGGTTGAAATCGACAGAAAACTAATGCCTTTGCCTGCGAGTACCATCTTTTTTATAAGATCAGAATTTTCGCATTCCATACTAATCGGTAATTTTACTTTCCGGAATCTTTTTTGAATATATTTTCTTGTTGCGGATCGATCATCCCTCATTATGATAGTTTCCTTCAATATATCAACGATATCAACCATTTTCTTTTGCTGTATGGGATGATCCGGGGCGGATACAAGACAAATCTCCTCTTTACCAAGTTTCAAAATAATAAGCTCTTTCCTATTTATTTTTCCCGATGCCTCTCCTATGATAATGACATTGAGCTTCTTGTTATCCAGCCTCTTAAACAAGGTTTCGGAACTGTCTATGTCGATTTTTATCCGCAAAACAGGATATTTTATTCTATATTCATTTAAAACTTCAAACAGTAATGTCTTGGAGTATGCAAAGGTTATGCCTATTCTAAGCTCCGGCGATTCATTGTCTTCTATTTCTAAAAGTACCTTTTCCGTATCGTCTAATATGCCGAAAACTCTTCCAAGACATTCAGCGAGAATCCTGCCTTCGGCTGTCAGTAGAAATTTTTTATTATGCGCTATGAGCTTTATCTTTATATTTTTCTCTAAATTATTTATCTGCATAGTTACTGCAGGCTGAGTCAAATATAAACTGTTTGCCGCTTCGGAAAAGCTTTTATTTTGGGCAACTGTATAGAAGTAATAAAGTTGCTTCAGATTTTCTTTAAGCCTAAGGTTCATTGCTGCCCAATATTATAAGCGATTCGTCATAAAGTGAAAGGTGATCATGTCTTGGATAATTCACGGTTTCGTTTTCAAGCCATTGTTCAACGAGGTGACGCTGAAAAAGCCGTTTTCCTGTGATTTTGGTCGCAGGCAGCTCTTTTTCAGAAATAAGGGTATAGATCATTTTAGCATTTATACCGAGAAGTTCTGCAACATCATGCGCATTAACCAAGCTTTTTATATTCATTCAATGAATTGTAAACTAATGCTACAGTTAGTCAATCCAATATCAAACTGATTTCCAAGTCATAATGAGGCCACGTTTAGTGCACAAAGCGAGTAATAATTTCTCTTTCCTTGACTTATGCGAAAACGTTTACTATGCAGTGGCCTCATTATAAGGCAGATATCAATATTTTCTGCTAATCACTGCCTGCTGAAGCTGTGCTATTGCTTTAGTTGGATTAAGTTCTTTCGGACAAGCATTTATGCAGTTCATAATTGTATGGCATCTCCATAAACCATGCTTATCATTCACAATATCAAGTCTCTCATCTTTTCCTTCATCTCTTGTATCAAAAACGAACCTCGCTGTATTAATAAGTGCAGCAGGCCCAAGATAATCCGGATCTGCCCAAGATGAAGGACACGAACTGGAACAGCAGGCACACAATATGCACTCGTAAAGTCCGTTGAGCTTGTTTCTGTCTTCAATAGACTGAAGCCTCTCTTTATTAGGGGGTGGAGTTTTCTCAACAAGATACGGTTTTACAACATAGTATTTATTTAGGAAATCGGTAAAATCACACACAAGATCCTTTACTACAGGCATATTCGGCAAAGGTCTTATAGTGAGCACGCTGCTTTTTAGGTCGCTGATATGTGTTATACAGGCAACCATATTAACGCCATTTACGTTCATACCGTCAGAACCACATACCCCTTCTCTGCAGCTTCTTCTGTAAACAAGAGTGCCGTCCTGTTCCCATCTTATCTGATTCAAACCATCCAAAATCATCATTCCGTTAATTCTGTAATCTACCTCATAATCTTGAAAATGACCCTTTTTATCCATTTCGGGATTATATCGTTCAATTCTAAAGGTAACTTTATCACCTATAGCTAATGACATCCACTTACCTCCTTTAGTAAACGCGCTTTTTAGGTTGGAACGTAGGAGCTGTTATTGCTTTAGTTCGAACCGGCTTATATTTAATTTCTACTTTTCCATCTTTCAAAAATGTTAAAGTATGTTTTAACCATTCTTTATCATCACGTTCAGGATAATCATCCCTATAGTGAGCACCCCTGCTTTCCGTTCTGTTAAGAGCAGCTTCTGTCTCGATCAAGGAAACATCAAGAAGTGACCCTAATTCCAATGTTTCAACAAGATCCAGGTTAAACGACATACCTTTATCTTGAATGCCTACTTTTTCATACTCTTTTCTCAGATTAGTTAAAACATCGATCTGCCGCTTGAGACTTTCCTCTGTCCTGAAAACACCCATATTGCCGGTCATGCTATCGCGCAACTTCTCCCATACGGCATCCATTCTAATACTGCCTTCAGATTCAAACAGTTTATGCACTTTCTTAATAGTGTCTCCTGCTGTTTTATCGGCCAAATACTCTAGAGGGGGAATTGGAAGGTCGATATCATTTTCAAGAATCCATTTAGATGCCTGACGACCGGCTTGAGTTCCCGTAACAACGAGATCAAGCAGTGAATTACATCCCAATCTATTAGCACCATGAAGAGATACACAGGCACATTCACCTGCTGCGTAAAATCCTTCAACAGGTTTTTCAGGATTATCTCCATCAGGTATAACGACCTGAGCAAAATAATTCGTAGGAATGCCTCCCATATGATAATGAGCTGTTGGTTCAACAGGTATTGGCTCTTTCGTGCAGTCTATTCCCGTAAATTTATATGCAAGTTCCCATATTCCGGGAAGCTTATCCATAATAAAATCGCGTCCAAGATGATCAAGCTTCAAAAGCATATGATCTTTTTTTGGGCCTACACCTTTGCCATCTCTCACTTCCTGTGCCATACCTCTACTGACCACATCACGGCTTGCAAGATCCAGAACATGCGGTGCATATTTTTTCATAAAGCGCTCACCTTCTGCATTGAGAAGATATCCGCCCTCACCTCTTACGCCTTCAGTAATCAGGTTTCCGGCAACATAAATTCCGGTAGGATGAAACTGTATATACTCAGGATCTTCAGCCGGAATTCCTGCTCGTAAGGCAATTGCCAACCCGTCACCTGTATTAATATGGGCGTTGGTGGTTGTTCTAAAGTTTCTCATATTTCCTCCGGTTGCAAATATTACAGATTTACCATAGAAAATATTGATACCTCCATCAACCATATTCCACGTTGTAACGCCTATTATTTTGCCTGACTCTTCTCTAATAAGATCAAGTGCGTAATACTCGTTATAATAACTAATATAAGGTGCTATATCACTGCGGAGGCTGCGTTCAAAAAGTGTGTGCAGCAGAGAATGACCGGATCTGTCCGAAACTGCGCATGATCTGTGAGCAAGTGTTTCACCAAAATTTCTAGTCTGTCCGCCGAAAGCTCTCTGGTATATCTTGCCCTCTTTGGTTCTTGAAAACGGCATACCCCAATGCTCAAGTCTATAAATAGCCGATGGAGCATTTTTAGTATAATACTCGCACGAATCCTGGTCAGCCACGTAATCGGAACCTTTAACAGTATCGTAATCATGCCAAATCCAATAATCTTCATCCATATTGGCTAAAGCTGCGTTAATACCGCCTTGAGCTGATACCGTATGCGATCTTGTCGGGAAAACCTCAGATATAACAGTCGTTTTAAGATGCGCTAAACCGGTTTGAACAGCTGCCGATAATCCTGCTCCGCCGGCTCCGACAACAATCACATCTGATTCATAAATTTCTACAGATATATCAGCCATTGATACCTCCCTGCGGCAGGCTGAATGGTAGAATGGTTAGTAATGACAAAACAAGATAGGATATTCCAAGCACCCAGAAAAGTGCCCTTATAAATAGTCTCCACCCATTATTATGTACATAATCATCAATAAATTCAAATATACCGTTTATTCCGTGCCATAGCGCAAAAATAACAAATGTAAGATCAAAAAGTTTCCACCCCATACCCGATAGCCTGCTTGCAACTGTTTGGTAATTCGGAATTGTGCCGGGTGCATAAAAATGTTCAATATAAAAATGACCCACTAATAATATTAGAAGGGCAACACCTGATACGCGTTGAAAAAACCAGTCGAATTCGCCGGTTTTACCGCTTCCCTTATATCTATCGATAAATCCTCTTGCGGTTGCCATTTTGCCTCCTAAAATAAACCTACCGACATCGGTATGGCGCCGACAACGAATAGGATTGCAGCAATAATCCAAAAAACCCACACATTTGTGTTGTAATTGGTTCTTTCACCTGCTTTAGAAAAGTTTACAAGTATAACCCTAATACCATTTATGGCATGGTACACAACCACTGCCCACAAGGCTATTTCGGATAGCTTGAAAAGCGGCGTTGCAAGAAATGCCATGGCGCTGTTAAATGAAGCTGGGGACTGCAAAGAAGCTATCACCCATTCATGTATAAAAAGATAAAGTATGAGGAGCAGCCCCGTAATACGGTGAAGCAGCCACGCTACAAAACCTGCATGCCATCTGTACTTTGCAGGTGGACGATAATAAGCCATTTTCGGCCTCCTAATTTATTCAACTGTTTTTTATCGGTTAAACCTGAGATTAAAGTTGTATTAAATAACAACCGTCATAACTATGCTCAGCCTTTCAGCATCTTTCCATTGTGAAGAAGGCGACACTTATGGACGGTATCCTCTTGCTTTAAGGCGGTTCAACTTCATAATATTTATTGTCTTTCATATCTGAATCTACCTCCATCAATTTTTACTCATATTATAGGGGTTTATCATTTGAGCAGGATCAACAATAGATGTAAATTCATCTTCGCTAACAAACCCAAGCTTTAGAGCGGCTTCTCTTAAGGTCAATCCATTCGTATCAGCCAGTCTTGAAATTTCAGATGCTTTATCATAACCTATTGCCCTCGCAAGTGGCGTAACAAGCATCAAATCATTTTCCAACAGATCGGCTATCCTTTTCGTGTTTGCTTCTATTCCTTCAACAAGATGAAGTCTAAACGATTCGCAAATATCGCCAAGCAGCCTTATAGACTGCAGGAGATTATATATAAGAACAGGTTTAAACATATTAAGCTCAAGCCCGAGTCCTGAATCAGCCATATTGATTGCAACATCGTTACCCATCACTTGACAGCAAATCTGCGTCATAGCTTCGCACTGAGTCGGATTGATTTTACCAGGCATTATAGAGCTTCCAGGTTCGTTAGCAGGAATTTTTATTTCGCCTATTCCACACCTTGGACCTGATGCCAAAATTCTTATATCGTTTGCAATTTTGTTCAAGGCAGATGCCAAAACCTTCAGCGATCCGCTGGTCTCACAGATTTCATTATGATTTGAAAGAGCATCAAATTTATTGGGCGCAGTTACAAAATCGATACCTGTAATATCCGTTATTTCGGAGGCTGCAAGTTTATCAAACCCCATTGGAGAGTTGAGTCCTGTTCCAACAGCAGTTCCTCCTAATGCAAGCTCTTTGAGATGAGGCAAACTGTTCGTAATTGCGCTGACTGCATGATCAATCTGGCTTACATAGCCGGAAAATTCCTGCCCAAGCGTTAAAGGTGTTGCATCCTGAAGATGAGTTCTGCCCACTTTGATAATGCCTTTAAACTGTTCGGATTTTTCGTTAAACGCGTCGCCTAACGCTTTAACCTTAGGCAAAAGACACTTAACTATTATCGTTGTTGAGGCAATTGACATAGCTGTAGGCATAGTATCATTTGATGATTGTGATTTATTCACATGATCATTTGGATGAACCGGGCTTCTGCTGCCCCGTTTGCCGCCGAGAAGCTCACTTGCTCTATTGCCAATAACTTCATTTACATTCATGTTGGTCATAGTTCCGCTTCCTGTTTGCCATACCGGAAGCGGAAACTGGTCATCAAGCTTGCCGTCAATTATCTCATCGGCAGCCTCGCAAATAGCATCTTTAATTTTATTATCTAAAACACCTATTTTAACATTTGCAATTGCAGCAGCCTTTTTTAAAATTCCGAATGCATGAATAACCTCAATCGGCATTTGCTCGGTCCCTATCTTAAAATTACCGAGAGCTCTCTGTGTCTGTGCTCCCCAATATTTATCTTGAGAAACTTTTACTTCGCCAAGAGTGTCCTTCTCAATTCTGTATTTCATGGCACAATTTGTTTAAATTTAAAGAATATTAAGTGAATCTACTTCGCTGCATAGTGTTCTGACATGGTCTGCAGACGCTTTAAACAGAGCTTTTTCATCATCAGTGAGTTTGAACTCAACAATTTCTTCAACTCCACCTTTTCCAAGTTTGGCAGGAGTACCTACAAATACGCCATCAACGCCATACTCTCCATGCATGGCAGCAGCTACAGGCATAATCTCTTTTGAATCAAGCGTAATAGCCCTTATCATTTTGCAGATCGACGAGCTGGGTGCAAAATATGCACTTCCTGTTTTGAGCAGCTTAACAATTTCACCGCCGCCCTTTCTCGTTCTGTCAATTATCGAGTTGATTCTCTCACTGCTGAAAAGCTTTGTTATCGGAACGCCTGTTACGGTGGAATAACGCGCGAGAGGTACCATATTGTCACCATGTCCACCCAAAACAAATGCATTAACATTCCTCACGGAACAACCGGCTTCCCATGCAATAAATCTCGAAAAACGAGCTGAATCAAGGCATCCTGCCATGCCCATTATATGACTATCGGAAAATCCGCTTACTTTCTTAGCAGTATAAACCATAGCATCAAGCGGATTTGTTACAATTATGAGAATTGCGTTTGGAGAATGTTTGGCAACTTGCTCAGTTACGGATTTTACGATCTTTACATTTTTTACAAGCAGATCATCTCTGCTCATGCCCGGTTTTCTCGGCAACCCGGATGTAATAACCACAATATCGGAATCAGCTGTATCTGAATAATCATTTGTACCTATCAGCTCTCCGTCAAATCCCTCGATAGAAGCCGCTTCCATCTCATCTAAAGCCTTGCCTTTAGGTAAATCCTCCGTTATATCAAGAAGAACAACCGTTTTTGCTAGACCCTTTTCCAAAACACGCATTGCGGTTGTAGCACCTACATGTCCTGCACCTATAATACTAATTTTAGTATTAGAAATCATAAAACACCTCTAAAATATAAAACAGACGTCTCTTTTGAAGCAAACCTCTGCATAATTATCTATTTTAACAACAACTCGGATGCATCTAAGACTTATTGTCTTTGAGCAGATGCGACAAACAAATTAGCCGCAAGCCAGATTGAGTTGACACTATCATAATGTTCCGAGAGCTGATTATTGCGATACCAACTCTTCAATCTGTTTTGTTGTAACAGATTTAGGTCTTTCGATGGAAAAACCGAGTGCCCTATCCCATATTACTTCAGCAGTAATACCTATCGTTCGGGCCACACCAAACAGGACTGTATAAAAATTTGTTTGTGTTACACCGTAATGGTACTGAATGGCTCCTGAATGTGCATCAACATTAGGCCATGGATTCTTCGCTTTACCATGCTTTTCCAGAACCTTCGGCACAACCTTATAAACAACACTTACTGTTTTAAATATTGGATCATCAGGCAAATATTTAAGGGCAAATTCTCTCTGAGCAGTATATCTCGGATCGGTTATTCTCAAAACAGCATGTCCGTAACCAGGTATTACTTTACCGGAATTAAGTGTATCCCATGAAAACTTTTCAATCTGTTCTTCAGTTGGGACACCGCCAAATTTATCCATCAATCCAAGAATCCACTTCAGGCATTCCTGATTTGCGAGCCCGTGAAGAGGTCCTGCCAATCCATCAAGTGCAGCTGAAACAGAATAATAAGTATCGGAAAGTGCAGAGGAAACAAGATGATTTGCATGGGCGCTGACATTGCCGTTTTCATGGTCACTATGCAGTATGAGATACAGTCTCATCAAATTTTTATATTCTAAATTATCTACGCCCATCATATGCGCGAAATTAGCTCCCCAATCAAGCTCAAAAGATGGTTCAATGGGTGTGTAGGATTTATAGATTCGCCTATAAATATAAGCTGCAATAACAGGCATCTTTGCAAGCAGATTCATTGAATCTTCAAGAAACGGCTTCCAATAATCCGACTTTCGAATCCCTTTCGCATATTCTTTGGCGAAGACAGATTCCCTCTGAAGCGCCAAAACCGCAATAGAAAATTGTGTCATCGGATGGGTATCTATTGGAGTAGAATCAAGTATATGCCAAATATACTTAGG
>VAOW01008624.1_pt1 | contig 17416 bp, 11 predicted proteins | sample 3393921 | NCBI WGS metagenome assembly VAOW01 (sample SAMN08290428, study PRJNA428436) | hydrothermal vent metagenome | isolation source: Deep-sea hydrothermal vent chimney | place: Indian Ocean: Southwest Indian Ridge | depth 2742 m m | reverse complement strand
CCTGTTAGTGTTCAAATCAGAATAATACTTTAATGAAAAGTTCGGAATTTCTAAATCATAAACCTGACAAAATGAAAAAATTTTATTCCTTAACCCGAGTGTTCGTAATGAGCGCGTTGTTGGTGTTACCGCTGGCGTTTTATGCACAGAATGCCACTTCAGGTAAAAAAGACAAACAAAAGACTGAAAAAAAGACCCAAAAGGCCGAAGAGAGTTTCTCTCCATACTTTTTTGGCCAGGCCGAATTCGGCCCTTCATGGTCGCATGCCGAAGTTTCTTCTACACTTGTTGTGCCCGATTTTAGAAAAAATGTATTCGTCGGGGCCGGATATCTCGCCATCGGCTGGCAGTTTCTTCCGTGGATTAATGTTTACGGGGGATTAAACCGTGGATATGCCAAAGGCTATCTTGATCATACAGCCAAAAGGATTAAATTAATGCCTAATTGGGCTCACAATTACAGATTTACTTCCGATTTTTATGGTGTTGACCTGAATCTGGGAATTAACCTGTCTAATTTAATTTCCGGTTATAAAGATCGCAAGGTAAGCTTTGGCGTACATGCCGGTTTGGGCCAATCTCAATGGAAATCCATACTCTACGATGAAACTCTTGGCGTTCCTATTGCAGTGCATGGATATAAACACAACTCTGATTCTCATAACGGCGGTATCTCAAACCGTAAAGTGGCTTTAACTATTCCTTTTGGCGTCAATGTGAATTACAGCTTAAATAGTACCTGGGATATTTATGGTGACTATACTTATACATGGCTTGATACTGACCTTTTGGATGGCGTCGTTTCAAACTATGGAAATGGAGGTAACGATGCTACAGTTCGCGCTACTTTGGGTATACGTTATAATCTTCGTCCAAGTGGAGTGGGTTCTATGGCTAAAAAAGCTGTGGAAAAAACTACGCAAAAAGGATCTCCGGAACCATTGGTTGAAAGAGGTGATAGTGTTAGAATTACGGTTAGCGGAACTTTCCCTCCGAAATATTTCAATAAAAATGTTGTCATGATGATTCAACCGGAGATGAAATATGAAGGTGGTGAAAAAACATTGACTCCTATCATTCTTAAAGGTGAAAAAGTTGCCGGCGAAGGCGAATTGATTAGCTATCAAAATGGCGGTTCGTTTAAGCATTCTTATAAGATTCCTTACGAAAAGGGAATGAATGTTGCCCAACTGGTAACCCAATCGGTTGTTTATCCTTATTCCGGAAAAGAGTACTCTTCCGTGAAAGATGCCATTGCCGGTGAGAAAAAAGCCAAAGTAATTCCCGAAAGGAAAATTGCTGATGGAACGATTATTACTGCCAAGTCACTTATGCATAACGAGCATTTCTATTTTGCTCCTGATGGCTATCAGAAAGAAACCATTGTTACCAATAATTCGAAGTTGTTCTTTAAGGTGAACATCGCTAAACTTGACTGGCGCCTTGCACTTAACAGGAACAAAGAAAATTACGATGCTTTGAAGAATAATCTGATTGACCTGCAAAAAGGATGGGCTGTTAAAAGTATTGATATTAATGGATGGGCTTCTCCTGAAGGCGAAGAGGTATTTAACCAGGGACTTTCGGAACGTCGTGCCCAGACCATGGAAAAATACATTAAGGCTAAAATCAAAAGAGAATTGCGTAAGAAAAATAATAATTTTGCCTTCAAAAGCGTTAAGGATCTGACATTTAATGTAAATGCAAATGGCCCTGACTGGAACGGATTTATGAAAGCTGTTCAAAAATCCAATATTTCCGATAAGTCAGCTATCCTGAATGTTATCAATTCTGCCAATGAAAGCAAAAAAGAAGAAGAGATCAGAAATATGATTCAGATTTATCCCGCACTGGAACGCGATATTCTTCCTCCGTTACGTCGTGCTGAATTATATGTGAATGCAATCGAGCCTAAAAGATCTGAAGCAGAAATTGCAAATCTCTCTACCAGCCCCAACTTTGGTGAACTGAAAATTGCAGAAATCTTGTATGCTGCCAATTTAACTAATAATCTGAATACCAAAAAGCTGATTTATGCCAATGCTATGAAAAAAGATCCCAAATCCTGGAGAGCTGTTGCTAATGCCGGTGCTGTTGCCGTTGAGTTGGGTAATTATAAAGAAGCTAAAATGCTACTGATGAAAGCTGTGAAAATGAATAAAAATGCTTATCAGGTTCATAACAGTATGGGTGTTCTTATGTCCAGAATGGGTAATTATAAAAAAGCCGAACATTGCTTTAAGATGGCACAAAAACTTGGCGCTGATGAAACTTACAACCTCGGTGTGGTTAACATCATGAAGGGCGATTATGCCAAGGCTGTTCAGCTGTTGAGTGGCACAAAGTGCGATTATAACCTGGGCCTTGCTCAGTTACTGAACGGAAACCTTAATGCTGCTGCCAAAACCCTGAAATGTGTCAAAGAAAATGCTGCTACAGATTACCTGTTGGCTGTTGTAGGCGTTCGTAAAGGCGATAATGCTATGGTTTATAATTATCTTGCCAGGGCTATCAAGCTGGATGCTTCTTACGCCAATAAAGCTGCTAAAGATCGTGAATTCCTGAAGCTTTTCAATGAAGCTGATTTCAAAGCTTTGGTAAGTAAAAAGTAGAATTTAAAAATGCCAATAAAAAAGGGAGCAATTTGCTCCCTTTTTTATTGGATAAGGATTTTTTGTTTATCAATTCATTAAGGTTTCTATTTCTTCCACTTCGATGGGGAAATCAGCCATTAGGTCGATGGGCCTGCTTTTGGTGATTAAGATATCATTCTCGATACGAATTCCGGTGTTTTCTTCAGGAATGTAAATACCCGGTTCGCAGGTTAAGACCATCCCCGGCTCCAAAGGCTCGTGTTTAGCCCCCACATCGTGTACATCCAAACCCATAAAATGGGAAGTCCCGTGCATGAAGTATTTCTTAAACAGGGGATTTTCCTCGTCCTGCTTTTTGACATCCTCATTGCTGAACAATCCTAACCGAATCATCTCTTTCTCTATCAATTCATTGGCTTTGTTGTTGATATCATTGATAGTACTGCCTGGAATGTACAAATTTTTTACTTCTTTCATTACCCGCAAAACGGCATTATAGAGTTCCTTTTGCCGTGGGGTAAATTTTCCGCTAACAGGAATGGTACGACTCAAATCAGCGGTATAATTTGCGTATTCGGCACCGAAATCCATGAGTAGCAGGTCGCCCGAATGGCAGGCCTTATCATTTTCAGTATAGTGCAAAATGCAGGCGCTTTTGCCGGAGGCGATAATGGGTGCATAACCATGGCCACCGGCCCTGTTGCGGGTAAATTCATGACTGATTTCTGCCTCAACTTCAAATTCCCACACATCGGGTTTGGTAAATTCCAGAACCTTGCGTAATGCTTTGTTTGTTATGGCACAAGCTTCTTTAATAAGGTCAATTTCCTGCCGGCTTTTAATCAGACGCTGTTTGGCAAGCAACGGGGCTGCCCGGTGGTATTTGTGTAAAGGATATTGTGCCTGTAATACTTTTCCCAATCTGATTTCGCGGGTTTCTACATCGGAAAAAAATTTAATGTATTCGTTGGAATTCAAATACACATTGTCAAAACAGGACATAACCTCCTTGAGAGAAGCCTCAAAATCATCTAACCAATATACGTCTTTTATTCCTGAGGTGCTCCTTGCCTCTTCTTTGGTGTACTTGTGTCCTTCCCATATTTCCAGCGTTTCATTTGTTTTAAGAAGAAACAGTGCCTTCTGAAGTTTTTCGTTCGGACAGGCGGGAGCGAGCAGCAGAATACTTTTTTCCTGCTCAATTCCTGTCAGGTAAAAGAAATCGGAATTCTGCCGGAAGGGATGATATTGGTCGCCGTTGCGGGGACACTGGTCGTTTGAATAAAATACGGCAAATGAATTTTCGCCTATTTGTTTGGTGAAGTTTTCTCTGTTACTTCTAAAGAATCTGTTACTTATGGGTTGATATCGCATTTTAAAAATATTTAAACTTGTTATAAATTATCAGAGTTAGGATTTAATTTCTTTGGTTCTCATCGTATTGTATTAATACTTTGATAAATTTGTGCATCTAATTTTAAGACAAAATTAAATAATTAGGTTAAATATTATGTTAAATTCGTTATTATGAGTAACAAACATTACTATTCTTCGGTTACGAAGAAAATCATTATGTCGTTGATGGGGCTGTTTTTGGTAACATTTTTGGTGGTTCATCTTACCCTGAATTCGTTTTTGCTCTTCAGCAATAATTTGTTTAATGAGGGAGCCCACTTTATGGGAACCAATGTTTTTATCCAAGCTTTCCAGTGGGTGCTGTTTGCAGGCTTTGCCATTCACATTTTTTATGGGATAGTCCTGCAAATTCAAAACTGGTTGTCGCGTCCGAAAGGCTATAAAAGAAGAGCTTTTATGGAGCAGTCACCTTTTTCGAGGTACATGATTTATACCGGTCTTCTCATTTTTATCTTTTTGATTATTCATCTTGGTAATTTCTTTTTCGTAAAATTGGGCTGGATTGGAAATGGCATACCGTTAACCTCTAATGGAGAGGAAAATATGGCACAACTGGTTCGTAGTCTGTTTCAGCACGGGGGCTATGTAATATTTTATGTGGTTATGTTCCTGCTTATGGGTTTTCATCTGGACCATGCTTTTCAGTCGGCATTCCAGTCTCTCGGGCTTAACCACCGGACCTACTGGGGCTTTATCAAAGGCCTGAGTCGCGTTTATGCCATAGTTATAACTCTTGGCTTTGTCATCATTCCCTTGTTTATTTATTTTAAAATAGTATAGCGTTATGACTAAGATAAATTCAAAAATTCCGGAAGGTCCTATAGCAGAAAAGTGGACACGGTATAAAGAACATCAAAATCTTGTAAACCCTGCCAACAAACGTAAAATTGATATTATCGTTGTGGGTACCGGACTTGCCGGCGGTGCCGCTGCTGCCAGCCTCGGTGAGATAGGATTCAATGTAAAAGTTTTTTGTATTCAAGACAGCCCGCGACGCGCACATAGTATTGCTGCTCAGGGTGGCATAAATGCTGCAAAAAATTACCCTAACGACGGTGATACTATTTATCGTTTGTTTTATGACACGGTTAAAGGAGGCGATTACAGAGCTCGTGAATCCAACACCTATCGCCTTGCCGAGGTAAGTAATGATATTATTGACCAATGTGTGGCACAGGGGGTTCCCTTTGCCCGTGAATATTCAGGTTACCTCGCCAACCGCTCTTTTGGAGGTGCTTTGGTTTCGAGGACCTTCTATGCACGCGGACAAACCGGACAACAGTTGCTGCTTGGTGCTTATGGTGCTTTAAGTAAAGAAATTAAACGAGGTTCCGTTACATTATATACCCGTCGCGAAATGCTTGATCTTGTGGTTATGGAAGATGGTCGTGCACGTGGTATTATCGTCAGGAATCTCTTTACAGGAGAACTTGAACGCTACAGCGCTCATGCTGTTTTGTTAGCTACAGGTGGTTATGGAAATGTTTATTTCCTTTCTACCAATGCTATGACTTCTAACGTAAGTGCTGCCTGGCGCGCATATAAACGGGGCGCTTATTTTGCCAATCCCTGCTATGTGCAGATACACCCTACTTGTATTCCCGTACATGGCGAATATCAGTCGAAACTGACGCTTATGAGTGAAGGTATGCGAAATGACGGACGTATTTGGGTTCCCAAGAAGAAAGAGGATGCTGAAAAAATAAGGAAAAAAGAGATTCGTCCGCGAGATATTTCCGAAGAGGACCGTGATTATTATCTCGAAAGAAGATATCCCGCGTTCGGGAACCTTGTTCCCCGCGATGTGGCTTCACGTGCCGCCAAAGAACGTTGCGATGCCGGTTATGGTGTCGGACCGACAGGCATGGCTGTATTCCTTGATTTGAAGGATGCCATTGCCCGTCTCGGTAAGGATGTTATCAAAGCCCGTTACGGTAACCTCTTCGATATGTACCAGCGTATTGTGGATGACGACCCTTACGAGACTCCAATGATGATATATCCTGCAGTCCACTATACTATGGGTGGCCTTTGGGTCGATTACGAATTGCAAAGCAATATCCCCGGCCTGTTTGTTGGTGGTGAGGCCAACTTCTCCGACCACGGTGCTAACCGCCTCGGTGCTTCCTCTATTATGCAGGGGTTGTCCGACGGTTATTTTATATTGCCTTACACCATGCAAAATTATCTAGCTAATCAAATTGCCGTGGGTTCTATTCCAACCGATACTTCTGAATTTGAGAATGCCGAAAAAGATGTCAGGGCAAGAATTGATAAATTGATGGCTGTTAATGGAAAAGAACCGGTTGACTATTTCCATAAAAAACTGGGACATATCATGTGGGATCATGTTGGTATGGCCCGTAACAAAGAAGGTTTGGAAGAAGCTATTAAAATGATTCGGGAACTGCGTAAAGAATTCTGGAACAATGTCCGTGTACCGGGTAATCATAACGGGATTAACATTGAATTGGAAAAAGCTCTTCGGGTGGCTGACTTTCTCGAACTGGGCGAATTAATGGCTCGTGATGCACTGCATAGAAAAGAATCGGCAGGAGGCCATTTTCGTGAAGAATATCAGACTCCGGAAGGCGAGGCCCTGCGTAATGACAAGGACTATATGTATGTTGCAGCCTGGGAATATCCGGGTGACGATAAAGAGCCCAAACTCAATAAAGAAGAACTAAAATATGAATTTGTTGAAGTGAAAACACGTAACTACAAAACTGCGTGATTGAGTGTTAACGGATTATTTAAATATTAAAAACAAGAACATGGATCTAAAATTAAAAATATGGCGTCAAGCTTCTCACAACGAAAAGGGTCAATTTGTAGATTACGAGGTTCACAACATATCGCCTGATACCTCTTTTTTGGAGATGATAGACATTTTGAACGATGAACTCGTTGAAAAAGGAGATAACCCTGTGGCTTTCGACCATGACTGTCGTGAAGGAATTTGTGGAATGTGTAGCATGTTTATAAACGGACATCCCCACGGACCCGAAGCCGCTACCACCACCTGTCAGTTGCATATGCGCAAATTTAAAGATGGCGAAACCATCGTCATTGAACCCTGGCGTGCCAGACCTTTCCCGGTCATCAAAGACCTGATTGTGGATCGTTCGGCATTTGACGAAATCATCCGGGCCGGTGGTTATATTTCAACCACTACGGGTGGTGTTCCTGATGCAAATGCCATTCCGATTAAAAAGGTTAATGCTGACCTCGCCATGGATGCTGCCGCCTGCATTGGTTGTGGCGCTTGTGTTGCTGCTTGTAAAAACGCTTCGGCTATGCTTTTTGTCTCGGCTAAAGTTTCACAGTTTGTCCTTTTACCACAAGGTAAAGTGGAAGCCAAAGACCGCGTGAAAGACATGGTGGCCAAAATGGATGAGCTCGGTTTTGGTAACTGTACCAACACTTACGCTTGTGAAGCCGAATGTCCTAAAGAAATCTCTGTTACTAATATTGCTCGTATGAACCGTCAGTTTATCGGCGCCAAATTGGGCTAAGCCAATTTCAGAAATTTTTTAAACGGGTATCCATCTTTGATGGATACCCGTTTTTTATCATAGTTTTTTCGCTACCGAATAATAAAAACGATACTGTCTTTGTCTTCTTTTCTGTACTTTTGAACAAAAAACAACGGGAGATGAAATTTAGCGAAGTTATTGGTCAGCAGGCTGTAAAACAGCGACTGCGTGCGAGTGTGATGGGAAACCGTGTGGCGCATACCCAGCTTTTTCTGGGGCCTGAAGGATCGGGGACGCTACCGCTTGCCATCGCCTTTGCTCAATATTTGAATTGTCCTCATAAGCATGGTGACGATAGTTGCGGAACCTGTCCGTCCTGCATAAAATATCAGAAATTTGCGCATCCCGACCTTCATTTTATTTTTCCCACAGCCACCAATGACAAAGTAAAAAAATATCCTCAGTCAGAACTTTTTCAGGAAGAATGGCTGAATTTTATGCAAAAGAACCGGGGCTATATTACACAAAGTTCCTGGTACGAAACCCTTGGGGTGGGAAACAAGCAGGGGACGATTTATGCCCGCGATGCCAATGATGTGGTGAAACTATTGGGCTTTAAACCTTATGAAGCTAAATATAAGGTTGTGATTATTTTTCAGGCGGAGCGTCTGCATATTTCCGCCTCCAATAAATTACTTAAAAGTCTTGAAGAACCGCCTGACAATACTTTGATTATACTGATTGCCGAACGGTATGAGATGATTATTCCTACGGTTCGCTCAAGGGCCCAGCTGGTAAAGGTTCCTAAATTGCAGATGGCTGATATTCGGGATGCTTTACTGCAACAATTTCCTGAGAAAGTTAATGCAGAGCATGCCCCGGAGCTTGCAACCTTGTCGCATGGTAATTGGAATCTTGCATTAGAGCTCATGGAGCAGGCTGATGAAAGCGAGTATAATTTTGTGAAGTTTCGTAACTGGATGCGCCTTTGTTTTCAGGGAAACGATTATCTATCCTTGCATGGTCTGATACAGGAGCTGTCGCGACTGGGTCGTGAGAAACAAAAAAGATTCTTGATCTACGGATTGCAGGTAATACATAACAGCTTGTTAATTAATGCAAAACATGATTTGTCAGGAGTCGCCGGAGCCAACGAAAAGGATTATTTGCAGAAGTTTGCGCCGTATGTGAATGCTGCCAACCAAAAACAGATGTATGAGCTGCTTAACGAGGCGGTTTATCACATCGAGCGCAATGCTCATCCCGGCATTCTTTTTGCCGATTTGAGCTTTAAGCTGATGGCGTTGATGCAGGCTGGAAGACGTGCATTGCAGACTGGTTAAATTTTTAAAGCGGGAAAATTGCTTCAAGTATAATTTTCCTACTTTTGTACCTTCGTGATTTGAAATTGATGGAAATGGATAATAATTTGGAAAATAAAGGCCGAATCAAAGATATAGTTGGTAACAGAGGTTGTTGCATTATCAATAATCAATCGGGTGATAACGTTTCTGTTCGTCAATCAAGGTGCTGTAAACTAAGCTCATTTAACTGGTTGTCCGGGTATAATGATCCCGGGCAAAAAGATCAGGAGCAATTTGTCGAAGTTCGTTTCAAGAACGGCCGGAAAGATTTCTTTTTGTGTCCACCGGAGCTTAGCCTTAAAGAGAATGAAATTGTAACTGTGGAAACCAGTCCCGGTCATGATATTGGTATTGTTGCTTTAAGTGGAGAATTGGTAAAACTACAGATGAAACGAAAGAATTTTGACACCTTGCGCACAGAAGTCAGGCAGGTGTATCGTCATGCCAGACCAAACGATATTGAAAAATGGCTGGCTGCCGTTTCTCACGAAAAGGAAGCTTTGTTTGGTACACGCAGAATTGCCGAAGAACTTGGACTTGAGATGAAGGTAAATGATGTGGAATATCTCGGGGATAAGACCAAGGCTATTTTTTATTTTACTGCCAACGACAGGGTTGATTTCCGGCAGCTGATTCGCCGGTTGGCTGATGAATTTAAAGTACGGATTGAGATGCGTCAGATTGGTGTGCGTCAGGAAGCTGCCAAGCTGGGGGGTATCGGCTCCTGTGGCCGTGAACTTTGTTGTGCTTCCCACATGAGTACCTTTAAAAGCGTTTCTACCAATTCGGCCAGGACACAGCAACTATCTCTGAACCCTCAAAAGCTTGCAGGACAATGCGGCAAGTTAAAATGCTGCCTGAATTACGAATTGGATAATTACCTCGATGCGCTGGCGGAATTTCCGGATGTCAAAACGGTATTGCAAACGAAAAAGGGAACAGCCTATTATCAAAAAAGTGATATCTTCCAAAAATTGATGTGGTTTGCTTATGCAGATGACCCCAACAGCATGATGGCTATTCCGGTGGATAAAGTTAAAAAAGTAATCCGAATGAATCAAAAAAACAGGTTACCAGCTGATCTGGAAGCCTTTGCGTTACAAAAGGAACAAAAAGCCAGTGAAGAAGCCGGTAGTACCGATGACTTTGTTTCATACATTTAATAATAAAACAAACAAAATTTCATTGTTAATAATGTATGTTATTATATCGTTTTAAAATATTATTATTTCCGCTTTTTGCCGCATTACTTTTGACAAGTTGCAACAGGGCTGATTTGTTCTCGCAGGCGGTGGAAATTCATGGCGTCTGGCCAAAAAACAGTGCCGTGAAATTTACAGTGCCGGTAACGGATACGTTATCCCTTTATAACTTTTATCTTGATATCAGGCATACCGGGAAGTATCGCTACAGTAACCTTTATCTGTTTATGCAAACACGTTTTCCCAATGGAACTTATACAAAGGACACCCTCGAAATTATGCTGGCTACGGTGCAGGGAAAATGGATGGGTAAAGGCTGGGGTGAAATAAAAGAAGACCATGTACTGCTAAAGTCGAAGCTTAAGTTTCCCCAGCCTGGAAATTATGAGTTTTTGATATGGCAGGCCATGCGTGTTGACACGCTTAGAGCTATTAAAAGCGTAGGACTGAATATTGAAAAAGTCGAATAATCTTTTTGAAAAAATAATATCCCATGAAGCAAAAAAAGATCGGGAACGCAGAGAAGAAAAAATATAAACGGTTTAATTACATTACCAAATTTTGGCTGCTTTATTTGTTTGGCTTTAGTTTGATTATTTTGTTTTTTTATGGCATCATTACCGGTTTTTTCGGGAAAATGCCTACTTTTCAACAATTAGAAAATCCTCAGAGTAATCTCGCTTCCGAAGTGATTTCTTCCGATGGAAAGATTCTCGGCACTTACTATATTGAAAACCGTTCCAATATTACCTACCGCCAGGTTTCACCCTATCTGATTAATGCACTGATTGCCACGGAAGATGTTCGTTTCTATAAGGACTCCGGAATTGATCCGCGTGCTTTGCTTCGTGTTCTTTACGGCGTGCTTACCGGAAAGCACGAAGGGGGCGGAAGTACTATTACGCAGCAACTTGCAAAAAATCTTTTTCCGCGGGGCAAACTGAATGAATTACAGCTTGTGGTACGTAAATTTCAGGAGTGGGTTACCGCTGTAAAACTTGAAAGGTATTATTCTAAGGAGGAAATTATCGCCATGTATCTGAATACCGTATTTTTCGGACACAATGCCTACGGAATAAAAGCGGCTGCCAAAACGTTCTTTGACAAAATACCCGACTCGCTCAACCTGCAGGAATCAGCATTGCTTGCAGGAGTGGTGAATATGCCTACTCATTACAGCCCGGTTTTACATCCCAAAGCGTCCATGAGCAGACGTAATCTCGTGCTGTCGCAAATGTACAAATACGGTTATATCTCCAAAGCCGTTCGCGATTCGGTACAGAAACTGCCTCTCGGCGTTGAGCATTACGGCCTGTCGAATCACAATACCGGGCAGGCACGTTATTTTAGAGAATATCTCAGGCTTGTTATGAACAAATGGTGTGAAACCCACTTTAAATCAAACGGTAAACCCTATAATTTATACAAGGATGGCTTGCGCATTTATACCACTATTAATTCAAAAATGCAACGCTATGCCGAAGAGGCTGTCCATGAACATCTTGCCAATTATCTCCAGCCTCTATTTTATGCACGCTGGAAAAATAGGCCTAATGCGCCTTTTGATTTCCCGGGTGCTACCCAACAGCAAATTAAAGATGAGATTAATAAAATTATGCAGCGGGCCGTACGTCGTTCCGTTCGTTATCGTGTAATGAAAAAAGCCGGCATTCCTTTGGACTCTATTGAAATGTCCTTTGAGAAACCTGTACACATGAAAGTATTTTCGTGGAAAGGGGTCATCGATACTACCATGACTCCCATGGATTCTATCCGGTATTACAAGTATATACTAAATGCCGGCTTAATGTCTATGGAGACCCGAACGGGATATGTCCGAGCCTATGTAGGAGGAATTGATTATCGTTTTTTTAAATACGACCACGTTACACAGGCCAAGCGGCAGGTGGGTTCTACCTTTAAGCCGTTTCTTTATACGCTGGCAATGCAGGAGGGCGAGTACAGCCCCTGTTACAAAGTACCCAATATTTCGTATAGTGTGAAATTGCCTAATGGTACTTTTTGGACACCACGTAATGCCGATTCGCGTCGCATTGGGCAGGAGGTAACGCTGAAATGGGCGCTGGCCAATTCAAACAATTGGATATCTGCCTGGCTGATAGGTCGGTTCTCGCCACAGGCGGTCATACAAATGGCACATAAAATGGGCATTACCTCTTATATTCCGCCGGTTCCATCCATTGCTTTGGGAACACCTAATCTGTCACTTTACGAAATGGTTGGAGCTATGAACACTTTTCCAGATAAAGGGGTGTATATCAAACCTGTTTTTATTTTGAAAATTGAAGATAAAAACGGTAACGTGCTTTATAAGGCCGCTCCTAAAAAAACAGAAGCCATGAGCGAAATTACCGCCTACAAAATGATTAAATTGTTAGAAGGCGTTGTGGAAAGCGGAACAGGTATCCGGTTGCGTTACAGGTATGGGTTTAATAACCCGGTGGCCGGCAAAACCGGTACTACGCAAAATCAGTCGGATGGCTGGTTTATGGGTATTGTTCCCAAACTGACTACCGGCGTTTGGGTGGGTGCCGAAGACCGAAGTGTCCATTTCAGAACGATCAGACTCGGGCAGGGTGCCAATATGGCGCTTCCAATCTGGGCTATCTATATGAGAAAAGTATATGACGATCCTTCACTCGGCATCAGCCCCTCGGATAATTTCTCAAAACCTTTGAAAAATATAGATATCGAATTCGACTGTGGCAAATACAATAAAAAGCATAAAGGAATAGACCCAAGTACCTCACAAACAGACCATTTTTAGACGATAAACCATAGTTTGTTAAAAATTTCTGATAAATTAGATTATCTAATGATTTTGTATAACTTTGCAGCTATGTTAAGTGGGTTGCGACACTTATCATAAATCTGATGTAGAGAATACTAAACTATACTATTACGAAAGTGGAAGCTTGTTTTTGTGGAGAGCTGATCGTTAAGAAGTTTCGACTTTTCCCATTCGGGAAAAGATTCTTTCTTTTATTTATTTTGTTGTGGATAAGTTCCTGTTTTGTATTAGGCAATGGCCATGATAAATATCTCAACGATTCTGTCAAAATCCAAAAATTGCTTGATGCAGCTAAAATAAATTCATCCGATAGCGCTTTGATTCAGTTGGATAGTGCGGAAAGACTTGCTCGTACATTGAAAACAAAATCATTACTCTCCAAAGTTTATATTCAATACGGAAATCTGCTGATGAAGAATAATCAACTCGTTGCGGCTGATTCTCATTTCCGGATGGCGAGAGAAATATTAATAAACCAAAAGAAAAACAATCAATATTTGCTATTGCTAAAAAATCTCGCTATTTGTAATTATTATCTTGGAAATAATCCAAAAGTCCTAAGCTATACACTGGAAGGGTTAGCGGATGCCCGAAAATTAAACAATACATTGTTTCGGGGAACTTTTAACAATATTTCAGGGATAGCAATGGATGGAATGGGCAACAGAGCCAAAGCACTAAAGTATTATTTGCAGGCACTTGATATTTTTGAATTGTTAAAAAATGAAGAAAAAATTGCCAGCGTCGAAATGAACATCGGGGTGCTTTATGAGGAGCAAAAGAATCTTGAGGAAGCAGAGAAATATTACCGGAAAGCATTCCTTGTCGCAGAGGATATTCAGGATACCACTATTATGTCTTCGGCTTACAACAATTTGGCAAACATATATTCTGCCCGTAAAAAATACAAGAAAGCCCTGAACTATACATTTAAGTCGTTGGCCTTAAGCAGGAAGATAAACGATTTGTTTGCTGTGGCTACGGATTTAAGCAATATTGGGGATGCTTATGAGAATTTAAAGGATTATTCCAAAGCTTTTGATTATTATCAGCAGGCGCTCCATCTGGCCCGGAAAATTCAAAGCAACCGGACGATTAGTGCTAGTTTATCAAATTTGGCTAAAATATATGAAAAAAAACAGGATATTCCCCGGGCTATCAAATACGCTACAGAAAGCTGGATACAGGTGAAAAACGGTGGGGATGTGGGTGATGTAATGGCCTTATTGAAACAACTGCAGCATCTGTACGCCTTAAAAGGTGATTATAAAAAAGCTTACGGTTTTATGCATAAGTATTTAGCGCTGGACGATAGTGTTTTTTCAGTACAGAATGAAACCCGGCTGGCTAAAGTGCAAATGGATTATGCTTTTAAAACCAAAGACCAGTCACTAAAACTGGCGAGAGAAAAACAGAAAATAATTCAGGCTTATTTGATTGCTGCCCTTTTTGCTCTTTTGTTGGTCATTGGAGGGCTTATTTTCCTTTTTAGAGTGCGAATCCTGAAAAACAGGGCGTTAAAGAGAAGAATGCAGTTTGTGGACAATCTTCTCGAATATTCGGAGAGTTTTGTACTTATCTTAGATAGTAATTTTCGGATTTCATATTTGAGCCCTTCCTTCCAAAGAGTTTTCGGACACTATTTTAAAGCGGGAAACGAAGACAATCTTTTTGATATTGTTCATCCCGATGAAACAGAGGAGTTAAAAAAGATACTGGAAAGTTTTTTTCAGAGTAAAGAAAACAGGATAGAGATTGCTTTTCGGTTGAGAAAAAATACCGGAGAATACCGGAATTTGCAGGGTGTTTTTAATAATCGCCTCGATAATCCCGATTTAAAAGGCTTTATCCTAAATTTCTGGGATATTACCGATATGCGTAAAACCCAACAGGCAATTTCTCAAAGTGAGAAGAAATACTACGATATTTTTAATGCCTTTCCCGATATTTATTTTAGAATGGATATGAAAGGTGTCATCACGGAAATCAGTCCCTCGGTGAACTCAATTGCCGGCTATGACCGTCATGAAGTCATTAATAATTCTATTTTTGATTTTATTGAGATGGATATGGAATGGGAAAAAGCCAGAAAAATTTTGTACAGACTTAAGCATGTAAGAGATTTTAGCCTGACCCTTCGTACGAAGAACGGAAAAAAAATCTATTGTTCTCTTAACGTACATGACGTAAAAAATCATCAGGGAGCGATCATTGGTTTTGAAGGTATGCTGCGTGATATTTCCGGTCGTGTGGTGGCCGAGAAGCAATTGAAGCAGTCGGAACGTGAGCTGAAAGAGGCCAATGCGTCCAAAGACAAAATCCTTTCCATTATCGGACATGATTTGCTGGGACCTATCGGTACGCAGAAATCTATTCTCGATATGGTGATTGACGATGTGGAGGACTTTTCGAGAGAGGAAATACTGCGATTGCTACAGAGCATGAAACCTTCGCTCGATGCCACCTTTACCATGATAGAAAACCTGCTTTCGTGGGCAAGGATTATGCGTCGTAGTATTAAACCCAATTTAAAACAGAATGACCTCTCTTATATTGTTGAGAGGTCATTTGATTTGCTGAAACAACAAGCTGAACGGAAAAAGATAAAATTGATTTATTCCGGTGATAAGGAAGTCCTCGCTGTCTTTGACAGGAATCTGATAGAGATTGTGATACGGAACCTGCTTTCCAATGCTATTAAATTTTCCAACCCCGACAGTGTGGTACATGTATCAGCTGTTAAACAGGAAAAAGTTGTAAAAATTAGTATTTCGGATCAGGGGATGGGGCTCACCGATAAGGATATACATACGATCCTGAAAGAAAAAGAGAAAATAGAGTCGCGACTTGGAACCCGGAAAGAAAAAGGTACCGGCCTGGGCCTGATTGTGGTGAAAGAGTTTATACAGCTTAACAACGGGAAATTGCATATTGAAAGCCGGCCTGGAGAAGGAACAACTTTCTCCTTTTCGTTGCCGGTGGTGTAAGTGTTGTATTCCCCATTCCCTCTTTTTCCCTATTTTTGTGGCTAATAAATAATTCTTCTTTCAGGAATTGCATGTTAACAAAAAACAGATTTAGAGTGTAAAAACATGAAATACCCCATGGTTGACCTCTACGGTCAGTATCGAAAAATTAAACCCCAAATAGATGAAGCTATCAGGGAAGTGTTGGAGAGCACGGCTTTTATCAATGGCCCTGCCGTAAAACGTTTTCAAAAACATCTCGAAGATTATCTACAGGTGAAGCATGTGATTACCTGCGGCAATGGTACTGATGCCTTGCAGCTGGCGCTTATGGCGCTTGAATTGCAACCAGGCGACGAGGTGATTACCACCTCTTTTACTTTTATTGCTACTGCCGAAGTCATTGCATTACTGAAACTGACACCTGTGTTGGTGGATGTGCTTCCCGACACTTACAACATCGATCCCGAAGCGGTTAAAAAAGCCATCACCCCGCGCACAAAAGCCATTATACCTGTGCATCTGTTCGGACAGACGGCGGATATGCAGCAGATTATGGAAATTGTCCGTGAACACGACCTGTTTGTTGTAGAAGATACAGCGCAGGCTTTAGGCGCCGATTTTACAAACCCTGAAAACGGCAAAACTCAAAAAGCCGGAACCATCGGCACTATTGGCTGTACGTCGTTTTTCCCATCAAAAAATCTCGGCGCTTACGGCGATGGCGGAGCGGTCTTCACCAACGATGATGCCCTTGCCGAAAGACTGCGTATGCTGGCCAACCATGGTATGAAAGTCAGGTATTACCATGATTACGTTGGAGTTAATTCGCGTCTTGATACGTTGCAGGCAGCTATTTTGGATGTCAAACTAATGCATCTGGACGAATATGCCGCTGCCCGCCAAAAAGCAGCCGCATTTTATAACGAGGCTTTCGCCGGTTGCCAAAAAATAAAGACACCGGCCAAGGCGTTTTTTACTTCGCATGTTTTTCATCAATACACTATGGTGTTGCAAGATATTGACCGGAAAGCGCTGATGGGATTTCTTTCTGAACGCGACATTGCTTCGGCTGTTTATTATCCGGTACCGTTGCATTTGCAAAAAGCTTACCGCGATAAGCGTTACGGCGAAGGTGATTTTCCGGTAACGGAAGCACTGAGCCGGTCGGTAATGTCGTTGCCCATTCATACGGAGTTGACGCCGGAAATTCAGGAAGTTATTGCCGGCGCGGTTTTAGAATTTATGCACAAAAACAAATAACCATGAATAAAAAATATTTTGCCCACGAAACGGCTGTTATTGACGAAGGTTGCGAAATTGGGAAAGGGACTAAAATCTGGCATTTTTCACACCTTATGAACGGCTGTAAGTTAGGAGAAAACTGTAATCTCGGTCAGAACGTGGTGGTTTCGCCGGATGTGGTGCTTGGCAAAAATGTAAAAGTGCAGAACAACGTTTCCATTTACACGGGTGTTATCTGTGAGGACGATGTTTTCCTCGGGCCTTCCATGGTCTTTACCAATGTAACAAATCCTCGCAGCAACGTAAACCGGCGCGGACAATACACCGAAACCATTGTGCGG